>CEPW01030072.1_pt1 | contig 70689 bp, 67 predicted proteins | sample 356211 | NCBI WGS metagenome assembly CEPW01 (sample SAMEA2620021, study PRJEB7988) | marine metagenome | biome: marine biome (ENVO:00000447); feature: deep chlorophyll maximum layer (ENVO:xxxxxxxx); material: "saline water (ENVO:00002010), including plankton (ENVO:xxxxxxxx)" | depth 25 m
TGTTAAGAGAGGAGGAAAAATATTTCTTGAAGCAGCAAATCAAGCTTATGAACCAATTGAGCTGAATTTAGATGAAGTAGTCTTTCAAGGAAAGTTACTTGCTGTTTGGAGGAAGGTTTAATTTAAAAAATTGTTATAAAAGTCGTAGATTAACATATAATAAAGTTCATAATTGAAAAAAATATTGAAAAAATTTCAAAAAATAAATCTCTTTATATATTTAAATATTCTATTAATATCTGACTTCTTACCCCATCTTCCCACCAAGATTTTTGCAAAAGATGTTAAGAAAATCAATTTAACTGAAATAAATATAAATTCTACTCAATTTGAAAAAATGGGTTTGAAAAAAGATATTGATATTTCAACTGGTAGTTTTGTATCTAAAAATGAAGTTATTGAAGATTTAAAATCCAATGGTGAGGCATTACTTAATCTTTTGGCTTTTGAACAAAAGGATTTTGAGGATGAATTTTTTGTAGAAATAGATTCAGATATACAATATAGAGAAAAAGATGTATTTATTGCAGAAGGTAATGCGATAATTTATCTTTCTGATGCCACCCTTTCAGGAGATTTAGTAAAGTATGATCTTCAAAATAAATTACTAACTGTAGTAGGAAATGTAATTTTTAAAAAAGGGGAGCAGTATTTTGAAGCCTCTAAATTAACTTATAATCTTAAAGAAGATACAGGGTATATTGATGATATTTATGGATTGCTTGATAGCAAAACTTTTTCAAAAGACTTTAAACTAGTTTTAAACAAAAATGAGAAAATATTAGAAAAAGTTCAGAAATTAGATGGAATAAACCAACCAAAATATATCAACAACGCTTCGATTGGTTTGGTAAATCAATTTGAGGATGATAAAACTTTAAATATTACAAAGGCAGAATTTGAAATTCCTAAAATAACTAGATGGAGATATAAAACTAATAAGTTAATATATAATTCAAAAACTCTTGAATCAAAAGAAATATATTTTACTAATGACATTTATAATGAACCACAATTTCTTTTTCTAAGTAAGAATTTTTCTGCAGAAATAATTGATGATAAGTTAAAACTTCTTAGTAAAAATAGTTGGATAATTCTAGATAATAAATTAAAAATACCACTCGGGAGACGATCAGTTTTTGATAGAGATCCTTTAACTAAATGGGGATTTGGTGCTGATTATCAAGATAAGGATGGGTATTTTTTATTTAGAGGCACATACCCAAGGAAACTTTTCGGGAATTTTACAATTCAATTGCAACCTTATTTTTTAGTTCAAAGAGCTCTGCAAGGTAATACGAACTCATTTACGTCAAAGAATGCTTCAGTTTTTAGTAGTAAAGTAAAGGACGAAATAAGTTTTCTTGATTATTTTGCCTTAGATTTAACCTTAAAAGGGGAAGAGAAAGATTGGGACATTGAATCAAAAATCCAATTAAATAGCTTAGATATATCTAGACTTGATGAGTCATTAAGAACAAGGTTAACTTTATCAAAAAGTATCAATTTAAATAATACACAGAAAATTGAAAGGAATAAAAGTAGTGATAATGTTTTAAATGATCCTAAGGTTATTCAGATCAATTTAGAGAATGAAAAGGCCTTAAATACCTTGATAGGTATCGAAAAAAATAATGATATAAAATCGGTATTTGAAGAAGGTAACTCCTTAAATATTTCTTCAGAAATGAATGAACAAACTTTTAATAATTCTTTAGATTTGCAATTTTACAATATTTTTAGAGAAAGGATAATAAGGGATTTTGCTACTGAGGAAATTTATTTTGCGAGCGGCTTCAACATAGCAAATAAAAGAGTATGGTCAAACAATAAGCAAAATTCAAGTTTATATTTAATTTATGATGTAGGTCATTTCAAGTCTAAAAGTAGAAAAGCAGAAGAATTTAGAGAATTGTTTAGAAATTCTTTTCTAGGTCAATATAATTTCCAATTTCCAATCTGGCAGAAAAGTGATTTAGATAAAACTATAGATAAAACTTACAAATTTACACCTAAAGTGATTTCGCAATCTTTAGATTGGACAACAAGTATTCAATCAGGTCTTTTCTTATACAGTGATGGATCTAATCAAAGTGTTATGAAGCTAAAATCAGGACCAATACTAACAATTGGAAGCTTTAAGAAAAAATTCTTTGACTACACTAAATTAAGTATAGATTACAATTACGTTTTGAAGAGTGGTGAAAGTCCCTTCAGTTTTGATGACATTGATGACGACCCAAGAATAAACTTTTATCTTCAGCAACAGATTTTTGGACCATTGTTATTTAGTTTTGATACTTCTTTAAATTTAAATAATGGCTCTTATACTAACGTTAATTATGGCCTTGATTTCAATAGAAGAGCATATTCTATAGGGGCATTTTACAATTCATCGAATGAGAGTTTGGGTATTAGATTTAATATATTTAATTTTGATTACTCTGGTTTGAGTAAAAAATTTTGATCATTATTTATATCTCGATTTCTTTATTTTTAACTTTTAAATAAAAAACATTTTTATCAAAAAGTAATTATTTTTGAATATTTATTGTTTAAAAAATTTTTTTAAAAGTCTTTGAGTAGAAAATATCTAAATTTTTTAAGTCATGCCTCTAACGCATACTTATGTTATATTTTCAACTATATTTTTTGGTGATTAATTAAATAATTAATATTTTAAAGTAGTATGGTAAGTATGAACGTCATGTAATAAATCTTTAAAAGGCTCAATACAAATGGACGTTACATGATTTGGGGCCATAGCTCAGTTGGTAGAGCACCTGCATGGCATGCAGGGGGTCAGCGGTTCGAGTCCGCTTGGCTCCATCAGGAGTTTCGCTATTTATACCAATTAGTTTGACTAATTTAGCATAACAAAACGATACGTTTTGATAAGCTAAAATATGGGAAAATATGCCCCCTCTGCGACCAGTAAGTCTTGTAAATAGGCATTTTGGGTATATAGTAACTGAAATTCTTACAGTCTATGCCAAAGCTGATCTGGGAAAAGAAATTACAAGAAGCTGTAAAACGTCAACAACGCTTTGGTTGGTCGGTGCGTGAAAAACATGGCAAGGTTTTAGTGCAGAGATATTACCCAGATACAAATAAAAAAACTACTGTTGCTTTACCAATAGCATGGGAACCAAATCAAGAATTATCTGTATTAAATGCCCTGCGAAATATAAATGATTGCATGCAAAAATCTGGGTATAATTTAAAAGAAGCTGTTGAAATTTTATACAAAGATATCATAGTTAAATTATGGTTTTTTCCTACTAAATTAAAATTAAAATTAAAATTAAATTCTAAAGATGAAAAAAAATGGTCTGCATCTTTTCCTAAAAGTAGGAGGGATGAGTATAGATATTCAAGATGTTATGCACGATTAGCTTTGGCAAATTTGTTTAATACCCATCCTTTATCAGTTCCTTTATTAGCTCAACCTGGCAAACCTCCTACTTTAGAAAATGGATTTGGTTTTGTGAGCATAAGCCATTGTAAAGATGCATTACTTGTTGGATGGTCAAACTCAAAAATAGGAGTGGATATAGAGTCAATAAATAGAAATGTTGATGTTCATAGGCTTTCTAATTATTTACTTTCTAATGAGGAAAAATTATTTATTAAAGGATCTAGTAAAAAATTAAAATTAAAAAATTTCTTATCAATTTGGGTAAGAAAAGAGGCATTAATCAAATACTCTAAAGGTAATATTCTAAGAGATTTTAAATCTTGGAAAATAAATCCAAAATTGGACACAGCAAGCTACTTAGAATCATCTCAATGCCCTTCAATTAAATGTATCAAATATAAATCTTGGTTAATTGGAGTAGCATCAGATTCAAGATCGGAATTAATGCCAGATATAAAAACTATCTTAAATAATTAGTTTTTCATTAATAAATAATCTTTATTTATTTTATCTAATTATATCTAATATAGATTTAATAACTAATAATAAATAATTACTCTAGCCATTAAAAAAATAGTTTTTAATAAAAAATAAAAGCGGGAAAACTTTTAATTCATAAAAAAGTTAGTGCAGCTTTTTATTAAGTTAAAATCAATTCCGATTTAGAAAAAAATAATTATAAATTAATTTTTACTCTTGCTGAATTATTTCTTTAATTATTGTGTAAGGTCTTTGCTTCACCTCAGTATATATTTTGATAACATATACCCCTATTAAAGCAATTGAAGCAGTAATGAGTCCCCCAAAAAACCAAATTGATCCCACTATTGAAGTCCATCCAACTATTACAGAGTCTTTGGAAAAGTAACTAATAATTAGTATTAATAAAACTATAAAAGAAATAATTATTGATAATAATCCTGTATACGCAAGTAACTTAATTGGAGTTGAACTGAAAGAAAGAATAGCTTCTAGGGCTAATTGGAATTTATGAGATACTTTATAAGTAGTTTTGCTATGTGATAGTTTCTTTACCAAGATTGATTTCTGATCGAAACCAGTAATTGACCATAGCCCATTAAGAATTGGGTAATATTCTCTAAATTCACATAGTTTTTCCACATATCTTTTTGTCATTATTCTTGCAGTAGTAGCATTATTTTGGAATTTTGCATATGAATTATATTTCATAAAAGAAAAAAATAATTTTCCAGTTATTACTTCAAAAATGTCACCTTTTCTTGTTAATTGCTCTCCATAAATTACATCGTAATTACTTTTCTTTAATTCCTCGTAAAACAAATTTAGCCATTCAGGACTTTCTTCTAAATCTATATCAATCAACCAAACATAATCATTACTAGCATACTTTAAGCCAGTCATAACAGCTTTATGATGTCCAGCATTTATCGCCAAATCAATTATTTTTATTCTTCTATCTCTTAAAAATAATTGTTTGCATTTACTAAGTGAATTATCAGGAGATGCATCATTTACAAATATAATTTCAATTTTATCAAAATCTTTTTCAGCGGAATCTATACTTCTCTTATAAAAATCATCTATATAATTTTGGGAATTATATAAAGTAGTTACTATTGATAATGAGCTCATTTAAGTTATTACAAAAAATTGTACTTTAAAACTATAATAAGACAAAATTTGAAATTCTTTATGACAATAAAAAAAAATAAATTTTATATTGTTTTTGATTGTGAATGCTTACTATGTAATAATTTCCTAAAATTTATAGATATGAGAATGTCTAATAAAAATTCTAATATATATGTTGTTTCAAATTTAGAATTTATTCAAAATGAATTAATAGATAAAAATAAACTAGATCTTTTAAAGCAAGTGCAACAAAAAAGTATAATATTGATCTTACCAAATAAAGAATTTTTATTAAGATCGGAAGCAATATCATATATATTTTATTTATGTAATAATAAATATTTGAATTTAATCTCAAAATTAATTAAATTAATTCCTTTAACTATCTCAAACTTTTTTTATGATTTAATTGCAAAATATAGAAAAATTTTTAATAATAGTATTTCATGTGATATTTATAAGCCTAAAAATTTAATTTATATAAATTAGTTATCTAAATATTTATAATTTTTTACAATCGTATCCCCAAATAAAATTCGAAGCATCTTTCCCGGTATTAAAAACTAAATCAATAATACTTAGATCATGATAGAAGTTATTATATTTTTGGGGATATATTGGATAATAAGAATAATCTTTCCAAATAATTTCTATATTATTTTTTTGGAAAATACTTTGATTTAAATAACTTTTTGCAGATCCACCTGATAAGTAAGTATTACCTTTTAGTTTTAAAATTATGTCTATAAGTCTTTGGTTTTTATCATCGCTTTTTTTTATCTCTCTAGAATCTATGATTTTCGTATTTATATTTAGTAATTTACAAAATAAATTTATAGTATATTGATTAAATTCAGACAGTGATTCCCAATTTTTATCTTGATAAATATGATCTAATATGTATTCAAATTCTCTATAAAACTTGCAACTGGAATAAGCCATTTGAATTGATTTTTTATGTTTCCTTTGCCAATGATTATTTATTGGTTTAACTTCATATATTTTTTTTTTAATGTTTTTTCCTATTGGTATCGTTATCCATTCTTTACCTCGTTTTGTCTTGATTAAATTTCTATTTCGCCAATCTTGTTTGGTGTATTGGACTTCATCTAAGAAGACAAAGATATCACAATCATTGATTAGGTCGAAATAACCTTTCCAAGGTAAATAATTAGATTGACTAATACCAATCACTGCCAATTTTTAATTTCTCCCCAAAAATCTTCATTGTTTAGGATAGCAGGAATTTCGCTATATGGATTTAACATATAATCTATATTTTTTATTTTTATAATTCCATTATCGCAAAAATTAGATTTTTCTGATAGTAATTTTTTCAAGGATATAAATAGTGCAATCGAACATCCTCTAAACATTGCATCTATGTGAAAATTAAGTTCTTTATTTTCATCGACTGAGAAAGCTACCTGAGCAATTGGTTCGCCTTTATCGACTTCTTTTGAAACATAATGTACTGTAGAACCAATTATTTTTTCTTTGTATTCCAAAGCAGCCTTAATACTCTGTTCTCCTATCAAACCTGAGAAAGAAGGAAGTAGAGACCAATGGGTATTTATACATCTTCCTTTGAAATTTTCAACATAATCAGTTTTAAGTATTTTAAAAATATTTGTAATTATTATTTTGGGATTTCGAGATAGTGATTCATTCAACAAATCTTTTTGATTATTTCCTTTGATTTCAAGGATTTTATAGTTTATACCATTTTTTTTGCACCATTCAGAAGCTCCACATTCTCTATCACAAATTACATTTATATTACTTATTTCTTTGAACAACTTATTTTCCCATAGTTTATAAATAAACCTTAAACTACCTCCACCTCCTGAACATAAAAATAATAGATTATTCATTTTATTTTTGATAGATTTCTCCATATTGAGATTACATTTAATGAATGTAAGATCTGAGATTTCTTATATTCTTTCCTTTTATTTTCTTCAATATCATTGAATGATTTGCTAATCCAATTTCTATTTATATAACTAGGAATCAATTGTATATCTGAATCAACTAATTCATAAATTCTTTGTTTGATTTCAGTCTTATTTTTGACTAAATAAGGATATAAAGGAAATACAAAACCTTCTTTTTTTCTATAGATGACTTCTTTTGGTAAATAAAATTCTGCAACTTTTTTTAGAATGTATTTCGTTTCTTGATTATTTATTCTAAATCTATCATTTAAAGTCATACAAAATTCCCAAAGATCTTTATCAAGAAAAGGAGATCTAGGTTCAACGCTATGTGCCATTGATAATCTATCGATATAATTAAGAACTTTATAAGGAAATAATATTTTACTTTCTACAAAAAGTTGATTCCTTATTGGATTCTCTTCTAATTGTTCTCGATTTAAAAAATCTTTATCTGCAATAAGTCTTTTAAATAATGAATCGAATTTGTGTTTATCAGAATCATCATTTAGAAATGAGATATAATATTTAGCTATTATTTTGAGATTTTCATCAAAGTTTTTAGGTTTTTCTTTGAAAGCTCTTCTATGTGTATAGTAACTTCCAAATAGCTCGTCTGCACCATCTCCAGATAATGAGTATTTGGAATATTTTTTAATTTCTTCAGCAACAAACCACATAGAAGGTACAGAAACAAATGGCTCTCCATATAAAGCTGTAATTCTTTCTAAGTAATTATCTAGGTTCTCTGGATTAACTTTAATATTATGATGTTTTGATTTAATTATTTTGGAAACCATTAATGCTAATTTTGCGTCTTTGATTTTTTCTTTTTCATTGAAAGAACCTACATAATTTAGATTGAAGCTATTTATTTCAATATTTGGGTATAGTTCTCTACAAATAGATGCAACAATTGATGAATCTAAACCTCCGCTCAAATAAACTGCTTGGGATTTGCTTTTGTCTATCCTTTTATCAACAGCTTTTATTAATAATTCTCTTATTTTATCTATTGCCTTTTCTTCATCAAGATCATTCGTATTTGAGTATTTAGTTAAATCGATAAAAGTTTTTCTTTTTATTGTTTTATTTATGTAATCATATTCAATTTCTTGGGATGGTTTTAATCTATCTATATTTTTATAAATCGTTTCGCCGTTTGTAATACAAGATAAACTTAATATGTCGGTCAAGGCCTGTTTATTAATATTTTCATCTTCGATTTGATTAAGTTCTAATATTATTTTCAGAGCATTTAATTCTGATGCATAAAAAAGACAATTATTATGCATTAAATAAAATAAGGGTTTTTGCGATAAAAAATCAGAAAATAAGAAACCTTTATTATATCTTTCATCCCAAATTGATATAGAAAACATTCCTCTTAGTTTTTTAATAAAAGGTTTTCCAAAAATTAGATACATTTCCAGTAAAACTTCAGTATCTGATTTTGTTTTTAAATTTATACCTCTAAGATTAATTTCTTTGCTAAGTTCTCTAAAATTATATATCTCACCATTAAAGCTAATTATTATTTTACTTTTATCTATTGTTTTTTCTATTGGTTGCCTCCCCCGTTCAATATCCTGAAAAGCTAATCTTACGGCAGCTAAAGTATATTTGTTTTTATTATCATCCTTCACATAATGAAAATCATCGGGTCCTCTATGCTTAATAGAGTTATGAGCTTCTTTTAAAGCATTTATATCTAAGGTTTTTCCAAATACTCCAAAAAGACCACACATTAAAATTCTCTTTATTTTTTTCGATTATATATATAAAACGATTTATTTTCTTCTTTTTCAGATATGGATATATTCTTATTTAACTCATAGAAATTTAATTTTGCCATTTCAAATGTTTTATTTAATGCAAAACTTTTTTTAGCGTATTCTTTATTTATTTCTATCCATATCAATTTATTTGCATTTTCTACTTTCATATAATGGTTTGCTCTCTCTAACCAGATGCGATTATCTAAATAATTTTTTGAGCTAATTAAAGAGACTAAATTAATAGAATCATAAACATTAGTATATTTACTTGCTCTCAAGATTTCTTCAATATTTAGTTCATTTTTGTTTTTTGAATCTAATAATAAATTTGTTGGAGTTACTATTTTTACAATATCAAAAGTAAGGACTCTCCAGATGATGGTACCAAAATATTTCCTATATATTGTGTTTATTGATTTTTCAAAGAAATTTTTTGCTTTTAAAGAATGAAAAAATTCTAAAAATAATCTTATCAATACAAGACTCCTTAAAATAACAAGCACCAGAGAATATTTGAAATCAATTAATTGAAATTCATTGATTAAAAATATATTTAATATTCCAGTAAAAGCTATTGAAGGACATAACCAAGATAGTTTATAAAAAGGAGTTATAGAAATGAAAATTAAAGAAATTGAAGCAAATCCAATAATTTGAAGATTTGGTACAAAAGATAATATTAATAAACCGCCAATTATCTGCACTATTGGCCCTGTCCAATTTATTAATTGTTTTAGTAATTCTATATATTTTGTACTTAATAAATGTTTTGACCAGTTTGGATTTACTAATGCTAATGCTGTGGATATAGGCTCATTTATAGATACTCTTAACTTAAATAATCCAGCTGATAAGAAAATAAAACCATATTCTAGAAAAAGTATGCAGAAGATTACTTGAGAAATAATAGTAATGCTTTGAAAAAGAAAAGATTCAGTTAATGTATTTTGAGTGATTAATTTGTTAAAAAAAAGTGTATTGATATAAAGGAAGGAAAAATATCCAGGAGCTCCTTGTCCTCTACTTGTAGACTTAAATCGATCTCTTATAAAACAAATATAAACAACTATTGATAAAGGAATTCCAAATATGAAATTATCCGAAATTATCATAAATATATAACTTAAAATAGAAGTGCAAATTATATATCGTTTTGTACAAAGGATAGATACCCAATCTTTAATTAAATAAAAAGTTAATAAATTTGGATCAGCAGAATATTTTCTGTTTTTTAGAATATAAAAAAGGGGATGTATAGATAAAATAGTACCTGTTAATTCTAAGACTTTTAAAAACATATTTTGAAACTACGAATAATAATTTGATTTTGTAAAAATTATAATCCCAGATATTATTAAAGCCGATCCTAAAAAAAAGTTAAAGTCAAATTTTCCTTCGCCAAAAATAAAATCTATAAGAGAACCAATAACTAAGGATAATGATAAATAAGTACTAAAAGCAATATTGAAAGGGATATTACTCTTAGAACTATACTGCCAGAATGAAATAGCTATTAAATTTAGAAAAATACCTATTAATGTAAAAAAAATAATTTTGTTATCTGTTGGATTTGAATTAATTATTGAATTAAATGTATTAAATAAATCACCTTTTCTCAAAACGTATGTTCCAATACCTGCAAATAAAGAAGCCAGAAGAATTGAAATCATTTAGTATAAATACTCCATTTTATATCCTAGTCAAACATAATATTATCAGATGAAATATTATTAGTTTAAAAATTTTTTTCTAAAATATACTTATTACATAAATATCTTATTTCTTTAAGAATTAGCTTCAAAATAAATTTCGTTAATTTTGTGTTCAAAATTCTCTCAAGATTTTATCAACAGTTTCTGCAATAAACTCAATTTCAATTTTTTTTAAACCATACCATAATGGAAACCTTACAATTGAACTTGATACCTTATCAGTAATTGGTAAGCTATAATTTTCCTTAGAAGCTTTAGATCCGAAAGGCGAATTATGTAAAGGAATATAGTGAAAGGATGCTTCTATTCCTTTTGCCTTTAAGTTATATAAAAATTTTTCTCGACATATATTATTATCCAAAATTATATAAAAAATATGACCATTGTGTTTGGCATAATTAGGAATATTTGGTAGGTTAAATTTATTTTTATTATTTAATTTTGAAAAACTTGAATAGTAATAATTCCATAAACTTATCCTTTCATAAATTATCATATTTGCATTTTCTAGTTGAGAAAATAAAAGCGCGCAACTTAACTCTGTAGCCTTATATGAAGATCCATTCTCTATCCATGTATATTTATCAATCTTTCCTTTTATAAAATCATCCCTATTTGTACCCTTTGAACTAATTATCTCAGCTCTGTGTTTAAAATTCTCATCATTAATCAATAGTCCTCCCCCTTTCCCGCATTGAATATTCTTGGTTTCATGAAAAGATAAACATCCAATATTTCCAAGAGAACCACAAGGTTTATTTTTATATTCACACATAATTGATTGAGCAGCATCTTCAATTACTAATAAATTCTTTTCTTTTGCGAGTTTGTTTATATTGTCCATGTCGCAACTTATTCCAGCGTAATGTACAACAATGATAGCTTTAGTTTTTTTTGTTATTAGTTGAGAAATTTTATTATGGTCAATATTTAAATCAAATTCTCTAATATCTGCAAAAACAAGTTTAGCGCCTCTTAAAGTAAATGCTGAAGCAGTAGATAGGAATGTATAAGATGGAAGTATTATTTCATCACCTTCTTGAATATTTAGTAAAAGTGCAGCAATTTCGAGAGAGCCAGTGCATGAATGAGTTATTATAGAATGTTTGATTTTGTGATTTAGATTAAGCCAATTTGTACATTTTTTATAGTATTCCCGGCCCTCTCCTGTTGTCCCTCTTCTTATTAAATTCTCTAGATACAAATAACTTTTTTCTGTATAAAAAGGTTTGTTGAAGGGTATTTTGAAATTCATTTAGAGATTCTTTCAATAAGAATTTAAATTCTTTTTACAATTGTAAAAACTATCAACATTGAATCTTTTAATCTAAATAGCTTTTTGAACTTTATTTTATAATATCTGAAAATTTATTGTAATAAATTTGAAAAATATGTAAATTTTATTTGATCCATTACTTAATAAAGAAAAGGATTATATTTAAATAAAATAAATTTGATTATCTCAAAGAAATTTTTTATTCTATTAAATAAAAACAATTATTAAAAAAATCTAATTACCTTTACAAAAATATTGATTAATATTGCTTGATTGTTTCATTAATTTTTTTATTTGATTTGGATCAATTTCGGTAGTTTTTAATTCAATATTGGAAGGTTTATATTTTGAAATTAATTTTGCAATTATCGTATATTCTTTATCTTCGATAACATTAATTTCCACTAAAGATGCTTTAATAGATTTTTTCATATCAAAATTATGCATATTAAATAAATAACCACAGTTAGCATTTATCAGCTTAAAGATATCTATAAGACCATCTGGGTAATCTTCAAAATTTAGTCCAATTTTTGAATTTGTATTTAATGCAGTTGAAATAATTCCGTTCCAGTCAATATACCTGTAGCTAAGATTATAAAGATTATCCTCTAAATTATTGTCTTTGAAAATTATAACATCAGAGTTTTGAATAATTTTGTTTTTAGATATTTGATCAATTAACGTGGTTTGTTTTATCCAATCCTTATGAAAGTTATAGTAGTTGGAAATATTAATTAAAAGTATAGTTGACAGCAAAAAACTAATAAATACTTTTCTTAGTCTAAAATCTAACATTAATAAAAATGATAGAAAAATTAGAGAAAAACCTAAAGGAAATAATAATTGGTGCCTATTATCCCAACTATTAAAAATTGGAGTTAATCCAAGAATCCAATATGGGAATCCTGCGAAAAATGTACTTAAAATCCCTAATCTTAATAATTTATAACAAATACTTTTTTCATAATTTATTTTAGAAAAAATATTTAATTTAGAAAATAAATATAATAAGATAGTGGTAACAAAAAATAATAATAATAAACTTGGAGATTTTAATTTGAAAAAATCTATAATCTGAATAAAAGGACTTTGAAATAAATTATTAAGATTAAAATTCTGATTATATCCTTCATAAATACTATATGGTTTAAAAAAAATTAATTTTATAGTGTAAAAAAATAAAGGGATAAAAGATATAAATATATTTGTTCTGATGAATTTTAAAAAGCTTTTAAAGTTAATGTTTGATTTATTTTTTATGTAGTATTTTTCTAAGTATGGCAAAATATAAAAACATAAAAGAGAATTTATATTAAAACTTAGAATAAATAAAAAAGTTGATAAAAAAGTCCTTTTAGGAAATAAGAACCATGCAGCAAAGAATAAAAAATAACATATCACATATGGGAACGAAATTATTGTTACTCTAATTCCGAAAAAAGGTAAGTTAAGAAATAATATTGTCAGGATAAAAATTGATTTTTCATCAATATTAAGATTCCTTTTGAAAATATTATTTGCAAATAAACCAGAACTAAACATTAAAATAAAAGTTAAAATTCTATAAATGTAAGGTCCAATTTTTAATAGTGATAGATGTAAATAACCAAATAATAAACTGCCATTCATATGAAAAGTTTCTAAGACTGCATTTTGATTTATATTAAATAAACTCCAATCGTCCCAGTAAAGTGCATTTCCAAAAAATAATATCCAGATATGAGATGAGCAATAAATTGCGAATAAATAAATATAAGGTCTTTGAAATTTATTTAAAATCTTAATTAATTCATTTTTTATTAATACCATATATATTTAACTAATAATTAACATCTTACAATATGGGTATTATAGTTTCTATCTATTTTTTAGCCATCATTACCTAGATAAATTCAATTTTTTAAGAAAATAATAATTGACCTAGCTTAAAGATTAATTAGAGATAAAGATAACATAAATTAAAAAAATTATGCCTAATATAAAATTCAAAATCCCCAACAAGAAAATCTATTATGGAACCTAATAGTATTGTTTATTATAAGCATATCCCTAATTCATATTTAATGGGATATCATAATTACCTTTTTATTATTGAAATGTAATAGCATTTAAAAATAATAACAATGAAAGAAACCGAGAAGTTTCTAGATAATATTTTTTAACTATTTTTGATTATACTTGGATCTTCTCCTAGAGGGAAGGATAATTCTCTTGATTTTTTATGGATAGATATATAGTGCGCTGTTTTTAAATCAAATAATTCTTCCTTGGCATATTTATCATCTTTATACCATAAGGTCTTAAAATATATTCTATGAAAGTGTGGAAGGTTATCTAAGATGGATTGCTGATCAAACTTCCAGCAAAAAACATCTTTACTATGCTTATAAATAGTTTTATGTGGCTGTTTTGAATATAGATCCCATATTAATAAAAAACCTTCATCCACAAGTAATTCATCAGCAAAACCTAAAGTTTTTAATATCTTCTCTGGATTTATATGAAAAAGTACACTACCAAAAATTATTAAATCAAAAGTTTGAGGTTTAAATAAATTTAATAAATTATCAGAATTACTTTTTATAAGATTAATATTCTTAAATTTCTCTTTTCCATATTTTATAGCTTCTTCTCCAGGGTCAATACCTACGCATTTTGCCTTTGTTAAGGTTTGAATTTTTGTTAGTGTGCACCCATTTCCAGCTCCCACTTCTAGTATGTTTTTATATTTTATTGGGTATTCATTTATTGCTTGAATTACTGGATGATAATCTGGAGAAGGATCTTTCCTTCTATCTATTTGTCTTTTAAAGTTTTTGTCGGCATCCTCTTCATTAAAATAATTAATCATTAATTTCTATTTTATATAATTTTATAATATTATTTAATAGCTAATTTTCCTTCAAAACATAAATTTTTAAATATTAATTCAATATCTTTAAAACCTGCTCTTTTTAGAAAATTTTGGTTTTCATTACTTGAAAAAGGTTCTAAGACTCCTTTTAAGGACATCATTTTGTTTAGAATTTCTTCATTAGAAAAACCCATTTCCTGTTTATATTCAAAATAAATAGAATTTAACATATCTTGGAATCTGGCATCACTTCCTCTGACTTTTTCAAAGAAGAAGAAACCACCTCCCCAATTTAAGCTTTCATAGATCTTATCAATTACCTCTTGTCTAAACATTGGCCTTAAGAACTGCATTGTATAGTAAGAAATAATTAAATCGCATTTTTTGAAATTATAAAGTTGAACTTCTTCGCTAATAAATTCATATTTGTGGTTATTTTCACAAATAGTTGTATTTTCTATAAACTTTTTTTTAAAGTTTTTGGCTGGTTCCAAACCAATAAATTCTAAGTTATTTTTTTGTGATTGATAAGAAGATAATTTACTTATCAAATTGCCTGAACTGCACCCCACATCGTAAATAATCGAATTATGGGAAATAAAGTAATCACTTAAAAATGTAATTATTTGATGCCCATAAGAATACGATGGAACTGATTTATTGATATGTTTTTCGAAACTATCAGTATTTAATTGCTTAAAATCCCAATTACTTTTGTTAGTTTCTATATTGTCTCCAGAATTCAAATTCATTTATATTTTATGAAAATACTAACACATTTAATTAATTAATCTTGAATAATTTTTGTTATTAGACCCTTATCAATATAATCAATCATTTCATTTGCAGAAAAATTTCCATTATAAAAATTATTTAATATGCAAGTTCTACAATTTTGAACTTCTTTTAAACCCCACCAATTATCTAGATATTTAATATTATTATTAATCCAATTAGAAGCTTTAATTGGGCAATCAAAAATTAAATTATTATCAATACATTTTTTGAAAATCTGAAATTTTCTTAAATTTATATCCTTAAGTTCATTGCAAATTAATAAAATTGATGGGACATCTAGGTAAAGTGCTTCAAGCCAAGAGGTTGAATTAGAATCAGTTATAAAAAGATATGAATCACTTTTAAGATTATCTGATAGTAAACTTTTTTCTCTATCAATATAATTTAGGTCTCCAAAAATTTCTGATAGTGTTGCCTTTAAGGAATTTTCTTTATTCATATTCATAAAACCTCTTAAAACAACTTTTTCTCTTATTTGAAATTTAAGATTTTTTAAAAATTTAATCATTTCATTTTGTTTTTCATATATTCCATCAGAACTAGGAAAGGAATAAAGTCTAATATCTGTAATATTCCATTCATTTAAAGCTATAAATACTTTTTTCTGCTTTGTTTTGTATTTATTATTTATATCCCTTAAAGGTTTCTTTATAATGCAGCCATAATTACTAATTATTTTTGCTAAATATTTTTGAGATGGTTTAAACGTGGAACTTTCTTTCCAACCCCATGAAATGAAATAATCAGCAATATTTAATTGATATTCCTCTTCATCATTTACTTTAGAAAAACCATAACCGCCACCATGTTGAATAATAAAAAACTTACTTCCATACTTCAGAGATTTTATAATAAATAAGTCAAAAATCTCATCTTTCAAAATATTTGATGCTGTAATAATATTTTTAGTTTTTCCTTTTGGAAAAATAAAGTTTGACCTTTTTATTGAATATTTAATCCCACTAAATAATGAATTAGGTATATAAATTGGCATAAGTTTTTCAATTATATTTAAAACTTTGTCCTCAATTTTATTTTTATTCAGTTCTCCTTTTATTATTTTTATTTTCTTTGACTTATTTTTTATTGATTTAAGCTTATTTTCATAGAGCAAATTAGAAAAAGAATATTTATGTAATGAATATGATATTTTACTTAGCTTTTTTATTCTAAATTTTAGTTTAGAAAAAATATCAGGATCACAAACAAGATATTTTTTATTTGGAAAATTATTAAATAAAAAAAGTAAAAAATCAATCGCTATAGATTTTGAAAATTTGAGAATCTTTCCTATTAATTTTTTTGAATTTTGAAATTTTTTTTTATTTAATTTAATTTTCTTTTTCTCTTTATCATTTATCCAAAAAATATTAAACTCTGATATTAATCCTAAGTTTTTAAGAATATCAATTTTAAGATTATCTAATTGATCATCATCATTTCTTTTATTTCTAATAAAATCATCCATACAGATTGGCCTTTTTTCGATTTCAGAAAGCTTATAAGCCCCAAGGACCGTATAGTTATTGTTTTGCGATAAATTTTCAAATTCTTTTACTGTTTTGTAGACAATTATTATAAAAGCTCTTAACCATACTCCTAAAAGTATTTCTAGATTTCTTTTATTAATATCTAGATCCTCATATTGATTAATAAACTTTTCAGAAGACATTAATAATTCTAAAAGAGTCTCATAAATGTTCCTAATTTTTTTATAGTCTTCATGAAGAATAGTTTTGTTATCCCAATTAGATGTCGGTATTTCTATATTGTTATTTTTGCTTAATCTAAAATGATTGCCTAGCTGAATTACTATATCAAAATCTTTACTAAAATTTATCTCATTAAAATAGCTCCCAACAAATAATATATTTTTTTTACTAGAATTGACATTATTTTTGCTATTCATATGATGCTTCAATTTTTCGATTATAGCACTTGTATTTTTAGCTTTCAAAAATTAAGTTAAAGCTGCAAAAAAACTTTTTTATAGAATAGCATTTAGTATGTTTAAGAATATTAATTTAGATAAATTAGAGAGCTATGCGTTTTTCTTTTAGTTGTATTCCAAATCAAACAGAAAGATTGATTTTTGCAAAAATCAATAAAAATTTATTAGATAAATTTTATATTTATTCAAAACAAAAAGAGATTTATGATCACTTAGAATTCAAACCATTTTCTAACATAAAAGAAACTTCAGAATATCTTTCTAAATTACAATCAAGAATTGATACGGGTAAAGCTGATTATAGATTTCTTTTGAACAAAGAAAAGGATGAGATACTTGGTTTGTTTGGTATGCATTCTTATGATGATTATCGTAAAAGTGTTGAGTTTGGATATGGAGTATCTCCAAAACATCAAAGAAAAGGTTTTTTTACCGAAGCAGCTTCACATTTGATATCGAACTTATTTTTAAAAACAAATTTACATAGAATATATGCCTACACTTCAAAATATAATATAAGCTCCTGTAGAAGCTTAGAAAAAATTGGGTTCAAAAAAGAGGGAATTATTAGAGATTATTACTTTAAAGATTATTGTTTTTTTGATGCAGTTTTATATTCAGTAATAAAAACATAATAATAATTTAAATTTATTGCAGAAATATTGTTTATCTAATTTAGCTTTTTATAAATTTTAAAAAATTTCTGGTTTGTATTTTAATTGTTGTTGTTTATTATATTATAAGTCGTCTTCTCTTGGAAAATTAAATTTTCAATTAATTAGAGTTGGAGAACAAAAAATCCATTAAATATTATGCAATCTCTAAGAAAGGGAATTATTTTAGCGGGGGGATCGGGTAAAAGATTAATGCCTTTAACTAAATCAATTAATAAGCATCTTTTACCTCTTTATGATAAACCTATGATTTTTTACCCTTTATCAACTTTAATGTTGGCAGGTATAAAAGATATTCTTATAATTACTACAAAGAAAGATAAAGAAAGGTTTATAGATTTATTCTCTGACGGGAGCCAATGGGGAGTTAATTTTACATATCTTGTCGAAGAAGAACCTTTAGGGGTTGCACAAGCTTTTTTGATAGGAGAAGACTTCTTGGCAAATGAGCCTACTGCACTGATTCTCGGAGATAATTTTTTTCATGGTAGTGAATGGATTAGTAAATTAAAGCGATGTCAAACCTCTTGTGGATCAAGTATTTTTGTTCATGCTGTGAAAAATCCATCAGAATATGGAGTTGTGGAATTGGATAAAAATAACAAAATTATTAGCATAAAAGAAAAACCAAAAATTCCAAAATCAAATTTTGTGGTTACAGGACTATATTTTTTTGATAATACTGTTGTAAATAGAGCAAAAAAATGTCAATTTTCTAGTAGAGGAGAATTAGAAATAACTGAAATAATTAATTCTTATTTAATAGAAGAAAAACTAAATGTGGAGTTTCTTGGACGAGGAAACGCATGGCTGGATACTGGATCCTGGGAAACATTTTATGAGGCCTCAATATTTATAAAGGCGATCGAAAATAGGCAAGGTTTAAAGTTAGGCTGTCCTGAAGAAATAGCTTGGAGAAATAAATGGATTAGTTCTAATGAATTAAATCAATTAGCCGAAAAATTTCCAGATATAGAATATAAGAGTTATCTTAAAAATTTATCAAAGAAAATTATTAACTAAAAATTAGACCTTATTTATGCAGAATATATCAAATGATTTAAGAATACTTGTAACTGGGGGTTATGGTTTTATTGGAGGCAATTTGATTCAAAGATTAAATGATCTTGGAATTAAAAATATTTTTAATTTAGATAAAGTTACTTATGCAAGTTCATTTAATTATCTTGCAAATAAAAATACTAACCTTGTAATAAAAAACTTGGAGTTTGATTTATGTTCCAAAGAGGATGTTAAAGATGCCTTTAGGATCGCTAATCCTGATTTGGTTTTTCATTTAGCAGCAGAAACACATGTTGATAGATCAATAGATTCATCGGTAAATTTTTTAAAAACCAATGTTATTGGAACATTTAATTTGCTAGAGGAAGCAAGAAGCTTTTGGAATAAATTGCAAAGAGATAAAAAAAATAAATTTAAAATTATTCATATTAGTACTGATGAAGTTTATGGTGATGTTGATTATGACAAAACTGCTAATGAAGACTATCCCTATAAACCTAATTCTCCATATTCCGCTACTAAGGCTTCGTCTGATCATTTAATGAGAGCATGGAATAAAACATACAATTTGCCTATTATTATTACTCATTGTTCAAATAATTATGGCCCATGGCAATTCCCAGATAAGTTAATTCCTAAGGTAATTAATAATGCACTAAAAAATAAAAAAATACCAATATATGGAAAAGGAGAAAATATAAGAGATTGGATTTATGTAAGAGATCATGTTAATGCTCTTATTAGATGTGCCACTCTTGGAAATGTTGGAGAAAGATATTGTATAAGTTCTAATCAAGAATTTAGTAATTTAGAGATTGTAGAAAAAGTATTAAGCATAATGGAAATTTATAAACCATCTAAAATTGGATATAAAAATTTGTTGATTAATGTTAATGATCGTCCAGGCCATGATTTTCGTTATTCAATGGACTCTACAAAAATAAAGAGTCAACTCAATTGGGAACCAAAAATGGATTTAAATAATGGAATAAGACATACAATTAAATGGTATATAGATAATTTGGATTGGCTTGAGGAAATTAATAAGAAAGTTTATAGTGGTAAAAGATTAGGTATTTTGAATTTGAATAAATAGCTCTTTAAATTAGTTATAGTTGATATTGAAGCAAACTTAAACAACTTTTCTGAATAATCAGAAGTTGATAAGGTAAATAACTAAAAATATCTAAAAGAAGAGCTTACATCAATGATTTCATTTATGATATATATAAAGAATGTTTTATTAAGTTTCAATATTTTTGATTTTAGTTATGTTAAATTTAATCCTTAATTATAAAATACGTTCTTCTAAATTTAGTTATTCTGTATGAAGAAATATATACTTGGAGTATCTTGTTTTTATCATGATAGTGCTGCGGCATTGATAAAAGATGGCGAAATAATCAAGGCTGTTCAAGAAGAAAGATTTACAAGGAAGAAAAACGACTCTCAATTTCCAAAGAATTCAATTCTTTATTGCCTTAGATCACAAAAAATAGATCTAAGAGATATTGAATTGATCATTTATTATGAAAAGCCTCTCTTAACTTTTGAACGCTTATTGGAAACATATATCGGATCTGCGCCAAGAGGTTTTAGATCTTTTGTTGCATCAATGCAAATCTGGCTAAAAGAAAAACTTTTTTTAAAATCAGAACTTAAAAAGAAATTTAAATTATTACAAAAGGAACTTGTTAACGATTCTAATATTGCATTTCCAAAATTACTTTTTTCAGAGCACCATCAATCTCATGCTGCTGCTGCTTTTTATCCAAGTCCCTTCGAAGAGTCTGCTGTACTTTGTATGGATGGAGTAGGGGAATGGGCAACAACTTCAGCATGGGTTGCAAAAAAGAATTTGATTAAACCTATTTGGGAAATAAGTTTTCCTCATTCTTTAGGTCTACTTTATTCTGCATTCACCTACTATTGTGGCTTTAAGGTTAACTCTGGTGAATACAAATTAATGGGTCTTGCTCCTTATGGCGATCCTATCTATGTTCAAAAAATTAAAGACCATTTAATTGAAATAAAAGATGATGGTACTTTTAAATTAAATATTAGTTATTTCAAATACCATCGCGGATTTAGGATGACTAGTAGAAAATTCAATAAACTATTTGGGGCTCCTCCCCGAATGAGGGAGAGAGAACTTACTAAGTTCCACATGGATTTAGCCGCATCAATACAAACAGTATCAGAAGAGATAGTCTTAAAGCTTGCAAAGACACTTCGAAATGAAACCGGCTTAAATAAATTATGTCTTGCTGGAGGGGTCGCTTTAAATTGCGTAGCTAATGGAAGATTGTATAAAGAGAAAATTTTTGATGAAATATGGATTCAACCTGCCAGTGGAGATGCAGGGTCTGCAATTGGCTCGGCTTTATTGGCATGGCATGAATATTTAAAAAAACCTCGCAAAATAAATTCTAATGATTCAATGAAAGGTTCTTTTCTAGGCACTGATTTTTCCAATAAAGAAATTAAAAGTTATTTAAATAAAATCAATGCACCTTATAGAGAATTGGAAGATAATGAACTTTTTGATAAGATAGCTGATCGTCTTATGAAGGGTGATGTAATTGGTTGGTTTAATGGTGCTATGGAGTTTGGACCAAGAGCGCTAGGAGCTAGATCTATATTAGGTGATCCTAGAAATGAGAAAATGCAAAGTATTATGAATCTCAAAATAAAATATAGAGAAAGTTTTCGCCCTTTTGCACCATCAATTCTTGAGGAAGATGTAAATAATCAATTTGAGATAGATATTAAAAGTCCCTATATGCTTTTCGTTGCTCAAATAAAAAAAGAACATCGAGTAAAAATGACTAAAGAGCAAAAAAAACTTTTTGGGATAGATAAATTAAATATTATTAGATCCTCTGTTCCAGCTGTTACTCACGTTGATTATTCTGCGAGAATCCAAACAGTTAACAAAGAAATTAATCCGCGTTATTATAAATTAATAAAAACTTTTAAAGAGAAAACAGGCTGCCCAATGATCGTTAATACTTCATTTAATGTAAGGGGTGAGCCTATAGTTTCTTCTCCGCAAGATGCTTATAGATGCTTTATGAGAACAGAGATGGATATACTTGTTCTACAAAATCAAGTTTTATTTAAAAAAGATCAACCTCAAAAGGATGATTGTGAAATATGGAAACAAGAGTTTGATTTGGATTGATGAATATTAGTCATAAAAAATCAAGAAAAAAACTTCGTGAATTCGGAATAGTTATAGGATTTATTTTACCTTTAATAATCGGAGGGCTAATTCCATTCCTTAGGGGGCATTTATTTGCATCTTGGACTATTTATCCAGGGATCTTACTAATAACGCTAGGAATTATAAAACCTGAATTTCTTTTTTATCCTTATATAGTATGGATGAAATTTGGATATTTACTTGGCTGGATAAATAGTAGAATTATTCTAGGGATAATATATATTATTGTTTTAATACCTATTGCTTTATTCATGAAAATTTTTGGTTATGACCCTTTAAGAAAGAAAAAGTCTAAAAATAAAACTTATAGGGAATTAAAAACAAATTATAAGATTGATCTAGAGAGAATTTTTTAAATATGGAAGCATTAATTGATTTAGTCAAAGATATTTGGGACTTTCTTAAAGTTCGTAAAAAATACTGGTTAGCCCCTCTTATAATTACAATTTTAATTATGGGTTCATTAATAATTATTACTCAAGGTTCAGTTGTTGCCCCTTTTATCTATACTATTTTTTAAAAATTTATAATGTATATTATTTTTTAACTTGAAAATTTTTAATTTACTAGTTTCTAATAGAAGAATAATTGCTATAAACTTTATAATTTTATTATTTTTTTTAGTTACACCTTCAATTGCACTTTTTTCTTATAGAACAACTAAAAACATAATTAGAAAAACTAGGGGATTATCATTAGATTCTAGATCCAATTTTAAGGGTTTTGAGAATAAGATTATTTCTAATAAAGTTTTTAAAGAAAAAGATCAATTAGATCTAGAATTCAGATCTTTTTTAGGTTGGAGACCAAAAAATGTAGAATTTAAATATACTAAAGTACAAAATCCATATAATACTCGCTATTCAATAGGACAAAATCTATCAGACTCTAAGTGGTTTTTTGGAGGGTCAACAATTTGGGGATTTGGGGTGTCTGATCACTCAACTATACCAAGCTTATATGCGTTAAAAACTAAAAATTTCGTTTTTAATTTCGGTGAGCAAGCTTGGGTCTCTAGACAATCACTTAATCAATTAATTTCTGTTCTTGGAGATGGTCATAAACCAAAATCAATAATTTTTTATGGAGGAGCTAATGATATAACTGTTGGTTGCAGAAATTATCATAATTATGTTCCAACATATTCACAACAGCAAAAATTAGAGAATCTAATTGAAGATCAATATAAAATTATAAATCTTAAAAAGATATCTGAATTTCTGAAAGAACCATATATACTAATAAGCAAAAAACTTATTAAGAAAAACTTATCAAATACAAATTATAATTGTATAAATAATAATGATAAATCTAAACTAATAGCAAAGCACTTAGTTAATAATTGGTACATCGCTTTTTTAATTTCTCAATCATATGATTTGCCATTTTATGCAGTCCTTCAACCACATATTGATATTGATGGTTTAAATTTTAAAAATTTAAATCTTTCATCCAGTTTAGAGGAGTTAAGAACTTATGAAGAAGTTTATCCTTTAATCAAGGAAGAAGTTAAAAAAAAGTGTTTAGTTGATCCTTTATTCTGCTCAAAATTTATAGATGGCTCTAGTTGGATAAACCCCAATGAAAATCTTTTTTTTGATACTCTCCATCTTACAAAACAGGGCAATCAATTTATAGTTGATGAACTTTCTAAATTGGATAATGGGATTTAAAAAATTAAATTAGTATTTTCATAAAAAAAGAACAAGAAGTTGCTTAAAATTAAAAAGTAAATCTATTGATAATATTGTTTTCGAATTGACCTCAAGATCAATTACACATATTATCATTTTTGTAATTAGTCTATTCTATTTTGACATTACTCATATGGAAATCATTAATGTAAGTATGAGTTTTTGCCAAAAGATACTATATAACGAAAACCTAGTTAATTAAAAAAAATAATATTCTTCTAAATTAAATTCTTTAAATTTGAAATATTTTATTTTAATTTAAAATTGAAAGATAAAAAAATCGCTTAAAAATTTATTCAAATAAATTCCTTTATAACATTCATTGGTTAATATTTTATCTCTTTTCGATCTTGAGTAATAGAAATTATTAGTTTTAAAACAAAGTTTGTAGAAAACCTAGGACTCATTAAATTATATATTAATTTTGCAAATATAATTTTATTTAGATAATTAGGATTGAATAGAAGAGATAAATAAAAGTATTTATAATATAATAAGTTTATAAAGTTTCAATTTAAAATATATAAGTGAAAAAATTCAAAAGCTTAAATTCTTTAAAAATATTTAAAATCTTTTTTTAATTAATTTTCTCTGAGGAAAAATAATGAAATCAAAAAATATCAAAAATTATTGCCCTATATGTAAAAAAAATAATTTTCATTTATTTAATAATAGTAGCTATTTCTATAGGTCTTTTACTGATAATTTAAATTATGAAAGAAATAAAACTAACAATTTTATTTGTGAGTACTGTGGACACATTTGGCAATATCCATTACCTTCAAAAAATTATTTAAGCCGGCTTTATAGTAAATCATATAGAAATTCTGTTGATAAAATTATTTATAAAAAGAAAACTTGTCAAATCCCTCTTCAATTACTTGAGTCAAGAAATAGTTTTTTAAGAGCACAAAGTTTTTTTGATACACTCAATGCCTTGAAAATAAAAATGCCTTCTAGAGGTAATCTTTTGGATATTGGGGGTTATCAAGGATTATTTGCATGGGCATTGTCCTCATTAACTGGATTAGAAGCAAAAGTAATTGACTATAATTTAGAGGGTTTAAAATTTGCGGAAAAATTTTTAGAATTAAAAACTTCAATAATTTATGGCGATACAATAAAAAAACTTAATGAGGAAAAAGATAATTATTATCAATTAATAACAATGATTCACTCTTTGGAGCATCTCGATTCTCCAGAGAGAGTAATAAGTAAATCATACTCTTTACTTAATGATCTTGGATACCTCTATATTGAGGTCCCAAATTCTATGGGTAGTGCTTTAAACGATCCTACTCATTTACATACTTTTTGCAAGAGTTCAGTTCAGACTTTATTGATAAAAAATAATTTTCAGCCTATTTTTATAGAGTCTGGCCCATTAGCTCATGAGGCAGTTGAAGAATTACAGAATAATCGAGTAGTAATTAGAGCTTTAGCACAAAAAAATTTAAAAATAAAAAAACCACAATCAATTATGGTTCTTCCAAAAAAAATAAATTTTATTAAAGAGATAAAAAAACAATTGAATTATGCTTCTATAAGAGTAATATTTTTATTATTTAGAAAATTAATAAAGGATTTCTTTATGTTTATTATGAAATTTTTATTGTGGATAATTTTTGACTACATCCCCATTGGTAAATGTATTTTTAAGTTTTTTAGAATAAACATAAAAAAAATTATCTCTAGAAAATAACTTGAATAAAAATTTATTAAATATTGGGATTTTATCAGCTATGCCTGAAGAGGTTGGCTTTGCTTTGGATAATTTAGAAAACATTAAAGAAAGACAATATGGTGATCTGAAAATTTATAATGGAAACCTTAAAAATGAAGATTTTGGTAAAAGCCTAAATGTATATCTAGCTTGGAGCGGTTGGGGTAAGGTTAGCTCTGCAAGAGCAACAATTAGAGTAATTGCTGCAATAATGGAAATTACAAAACAAAAACCTGATTTAATGTTTTTTTCAGGGGTTGCAGGTGCAATAAATAGAGATTTAAGAAAGTGGGATGTCGTAATAGCAGATTCAGTGGTTCAGCATGACATGGATGCAACCCCTATTTATCCAAGATTTGTCATTCCCGCAATAAATGATATGAGAATTCATGCTGACCATAATATTACTAAAAAAGTCTTAAATTTTCTTTTAGATGAAAAAATAAAAAACAGATTAAATGATTTTGGACAGGTTCGTAAAGGTTTAATAGCTAGTGGAGATATGTTTATTTCTTCTAAACAAAAAATAAATCAATTAAGAGGTGATTTTCATGAATTAATGTGTGTAGAAATGGAAGGCGCATCATTTGCTCAAGTATGTTTCCAAGAACAAATAAAATGGATGATAATAAGAGTTATTTCCGATAATGCTGATGATTCTGCTAGTGATGAATTTGAAGAGTTTTTGAAAATATATAATTCTAAATCTTGGGAACTTATTAAAAAAATACTATCAAGAACTAAATATTTTTTGTAATTAACCATGTTATCTAAAAAAACATCACTAAATTCTTATTTTTTTAAGATAAAAATTTTATTTAACTTTTTAGTATCTTTTGTATTAAAAAATAGAATATTAATATATTTATTGTTTTTGACTTATCAAATTTTAGTAAGGGTATACATTATTGATAATATAATTACATTTCTTTTACCCTTATCATTAATAATAATAGAATCAACATTAATATTTTTAAGAAAGAAAAATCAAATTAAATTTGTAATAGATAAATACCAAATTATATGTTTAGTAATTTTACTTGCATTAATAGTTATTAATATATTTAGATTATCAAGCTATAGTTACCTAGCAAATCTTTTTGTTATATCTACTTATCCCTTAATGTTTATGTGTGGGATATTATTTAAATTATATTTTGAAGAAAAATTTTTGTATCGTCAACTATTTAGATGGATGATTTTTTCTTACTTTATAGACTCTATTTATATTTGGTTTGAAATTATTTCTAGAAAATTAAATATAATAAAATTCACAATTTTTTTACAAAAGCCTTTTGTAGAAGGAATTTTTTCAAGTCGATTTGAAAATTCTGTTACAAATTCTTTTACAGAAATGAGATTTAATGAGTTACCACTATTTTTAGGAACTAAGGGTTTCCCAGAGTTCACAATTTTTTTATTTTTAATTTTTAGTATTATCTTAATTAATAAATTCTATAGAGAAAGGAAATATTTTGCTTCTTATTTTCTTATATTAAACTCTCTCACTCTGATTTTATTTTCTAATGTAACTTTGATGATTCTTATTTTAGGTCTTTTTATCATTTATCAATTGAGACCCATAAAATTGCGTTTTCTTAGGAAGTCTGATTTTTATTTTATTGTTATTATTTTAATATCATTTTTTCTAGGTTATCTATTTATTGATAAATTTGGGCAAAGGGTAGATGAAAAAATATTTATTACTTTTAATAATTCTGAGGTGAACCCTTTAGACAAATCTAGAATTCAGGCTATTTTTAATTATAAAAATTTTGTAGTTATGTTTTCGAGAATCAATTTTAATGAATTTCTTTTTGGAACAGTTGATATAGGAAAAACAAGATTAAATGATTTAGATTTAGAAAATGAGATTCTAAATTTTGCATATTGTTATGGAATAATATTTTTTGCGGCATTTGCTACTCTTAATTTAAGAACTATTTATTTATCATCCAAAGCCTACGGGAATAAAATTTTAAAAAACTATAAAAATAATTTATACCCATACAACTCTCTTTTCCTTTTTGTGGTTTTAGTTGATAGTTTACATTTTGGACAGACGTTTAATATACCTGATATTTCAATAATTGCCTTAATGACTGGTTTATTATCTCAAGCTTCATTTGAAAAAAAAAATTATAAATTATGAATAAACTTTGATATGTATATAACTTTAAGATTATTTGAAACTAAATAAGTTTTAAATATTGAATTAATCTCTATCAATTCGTAAGAACTATTCAAAGCATATCCAGTTAAAAAAATAAAATTAGCATCTGCTTCATTAAAAATATCTTTTGATATTTTATCAATATCAAAAAGTTGATTATTATTAAATAAAGGAATATTTTTATTTAAAATTTTATATATTTTTTTGGAGGCTAGGAAGTAAAGCTTGTAATTTCTACTTGATTGATTTAATTTTGATAACTTATCAGATAATTCTTTTAAATTTTTATAGTTTATTATCATGTCAACTTTGAAATCTAAATAATTAGATACACGAGAAATAGAATAAACTTTTTTATCAAAAAAATTTATGATTAGATTTATTATTATCAATATTAAAAATATGCCAATAAAAAATGAAATTCTGTTTAAATTATTTTCAAAGAAATTTACTATTCCGCTCAGTTCCGATTTATCAACTACTGTGATCCATTTATTTTTGCTTGGAAAGGTAATATATTCTGAATCTAGAGAGTTTTCATAGTTTTTATAAATCTCCTTTATCCACTGGTTGTAAGTCGCTTCTAATTTCTCTTTATTTGACTCATTAACTAATGAACTAACATAAATAAAATGGTTTGTACTTTTACCAATTTTGATATTGTATTTTTCTTTTAAATCTGGATTACTTGCAATCTTCTTAGAAAAAAATTCTTCATAATATTGATAATCAAATAATGGAAGGCGAATCGATGTTAAATCAAAATTGATGTTTTCTTTTGAATTAATGTTTTTTAAATAGATAATATCGTTAATTAAATTACTAATTTCAAAGCTATTGAGATAACTAGGACTCATTTTGTCTTTTATGAAATCATATAATCTTTCATCTTTAAGATCTAGACTTATTGATTTCTCTTTCTTTATTAAGTCTCTAAATACAAAAGCTTTAGGTCCATAACTAGGTGCAATTTTCATTTTATAGATTGATTCACTTTTTGTTATGAAGGAACCAATAACAAATAGAATAAAAATTAAATATAAGTACCACTTGTTTAGAATGCTATAAGAAAATTCATATAGATCAAAAAAATTAGAATTTATATCTTTATTTTCTTTCACTTTTAAAATGATACTTAGATATGATTATAAATTTATCACAAATTCCATAAAGCAATTTCAAAATTTAATTTTAAAAATTATTTAAAATTTTTTGGAAATCTAAATATATTTTAAACAATTAAAAAACAGGTAAAATGATATAAAATTATTATTAATAAATAGTTCTTTTTAAAATCTCATGAGAAAGGTTTTCATTAATGGTATTTATGTTGACGAAACAGATGCAAAAATAAGTATCTACGATAGTGCATTGATGTTTGGGGACATGGTTTTTGAAATGACAAGATCCTTTAATAAACAACAATTTAAATTAAGGGAACATATTGAAAGGTTATATAGAGGTTTGAAAATCTTACGGATTCCTGAGCTATATTCCATAGATGAACTTATGGATATTTGTGATGAAGTACAAAAAGTGAACAGCGAGTTTTTTAATGATACTGATGAACATAGATTATTAATTAATATTAGTAGAGGCCCTCTAGGTATTTATCATAGACTCTTTGATAAGGTTGAACCAACTGTTGTTGTTGCAGACTTCCCTCTAAAGTGGACTGTTTCTGGGATGGATGAATTATTAAATCCAGAAGAGGGAATAAATGCGGTTATTACTCCTCAAAGAGCAATACCAGCTGAATTGCTTGAACCAAAAATTAAAAATAGATCGAGACTTTTTTATCAAATGGCTAATATTGAGGCATCACTAATAGCTGGAAGAAATAACTGGGCTGTTTTGTTGGATCCGGATGGTTTTCTTACTGAGGGAACGGGTGATAATATCTTTTTAGTAAAAGATAATGTTATTTATACCCCTGAGCCTAGAAATATATTAGTAGGTATAAGTAGAAATTATATATTTGAACTCGCAAAACAATTGAATTATAAAGTTATTGAGAAAAACCTAGAAACTTATGATGCATACAATTGTGATGAATTCTTCATGACTGCAACTCCTTTTTGTATTTTGCCTGTATTTAAATTTAATGGTACTCAAATATCAACTCAAATAGGACCAATTACAAAAGCCTTGCATGATCAGTGGAGTAAAAATGTTGGTTTAGACATATGGTCCCAAATTAAGAATTTTTCTGATGAATGTAGAAATGAAACAAGTACTGCGCCTACTCCATATGTATTTAATCAAGAAACAAATTCATAAATGCCAGTTGATACCATTATTACTGGAGCTGGTTCTGGGATTGGGAAATCTACAGCTGAACTGATTCTAGGAGCGAATAGAAAAGTATTGGGACTAGATATTACTGATTCTCAGATTGAGTCACCTCTTTACGAACATATAAACATAGATATATCAGATTTAAAAAGCATTGAATCTAAAAATTTACTTACTATATTTTCTAAATATAGAGGTTTGGTAAATGCTGCAGGAATTACATTGAAATCAAATGAGGAAAATAAATTCAGTAATTTTGCTAAAACTCTAGAAGTCAATCTTTTCGCACCATATTATTTGTCTGAGATTTTCTTTCGTTCAAGGAAAGAAATTAAAAATCACTCATCAATAGTTAATATTTCAAGTATAGGAGGCTGTCTTGGGTTTCCTAATAATCCTGGTTATTGTGCATCTAAAGGTGGAATTGAGTCCCTTACGAGATCTCTTGCAACTGATTTCATAGAAAAGAATATAAGAGTGAACACTGTTAGACCTGGCTATACAGAAACCCCTATGAATAAATTGTCATTAGAAAACAAGCATGAAAAAAAAAGAAGAGCTAATCACTCCTTACTCCAGAGGTGGGGAGAACCTAAAGAGATAGCTGAAACGATTTATTTTTTATTATCAGAAAAAGCAAGTTTCATTACAGGTTCTTGTATAACGGTAGATGGAGGGTGGACAATAAAAGGTATTTTATAAATTAACATGAAAATTGATGCTGTTATCCTAGCCAGAGGAGGATCTAAAGGAATTCCCAGAAAGAATCTACTACCTTTTCTAGGTGTTCCACTTGTTGAATTATCTATAAGACAAGCAAAAAATGCAAAATTAATAAGAGACACTTATCTATCTTCAGACTCAGATGAAATACTATCAATTGCAGATAACTATAATGTTATTCAAATAAAACGTCCTGAACATTTAGCAACTGACACTGCCAGATCTGAAGATGCGATAATTGATCTTGTGAAAAGAAATATGAAAGATATTCCAGATGCGATTCTTTTACTTGAACCAACAGCTCCTTTAAGAATGCCTCAGGATATTGATAACTCTATTCAGTCTTTTATTAATCAAAATGCAGATTCTCTTTTCTCTGGAGCATTATTAGAAGATTTTTTAATATGGAGAAAATCTTCTAAAGACAACAAACTTGAAAGTGTAAATTATGATTATAAAATTCAAGGACCAAGGCAAGAAAGACAACCCGATATTGTAGAGAACGGAGCAATTTATTTGTTTAAAGTGGATAGCCTGCTTAAAAATTCAAATAGATTTGGCGGCAATATTTGTTACTTTGATAATTATTTCTGGCAATCTTTTGAAATTGATTCAAAAGATGATTGGCCATTAGTGGAATTGGTTTATAAGAATTATATTAAGACGCTATATTAGAATTAACTTATATTTATAATATGAAAAAAGGGAATGTAAATGATATTTCAATAATATTTATTATTAAAAAAATTTATAAACATATAGATCAAAAATCTATAAAAAGATTATATTTATTTGTTATTTCATCTATAATTTGTGGTTTTCTAGAGGTAATAAACTTATTTTCTTTTTCATTACTTTTGAATAACTTATCAGGTAATAATAATAATTTAAATTATATATCTAATACATTAATTACATTTATCTCAAATGTAGTAAAAAACGATAATATTCAATTTTATGTTAGTTTAATTTTCTTTTTAATTATAACTTTACTAACAAGCTTTGCTAGGATTTATAATCTCAAATTAAGATTCGGAACTGCTGCTTCAATTGGTAATCTCCTAAGTTCTAAGGCTTATTGGCTAACTATTAATCAACCTTACTCTAAGTTCTTAGAAACGAATAGTAGTGATTCTACAATTGTGCTTTCAAGATATATTTATGAAACAGTTTCTGTTTTAAATGGCTTAGCAGCTTTTGTTAGTTCTGTAATGATAATTCTATCTATTGTAATTTCTTTATTTATAATCAACACATTATTAACAACTATTATATTTATTTCGCTGATTATTTCATATTATTTAATCTTTGGAAATCAGAGAAAGAATTTACTTAATAATTCTTCTCTTATTGAAAAATATTCAGGTTTACAAGTTAAAAATATTCAAGAAACATTTGGCTCAATAAAAGATATTATCTTATACGGTACGGAAGAGATTGAATATAAAAACTATAAAAATATTGATCAAAAAATGAGGTATGCTGAATCGCGAAATTTTTTTCTAGCTTCTTCACCAAGGGTCGTTATGGAGGCTATAGCGTTATCACTTATGTCTCTAATTGTTTTATTCCTTTTTACATCAGGAATTAATGAATCTAAACTTATCACTTTAGTGGGTAGTTTCGCTTTAGGTGCTCAAAGAATGCTTCCTGCATTCAATATGATTTATTCTTCTTTAGCGAACATAAAGGGAAATGCCTTTTCACTTTTTAAAGTCATAAAATATCTTGAAAAAAATAATAAAGTGAGTAGTTTTTCAATAAAAACAGTAGAACCTTTATTTTTAGAAAATTCTATTACCTTAAAAGATGCAAGTTTCTCTTACTTTTCCAATCCTGAAAAAAACATTATTGAAAATCTTAATTTAGAGATTAAAAAAGGAGAAAATATTGGAATTGTTGGATCGACTGGTTCAGGTAAAAGTACATTGCTTAACATTTTAATGACACTTCTTGAGCCTACAAATGGTTCCTTGTTAATTGATGGAATTGATATTAATGAGAACATTACAAAATTAAAAGCATGGAGAAAAAACATTGCTCATATACCGCAATTAGTTTATTTATCAGATGCCTCAATTAGAGAAAACATAACTTTCCAAACTAAAGATAAAGTAAACCAAGATTTATTAGATGAAGTATGCGAGGCGGCTTTGTTAGATAAGTTTATAAATAATCTACCATTTGGTTTGGATACATATGCTGGCGAAAGAGGTATAAGATTTAGTGGAGGGCAATTGCAAAGACTTGCGATTGCACGAGCTCTTTATAAAAATGGAAATGTATATATTTTTGATGAAGCAACAAGTTCGCTTGATTTAAAAACAGAGGCAAAAATAATAAGTAATTTTGATAAAATTCCGAAGAAAAAAACAATTATTACAGTTGCACATCGACTGGATACCCTTAGAAATTGTGATTATTGGATCCTTCTAAGGGAAGGTAGTGTTCAAAAAATAAATAACTTTAATGATCTTTATAATTTATAACAATAAATTTATTAAGAAATTTTAAAGTGTCTTAAATTCTATACTTAATTATTATAAAGATGATTAGGTATCATATGAATATAGTTGAAGACAAAATTAAATTTGCGAAAAAGAAATTAGATCAAGCGTTGTGTCTTGATGATGAACAAGTTCAATTTATAGAAAAAGTTTTTGAAATTATGAAGAAAACTTTTGATTCTGGAGGTAAAGTCTTTTGGTGCGGAAATGGTGGTAGTGCATCAATGTCATCTCATCTCTCAGCAGAGTTAGTGGGTAGATTTAGAATTTCCTCTAGAAAACCTTTGAATTCTATTTCATTATCCTCAGAAGTTGCATCTATTACAGCAATAGCCAATGATTTTGAATTCTCTGATATTTTCTCAAGACAATTGCAAGCTTTAGGGAATAATGGTGATTTGTTAATTATTTTATCAACCTCTGGTAATAGTAAAAATATTTTAAAAGCTCTTGATACTTCGATACAAATGAAGATTAACTCTATTGCTTTTTTAGGGAAAGATGGAGGCCTTTGCTTAAAAAAAGCAGATCTAAAGATTTTAATTAGATCGCAAGACACAACAACAGTGCAGGAATCTCACTTGTTTTTAGGACATTTGATATGCGATCTACTTGATAATCATTATGCATATTAAAAATGATTAGGAAAAAATATCCAAAATATGAAAATATAAGAACTATTGTCTTTGATTTTGATGGAATTTTTACAGATAACAAAGTCTATATTAATGAAGAAGGAATAGAGTCAATCAGATGTGATAGATCTGATGGCTTCGCTTTTGATTTGGCTAAAAAGTTTATAAAGAATAATAATTGGAATGTTAAACTTATTGTTTTGACTAAAGAAAGGAATAAAGTGGTCCACAAAAGATGCGAAAAACTGGGTCTTGAATGTCACTCAGGTGTTGATAATAAAAGAAAGTTCCTTTTAAATAAATTTTCTAGCAATTTTAATGAAAATAAAGAATTTATTTCAGGTCTTACTTATCTTGGGAATGATCTCAACGATTTAGAGTCAATATTAATATCTGAATTTTCATTTGCACCTATTGATGCTCACAAACTCATAAAAACAAAAGTTGATTTTGTTTTAGATGCTCCAGGGGGCAACGGTTTTATTAGAAAGTTTTTTGAGATTATCCTAGACTTTGATAATATGGATTTTAATAAATTAATAGATATTCTATGAATAATATTCCATTCTTTATAGCTGAAATTGGAATTAATCATAATGGCGATATCAATATATGTAAGGAATTAATTGATGTTGCTAAAGATGCCGGATTTAACGCAGTCAAATTTCAAAAGAGAGATATAAATTTAGTTTATACAAAGGAATACTTAAATTCCCCAAGAAATAGTCCATGGGGAAATACGCAGAGAGATCAAAAAGCAGCATTGGAATTTGGATTAGATGAATATAAAATTATTGATTCTTACTGCAAAAAAAAGGAAATTGAATGGTTCGCTTCAGCGTGGGATTTAAATAGTCAAATATTTCTCAAGCAATTTAAAAAAAAATATAATAAGGTTGCTTCACCAATGATAAAACATCAGAAATTATTGGAAGAAATAGCATCAGAAGGGAAATACACCTTTATTTCAACAGGCATGTCAAATTTGACTGATATAGATAATGCTGTGGCAACTTTTAGAAATCAAAATTGTCCCTTTGAGCTTATGCATGCTGTTTCTACTTATCCAATGAAGGATGAAGACGCTAACCTAAATTGTATTAATTCATTAAAAAGTAGGTACGGTTGTAGTGTTGGCTATAGCGGACATGAGGTAGGAATAGCTGTTTCTCTAGCTGCTGTTGCTTTGGGGATAACTTCATTAGAAAGACACATTACCCTTGATAGGGCGATGTATGGTTCCGACCAGGCAGCTTCTGTAGAACCTGCAGGTATTAGGAACCTAATTTCCTCAGCTACAAAAATCTCACTAGCAATGGGTGATGGAGTTAAAAAAATAATCAAAGACGAAGTTCCAATTGCCAAAAAATTAAGACAACATCTTCCTGTCTCTTCTGGAGGAGAAGAGTTAAGATGATAAGAATTTTTAAATAAAAAAAAATGAAATTCACAGATTTGGAGTTAGGACTAGCTAAAGATGCTCTTATAAATCATGAATCTTCTAAAAATTTCGTTGAAATTTTTGAGAAAGATTTTGCTAGACATTTAAATAGTAAATATGCAGTTGCATGCAATAGTGGTACTTCTGGACTTCATGCAGCTTTATTCGCAGCAGGAGTTAGACCGGGAGATGAGGTTATTATCCCAGGTTTGACTGTAATTATGGACGCTTATGCTGTTTTATATATGAATGCAGTGCCAGTTTTTGCTGATGTAGAATTAGATACTTTCTTAATTGATCATAATGATATTAAAAATAAGATTACAAAAAAAACAAAGGCGATCATTACGGTAAGTTGGGAAGGATTGATGTGTGATATGGATGCCGTTAATCAAATAGCTAATGATAATAATTTGATTGTTATTGATGATTCAGCGAGAACAGTAGATGGATATTATAAAGATGTTATTTCTGGTAAATCAGCTGATATGACTGTGTTTAGCTTTGAATCAAAAAAACATTTAACTACGGGCGGAGAAGGAGGAATGATAACGACTGATGATGAAATGCTTGCAAAGCAGCTAAGGAAGTTCGTGGGAATTGGTTATAAACATTTAGAAGCAGATGCTGGTGCTACCCATTTAGCGTTATCAAATGTACAGGATCCTAATTATTTACGTTTTGATATGGTTGCACCAAATTATCGTTTGAATCAAATAAGTGCAGCTATCGGTATTGGACAATTACGCCGAATTGATGAAATAGTTGATAAAAGAAAGACTATAGGTAATTTATTCTTGAATGCAACAAAGAACCTTGCCCCTTGGTTTATACCTCAGTTCACACCCCAAGGAAGAATTAATGCTTTTTATACTTTCAGTGCTCGGTACCTTCTAAAAGATAAAAACAAAACATGGAAAGATTTTTATAATGAATACAGAAAAAGAGGCGGAGATGGTTTTTATGGATGTGTTATGAATCCATACCTAGAGCCGTCTCTTTTAGGCAAATCAAAATCTTACCAAATATACCAAGAAGGATTGTGCCCAAACGCTGAATTAATCCAGCGGGAGTCTATGTGCTTTAAAACAAATTATCGAAATATAGATGATGCAAAAGCACAGATTGATTTATTGGTAGATTTAATTAATTCTTGGTGATGAATAATCTTAATATATCAAGAATTGGTTGCTCCCAAGGAAGATTAATTCACTCTCATAATGGAGAACTTCAATGTTTCCCAAAAGATAAATGGCAGGAGGAGTTTGTCATAGCATCAAGTTGTGGTTTGAATTATTTAGAGTTACTTGCTGAACGTAAGCATAATTCGAGAAATCCAATTTGGAGTGATGAAGGACTTAAAGAAATTGAAAAGTGCGTTATGTTAAATAAACTAGAAACCTATTCGGCTTGCCTAGATTTTATTATTGACGAATCAATTTTTGAAGGATATGGAATTTCTAATGAAGTTTTAAGTTATACTATAAATTTTTTAAGAAAGGTAAATAAAATTGGAATTAAATTTGTTGTTTTACCTCTCCTGGAAACAAGTGACCCTGATTTATTTGCATTTAAATGTGTAACTGATAATTTACTTTTTTTGCTTGAAGAGTGTGAAAAATTACATTTAAATTTAATGGTTGAGTCGGTTATTGATTCTGAAAATTTATTTAAAATTTTAGACTACATAAACCATCCATTACTTGGTTGCGTTTATGATACTGGTAATAGATTTGAGATCGGAGATCCGATCAAAGAGATTAATCAGCTATCTAGGTTCATAAAGCATATTCATCTTAAAGATAAGAGAAATAAACAAAATGTTGTTATTGGAACGGGATGTGTAGATTTTTTAACTATATTTAGGAACTTAAATAAATTGTCCTATCAAGGTTCATTTTGTTTTGAAACTAATAGAGGCAAGAATCCTATAAATACAATGATTCATAATTTAAACTTTATCAAATATCTTTATAAAGAAATTTAGAAAATGGATAATACTGTTGAAAAAATATTATTTATTGGTTTAGGGGGAGCAGGACAAAGACATTTAAGGATTTATAGGGATTTATTACCAAATATTGATTTTTATGGGTTTAGAAAAACAAAAAGAACTCCAACTTTGAATCCTGATTTTACAGTCGATAATACTAACTCTCTAAAGTCAAAATATAATATTAATTTCATTGCAAATATAGAAGAGATTAGAGATATTAAACCAGATTTAACAATAATATCTGTACCTAATGCTTATCATTATCTTTATTCAGAAATTGCTTTTAATGCTGATTCAAATGTTTTTATTGAAAAGCCTGCTTGTATTAGATCTTCAGATGTAAAAAAATTGATTAAATTACAAAGTCAATCAGGATTAAAATACAGAGTTGGATATCAAAGAAAATATCATCCAATTTTTAATCTTCTAAAAAGATATATTAATTTAAAAACTTTTGGAGAAGTTGAGAATATATCTATAAATGTTTCTTCATTTATACCAGATTGGCATCCCTACGAAAACTATGTAGATTTATATGCTTGTCAAAGTAGCTTAGGTGGCGGCATTTTAAACACTGAATGCCATGAAATAAATATGATTATTGATTTATTTGGATCCCCAGTAGGCTCAAATTTTTCTTTTAGCACAAGATCTAAAGAAATTAAAAATGTTCATGATTCCGTTACTGGTAAAATTTACTATAAAAATTTTGAAGTTAATTTAGATATTTCATTTTTCAGAAAACCTACCAAAAGAGAAGTGGTTTTGGAATTTCAAAACTTCAACTTACTTTGGGACATTGAAGCTCAATTATTAAGAATAAAAGCAATTGATAACTATGAAAAAGTAATAAATTTTGTCTTAAAGAATGATGAATTGTTTATTTCCCAAGCTATAGATGTACTTAAATTTGATATTTCAGATACTCTTAAAGATTTAAAGCATCTAGAAGTATTTACCTCAATATTAGATAATTGAGATACTTCATCTTTAATTATGTCAGATTTAAGCAGAAGGTTTAGATTAGATAATTCAAATGTTTTAGTAACTGGCGGAGCTGGTTTGCTAGGTGTTCAACATGCAAAATCTCTATTGGATGTGGGAGCGCATGTAGTAATAGCTGATATTTCAATAGAAAATATTAATAAAATTAGAAGTTCTTTCAAAGGCTGTAAATGTACTTTTGAATTATTAGATGTAAGCGATGAGAATAGTGTTCAAGATCTTTTTAAGAGGCTTATTAATCAGAATATCAATATTGATATTCTGATTAATAATGCAGCTATTGATCCAAAAGTAGGGAAGAGTATTTCTTCATCTATTAATAAATCAAGATTAGAAAATTTTCCTTTATCTGAATGGGACAGACAAATTAATGTAGGTTTAAAAGGAGCATTTTTATGTAGTAAAGTTTTTGGAACTCATATGGCAAATATTTTAAAGAAAGGAGTTATTTTGAATATCGCATCTGACTTAGCAATAATTTCTCCTGATCAAAGGCTTTATAGACAAAAAAATATTGGTGAAAACGAGCAAAACGTAAAGCCTATAACTTACTCAGTAATAAAAAGTGGCCTTGTTGGACTTACTAAATACTTAGCCACCTATTGGGCAGATAGTAATGTTAGATGCAATGCTTTATCTCCTGGAGGTGTCTATAATAATCAAGATCCAAATTTCATATCAAGGGTTTCAGAATTAATTCCTCTAGGAAGAATGGCTAATTTAGACGAGTATCAAAATGCAATTCAGTTTCTTTGTTCTCCAGCATCCTCATACATGACTGGACATAATTTAGTGATAGATGGAGGGAGAACGATATGGTGAAATTAAAATAATTTTTTTAAAACTTTATTTAATTTAGAGGTGAATCTTTTATCTCTAAATCTTTTATTACATGGAATACCAATTACCCTTTGCGAAATTTCTTCAGCTAAAGGGCAATCTCCAAGTGAATAATTATATTTCTTATATTCATCTTTTCTGCATGTCAATACTCCTCCAAACCAATCACTAAGTTTAATATTTTCTTTAATTAATGCTTTTATAAATTGCTCTTTTCTCTTTTTACTTTTAAATAGAATAGGTACTCTTAGAGGTGTGGATACGCTATTTATTGATTTCAAAGATATAGCATTTTGATTATTGTTTATAAAATCTTCTATCGTCCTAGATAAATTTTTAATGCTCAAACTTCTTTCATCAGCCTTAAAAATTTGATCAAGTACTAAAGAGTACCAACTAGGATTGCAAATATAATTACTTAATTCTGCTATATCAGAATTATCTTTTGGCATATAAGAAATAGAAAGAATTCTCATTAGAAAAGAAATTACCCTAGCAAAAAAATATAACCGTTCTCTGTAAAATATTGATTCAAAAATGAATGGAATGTTTATTTTTACTTCTTTTGGATTATCTGAAGAAAGATATAGCTCTTTTTTAGAGAGACAAATACCACCCCTTACTGCATTGATTGCTTTAGTATGATCTGTTGAATAGAAAATACCATAGGCTGAAGATTCTAAATCATAAATTTCATTATTAAGAACTTCAGGCATACAATGTGCTTTATCTAAAATGATTGTTTTAGAATTTTTTTTACATAAATTTACTATTGCTTTTAAATATTTTGGAGTAAATCCAAAAGTATATTGTAAAATTACTACATCTAATTTATTAATAATTTTTTCAAGTTTTTTATAGTCAATTGATAGTGTTTCAATTTCAAGATCTAAATAGACTGGTGTTCCTCCAGCATCCATTATTGCTTTTGGAACGACAGAGCAAGTAAAAGCTTGGAGTCCAACATTAAATGTTTGTTTATAATTCAAAGAAACTAACAATTTAAAAAGAGCACATCTGCCTGCCGAAAAAAAACTAATTTTAAAATCTTCTGAATGGTAAATGTGGAGAGTTTTTTTTAGCAAATCCTTGCTTTTACTATGATCTTTCCCATAAAGAAGTTTTAAAAGATAAAAGAGATCATAATTATTTTCACCATTAAAAATTGTCTTCATTTATTAAATAATTTCTTTTATATTTTCATAATAAAAATATTTTTCAAGCAAAATTGGATCTAAATAAGGTTGAATATTCATTAAATCCAGATTAACCTTTATAAATCCTGGCATATTTGTATCCTTACTTAAGGAATATACGTAACTTGAGTATATGCTTCCAAAGAATATATCTGATTCAACCCAACTCTTATTTAATAAGAATTTTTTATCTAATCTTTTTATCTTTTGAATTATCTTTATATCAGTATCTGGATGCGATCTGAAATTTATTTTTAAAAAAGAGTAGCAAGAATTTAAGAAGATTGCATCCTCTAATAATTCTTTATCTAAATGACTAAACCCAGTCAGGAAGTAAGTAATATTTTTATACCTCTGATAATCAAAATAATTAAATGATTTCTTATAAAAAGAACTCTCTTTGTTAAATAATTTTTTATCAATATTTATCTCATTAAAATTTTTTGGAGATAAAGTTCTACAGTCTAGAATTTTAGTCTTGCTAAATGATTCCGCAAAGAAATTTTGCCTATTAATATTTTTCTTTACAAGGTTTTCCCAAAATGCTCCTTCTTTAGGGTATGAAACCTCTCTTAAATTATTGGATTCTTTAAATAAATATTCTATTGATTCACTAATCAATAGTCTTCTAAGCAATGAACCTCCAATAATATTGTTTAAAAGTTTAATTCTTTTTTCAATTATTTTGACTTTATTTTTTCTTTTTTTTATCGTAACTATCTTATAAATATAAGAAATTAGATCTTTTCCTAAGAAAAAATATAAATAGATTACCTTTAAAAAAAACCTTTTTATATCTTTAATTCTAAATAAGCTATCAATAAGTGTTAATTTATATAATTTATTTCTTTTGTTTTTTACAAGGATTTTGCTAATTACAATTAAATGATTAAATAAAAATCTTGATTTTCCCAAAGATATTCTAATGACATTAGAGAGATTTCTTTTTTTATATCTTGAATATTTTAAGTTATTAATTTCATCATCAGGGTATACAAATAATATAGATTTTTTTGTAGTTATTTCTCTTTGGATATCTCTAATTTTTTTATCTAGGATTAAAGCCGTTAAAATATATGTAACCGATTCTATAAAATAAACTGAAGGTTTAATAAAAAAATGGATTAGCTCTTTAAATAAACTAAAAAATAAATTATTTTTTTCTTTTAATGGATCTATAAATTTTAGCGATTTAATCCTTTGTTTGAATACAATATTTTTTAGTAGAAAATTAAAGAAAGTATTTCTTAATGAACATTTTTCATTAATTAAAAATAATTTAATAGAAGCTTTATCTATATATTTTTTTTTTAAAAGTCTTTTATGAATCAATTCATTAATTTTATTAAGCCTATAAATAGCTATATCTTGAGAGAATTTGTCACATATAGAGAAATACAAAATACTTTCATATTTATTATTTCTAATACTTTTTATATTTTTCATATCTTTATCTTTAAAGATTTTTAAATTCTTATTCTTCATTTTTCATGTATGGTTTCCATTCAGGCACTAAAGTTTTTAAATAACTTAATATATTTTTTTCTTCATACTTTAGTAGCGATTCTATTAGTTGATTGAGGTTAGATGCTAGATAATCTTTTTCAAATAATGGCTCTTTTGATTTATAAATTAATGGATGTATGGTCTTAATTGAGTGATTATCTATTAAAAGTTCCTCATATAGTTTTTCCCCTGGCCTAAGTCCTACTTCTTTAATTTCAATATCACCGTTTTTATTATTTTTATCTTTTATTTTTAATCCACTTAATACAATCATTTGTTTTGCTAAATCAATTATTTTTATTGGATCACCCATTTCAAGTAAAAAAATTTCTCCACCATTAGATAAAGATGATGACTGAATTACTAGTTCTGCAGCTTCTTTTAAAGTCATAAAGTATCGCGTTATTTTTTTATTTGTAATAGTAATTGGACCACCATTTTTTATTTGCTTCTTAAAAAATGGAACAACTGAGCCTGATGAATTTAGAACATTTCCGAATCTTACTATTGAAAATATAGTTTTTTTATTTTTTGAATTAAATTGTTCATTCAAGAAAATCAATTCTGATATTCTTTTTGATACCCCCATTATATTGGTTGGTCGGACAGCTTTATCAGATGAAATTAGGATTACTTTATTTATATTATAATTTACTGATTCTTCTGTAATAATTTTCGTACCATAAATATTATTAAATAATCCAGATAAGGTATTTTCCTCAACAATAGGCACATGCTTGTATGCTGCAGCATGATAAACCAAATCAATGGAATGACTTGAAAAAATACTTTTAATTATTTGTCTATCAGTTACCGAGGCTAAAATTAACTTATATTTAAAACTATCAGGTAGATCATCAATTAATTGTTTTAATCTATAAATACTATTTTCATTGTTATCGATAATAATAACTTTCTTTGGTTGAAATTTTATTATTTGCTTAAATAATTCGGACCCAATTGAACCTCCTCCTCCAGTTATTAATATCGTTTTTTTAAAAATTGCTGATTTTATAAGTTTAATATCAGGCGGAGCAATTTCCCTTCCAAGGATTTGCTCAACAGATATTGGTTTTAATTCTAATATATTTGTTCGACCTTTTATTATGTCTTCAAGAGATGGGACTTTATAGGCTTTTATATTTAGGTTTGATATCCAGTTGATTAAAAATTTAAGTTTTTCTTTTTTTAAAGATGGAATTGCTATTAATATCTGTTCAATTTCATTATCTGGATTTTTTAACTGAGATAAAGGAAAAACTTTTAATCCATTTATCGTCCTTCCCCAGAGGTCTTTATCATCATCAATAAAAAACTTAATATCAAAGCTTTTTAATTTTAAGTTATTAGATAATAATGCTCCAGTTTGTCCAGCTCCATAAATAGCAATTTTTTTAGATGAACTTGGCTTTTTATTAAAAGAAGAAATTATATCCCTAATTAAAAGTCTAATTGTTGAGCCTAAGATTGTAATAAGTAACCAAATTAAAAACCAAGTGCTAGCTCGAGGCTGATTGAAATTTATCAGATATCCAGTAATTACTGAAAGGAATATAAGAAATAAATTTCTCAAAGCAATAAAATAAACTACTTGACTTGAAAAATATCTAGTTAAACTTCGATATTGGCCAGTTACTAAGTAAAGAGGAATACTAAATAAAAATAATGTTATGGGAATCCATGTGTAATGGGATAAATTATTTAAAATCTGATTAGAAATTTTAAGCCAATATGCAATATAAAGCGCTGTAGGGATTAAAAATATATCTAAGATAATTAATAATGATTTTCTTTGAATTGAGGAAGTGTTTAAAATATTTACAAAAAAATTTTCTTTTAATTTTAAAAATTTTAACATTAATATTTAAATTCCAGAATTATTCATATTCTTAATAATAATAATAATTGATATATGTATAACCAATATAATGTTATTAATAAGTGTTACTAACCTTTCCTCTAGCATCTAAATAAATCATTCTAAATATGGAAAATCAACCAGTTTTGGCAGTTGTTGATAACTTTTTTGATGATAAACTATTATCAAAACTTTTAAAAAATTTTGATAATTTTTGTTGGGATAAAAGTTATGCACAAAAAGGTGTTAGGAAAAGTATAATTTTCCAAAAACAAAATTACTTAATTAGCGAAAAAAATAATCCATGTGTAAGTCAAATAAAGAACTTTATTTTTTCAAGAAAAAATATTTTCTTTTACTTTTCAGAGCTAAATAAATATGGTGCTGCAATTAGTAAAGAAAATATTAATTATATATTGGAAAGAATTAGTGAAAATCAAACAGAAAAAGGATTAAGTAATTCACTGCTAGAAAAAATAATTTCTAAATATATTAGAAATTATTTATATAGATTTGAATTTATAAAAAGAGCTTCTAGATACATAAGAAGAATATTTTTTGGAGATAAATATAAGATAACTTTTTCTTTCAATTTCACTAATGGAAGTTATTATGAAGCTCCTCATTTGGATCAAAGAAATAAGATATTGGTGGGTCTCATATATCTAGATGATGCTATAAATAAAAATTATTCTAATTTGACTTTTTGGAGAAATAATAGTTCAAAATTGAAGTATGATAAATCACTTTACATAAAAGATTGTAATCTAGAAAAGTTTAAAAATATCCCCCAGAAAAAAAATAGATTAGTCATATTTAAAAATGATAATAATGCAATTCACTCGGCAAAAGGAAATACAAATGGTAAAAGAAGATTTATTTATTTCTCAATAGTTTCTTCTAGGCAAGTATATTTAAAGTAATGGTCTTTTGAAAATATTTCTATACAAGAAGAATAACGTTTTTCTGGGTATAAATGTTGCCAAATAAACTAAAATTAATTTACAACTTTTTTTAACATATGGCATTAAAGTTTTTCTGCCATCAATTAAATTGTTTTTGTATATGTGATTTATTGCTTCTAATATCTTTAGATTAATATCATAATTTAAAATTGCATTCTTAGAAATTACATTTTCATATTCTTTATTTAGTAAATATTTTTCTTTAAAAAATAATTTTTCATCATATAACTTTTGAGTATTTTTGAAAGTATGGCTATTTTTTCTATATCTCCATGAACATAAAAACTTATTAATATAATAAAATTTACTTTTGTAAATAATCTTAAAGAAAAATAATGTATCTTCAAGAACTTCAAAGTCACTTTCGAAGGTTATTTGATTCTTTAAAATAATTTCTTTTTTTATTATGACAGAGGACATTACTATAAAATTATTATAAACTAAATTTTCTAAGGCTGATTTTTTTTCGTCAAATATAACTCCTTTCCTATTAATGATTTTGTTATTTATTATGATCTTAGAATCGCAGATTACAATCCCTAAATTTTTATCCTTCAAAAAATGATTAACTTGAAAAGAAAGTTTATTTTCATCCCATAAATCGTCAGTATCTATAAAAGCAATTAATTCCCCAGAGCATTTTTCAAGTCCAATATTCCTAGCTTGCCCAAGAGGTTTATACTTTTTAAGTTTAATGTAATGTAATTTATTTTTTGTTATCTTATTTAATATTTTTTTGGGAGATTTTTTTGAGTTGTTATCTATAAAAACTATTTCCCAATTTTTGTAAGTTTGATTTTGTATAGAATCAATACATTCATCAAGATAATCTATACTTTCCCAATAATTTACTAAAATGCTTACAAGTGGATTCTTATCCATCTTTTTATTATTTATTCTAAATTATACTTTAGTAAAGAAAAGAATTTAAAATCTAGTAAATATGCAAAAGACACTAAAAAAAATAAATATAGGCGGGGACTTATTCTCGGACACAACAATAAATTACAAAGAACTTGATAAAATATTCAATAATTTTTCTAATCATAATACACCTTTAATTTTGAATCTTGAGGGCTCTATCAATTTTGATAATAGATTTGTCCAAAGGAATAAATCAGTACCATTATCATTAGATATTTCACTTTTAGACTACATATCAAAATATAATGTTGTTGTATCTTTAGCTAACAATCATTCATTAGATTTTGGAAGCTTTGCATTAGGGAAAGTAATTAATTTATTAAAAGAAAGATCAATTTCATATTTTGGGATTAAAGATAATTCTGATATCTCGGGAGCCTTTAATCATCTTGGGAATGATATGGAAGGGAATGAATTAATTGTAGCGGGATGCGGTTGGTCTCATGAACAAGTAATTACAAAAAATAATAATGGATTTAGCTGTGTTGAATTTGAATATAATGCTTTAAAAAATTTATATGAACATATAAATTATCACTTTAAAAGTCCCAGGATTTTGCTTTATGCACATTATGGATATGAATATGAGTATTGGCCTTTACCACTACATGTAGATTTAACAAGAAACCTAATTGATCTTGGTTATAGCGCCATAATAGGCAGTCATACGCATACTATACAAGCATTTGAAAAATGGAATGAAAACCCTATTTATCATGGCTTAGGTAATTTGTTTTTTTATTCAAAAAGAATTAAACATTCTCAGAAAAATACTTTTGGAAGATTGGTATCATTAGATATTGATACGAAGATTGCAAAAGCGGAGAGTATTTTGATAAAGCAAGATTTATTATTGAATACAGTTTCCTTTAAAGAAGATAGTTCTAAATCTATTGAGATTTCTAGAAATATAGATCATTACTCTCGTTGTTATAGATTCATAAGGCTTAGACAAAAAAATCCAAGACCGATATTATATCCAAATAAAAAATTACAAAATTATGTTAAATATAAATTATGGTTAATTATTGTAATTTTTTTGGGTTTAATTAGGTGTAGGGCTTTAGTTAAGCGGATTTTGTCATGGTAATGTTAAATGCTGAGCAATGGCTTCATAAAATTAGAGATCTTGAAATTAAATATGCTTTGCATATTTTGAGAGATTTTATTGATACGAATAAATTGCAAAATGCATCTATCTTAGAAATTGGTTCTGGTGATGGTTATATTATTGAAAAACTTTCCAAGGAATTTCCAAATTTAGATTTTTTAGGACTAGAGGTAGAGGGTAGTTTTTATAAAAATAAATCTAGAATGGTATTAAATTATGATGGCAATGATTTGACTTTTCTTGATAAAAAATTTGACCTAGTTTTTAGTCTTCATGTCCTAGAACATATAAAAGATTTAAAAAGTCACTCAAGGCAAGTCAAAAATATTTTAAATCCTAATGGTTTATGGGTAAATATTGTTCCTTCAAATACATGGAGATTATTTACTACATTAAATTATTACCCCTCTTTAATTTTTAATTTTTTCTCTCTTTTAAAGCGATATAGGAGGATTAAAAGCAAAAAAAATAAAAATGATTCTAAATTTAATAAAAGTCCATTTTATTTTTTAATTCCTCATAGGCATGGAGAAAGAGGCAATTTTATTACAGAATTTTTTTACTTTAAAATCTCATACTGGTCAAAGCTTCTTAGAGAAATTTGTTCTGATAATAATATGCTTTTAATTCAATCTTCAAAAATACCTTTATTTTATTTTTCAAGAGATTTATTTAGAAATTTTTTAAGTGACAGTGTAAGATATCATATCGCTAATATTTTTGGTGGTAGTTCAATACTTTTAATTTCTAAGAATCAATCAACATACTTATAACTAATCATGTTTAACGATATAGAACAAGTTTATAAATATAAAAAAGTATTGGTTACTGGTCATTCAGGTTTTAAGGGTAAATGGCTATGTAGAATTCTTAAGAAATTAAATTGTGAGGTCTTTGGATTTTCCTCATACAAAATAGAATCAAGTTTATTTGGCTTTGATGATAAATCTCAGTTAGTAGATAAGGAGTATATTGGGGATATCTGTACTTACGATTTAAATAATTTAATTAAAAAAATATCACCAGATTATATTTTTCATTTTGCAGCTCAAGCCTTAGTAAAAGAAAGTATAAGAGAGCCAATTAATACTTTTAAGACCAACACATTAGGTACTTGTTTAATATTAGATGCTTTGAAGAATTTAAAAAAAAGAATTAATGTTGTTCTTATTACAAGTGATAAGGTTTATAAAAATAAAGAATGGATTTGGGGATACAGAGAGACGGATCAACTAGGTGGTAAAGATCCTTATAGTGCTTCAAAGGCAATGGCAGAAATAGGAATTCAATCTTATCTAAATACATATGATTATTTAAATAATGGGATAAATATTGCTATAGGAAGAGCAGGCAATGTTATTGGTGGAGGAGATTGGTCAAGGGATAGGTTGATACCGGATTTAATTAAATCCATAAAATCAAAAAATATTATAATGATCCGTTCTCCTAAAGCTACAAGGCCTTGGCAACATGTTTTAGATCCTCTTTATGGATATTTAAAACTTGGAGCTTCACTAGATAATGATCATAGTCTGCATGGGGAGGCTTTTAACTTTGGTCCTTCAAATCAGGAGGCACGTTCAGTTGAGTCAATTTGTTACCAAGTTAAAGATATCTTTCCTGAGGTGAAATTTAAAATAAACGATATTGAAAACTGTGAATCTAATCTCTTGCAATTAGATTGCGCAAAATCACTTATTAGATTGGGTTTTTCAGCTCGATTTGATTCTTACCAAGCTGTAGAAATGACAATTAATTGGTATAGACAATATATGAATGATAAAACTAAACTTAAATATATTATAGATGAACAAATAAGGTCATAAATGATAGATTATAGAATAAATAAACTAAAGAAATTTGATGACGAAAGGGGTTCTGTTTTGCATGGTATGAAGTTTAATGATAAGGAATCTTTCGGTATAAAAGAAGTCTATTTCTCAACAGTGAATTATGGATTTTATAAAGGTTGGAAGAAACATCAAAATATGGTCTTAAACTTAATTGTTATTGAGGGCAAAGTCCTTTTTTATTTGGCTGATAATGAATTTAGAGAGTTTAAGGAAATCATAATTTGTAAAAATGATCTTAAAAGAATTACAATAATGCCTAATCAATGGCTTTCTTTTACCTCATTAGTTAAGCCAGATTCTAAAATCATGAATATTGCAAATCTTACAAATAAAGAGGATATTACAGATAATATCCCTTTTTTCAAACCAAACTGATGCAAGTAGTCATTTTGGCAGGCGGTCTAGGCTCTAGACTGGGCAACCTAACATCCGAAGTTCCAAAGCCTATGGTGCAAATTGGTAATTATCCAATACTTTTGCAAATAATAAATCACTTTTATTATTTTGGCTTTAAAGAATTTATTATTTGTCTCGGATATAAGCAGAATGTTATTAAAGAATACTTTATAAATATGAATTATTATAATAATAATATATCAATTTCTGGAGATAAGATTTCAATAGTTGATAACTCACATTCAAAATTATTTCCTGAGGCAGAATTTAAGTTAATTGATACTGGACTTAATTCTATGACAGGTGAAAGATTGCTAAGGATAAAAGATGTCTTAAATAAAGATAAACCTTTTTTTCTTACTTATGGAGATGGAATTTCGGAGGTCAACTTGAATGAACTTTTAAAATTTCATAAATCTCACGGAGGTATTGGAACAGTAACAAGTGTTCATCCAAGTGCAAGATTTGGCGAAGTAATATCTAATAAGGAAGGATTAGTTTCCTCATTCAAAGAAAAACCTGCAGTAGAAAATTCCTGGATAAATGGTGGATATTTTATTTTTGAAAAAGAGTTTTTTGAATATATTGATAAGGATAAAAACGAGATGCTTGAACAAAGACCACTTGAAAGATTGGTGGAAGAAAATAATTTGTATACTTTTAAATTTGACGGATATTGGAAGTGTATGGATACCCCAAGAGATCTTAATTCAATTATAGAGGATGTAAAATTAGGGAAATACCTTTATGCATTGGAGAATGGAAATTGATAAGAAAATAAGACTTTCTAAGTGCTGTTTGGGCTCAAATGCAATTGATTTTGTTAATGATGCTTTAAGTTCTTCCTATTTAGGGATGGGTGAATTTGTATATAAATTTGAAGCAAAGTTGAAGAATTATTTAGGTAGAGAAGCGATAACTGTTAATAGTGGAACAACAGCCTTACATTTGGCTTTAGAAAGCCTTGAATTGAAATCGACAGATGAAATAATAGCCCCATCCATAACTTATCTATCCACTTTCCAAGCTATAATCGCTGCTGGCGTTAAACCTATTGCTTGCGACATAAAAGAGAATGGCCAAATTTGTTTGGATAGTGTAAAAAATCTTATAAACCAAAATACAAAAGCTATTATTCCAGTTCACTATGCAGGAAATTCTTTCGATATCGAGGGACTCTATACCTTGGCAAAAGAAAATAATATTAGAGTTATTGAAGATGCTGCACATGCCTTTGGATCAAAATATTCTGGTAAGTTAATAGGATCTTTTGGAGATATTGTTTGTTTTAGTTTTGATGGAATTAAAAATATTACTTGTGGAGAGGGAGGCTGTATTGTAACTGATGATAAAAATCTAAAAGAGGTAATTAAATCAAAAAGAAGCCTTGGAGTAAAGAATGACTATAAAAATAGGTTTAAGAATAAAAGAACATGGGATCCTAAAGTTTCTATAAAAGGTTGGAGAGCACATATGTCAAATATTCATGCTGCAATAGGTATCTCTCAATTCGAAATTATGCATAGAAATTTTGAAAAAAGAAAGAGCTTAGCTAATTACTATTCTGAAAAATTAAGTTTTTTATCACCTTATTTAGATATTGTTGAGATATCAGATGAGCACATCCCTCATATTCTCCCGATAATAATTAATAAAGGCGAAAGAGATAATTTAAGAGAGTTTCTGGCTGAATGTAGTGTAGAAACAGGAGTGCATTACTATCCATGTCATTTACTTGATCTTTTTAAAACAAATTATGAATTGAAAAAATCTCAATCTTTTTATAAAAAAACATTATCTTTGCCCTTACATCCTTCTCTTCGCTTTAATGAAATTGATTACATAATTGACAAGATATCTTTATTTATTAAAAAAGAAAATTTATAGTTTTTACGATGAATGCTTCATACAAAAATAGTTTATTTGTTGTTATCTATAAAAAAAAATATCCAATCAAAGTTATTTCTAGTAATTGTTTAAAAAAACATCCATTTGATATTCAAAAAAAGATTTTTTTTAGATTGCATAAGGAAATTATTTACATAGCAGATTCCCATGAAAAACTAGCCATTTATGGTAATTATGAAATTAGCAGTGAATCAATCTATTTTTATCAATCTAGTGGATTAATAATTCCACCAAGTACCATATTCAAGGGAATTTATATCGTACCAGTAGGTTTTAAATTTTGTCATGCAAACCAAGATTTCATATTAGAAAAAAAAATAAAATGTAAGGGCGAAGGAATTATAGATTGCCTTGGTAAATTAATAGATGATAATTATAAATATAAAAATGTTAATTTATTATTTAGCGGAGGAGCAGATTCTTCTCTTTTACTTTATTTGATGCGTAAACATAAACCTAAACTAAAAATAAAATCAATATTTTTTAATTCAGGGAATTTGAAAGATGAATTAAAAAGGGCTAAAAAATTAGCCCACATATTAGATTCTGAACTATATGAAATTGTTCCAAGGAAAGAAGATCCCAAAGTAGTAAAAAAATTTATAATTGAGCAAACATATAATCTTAAAGAGCTAATTTATGAACCTATTTTATTTACTATAGATTCAATTTTTAAAGCGATACCTGATGGAGGTATTGTTTTTGATGGACAAGGAGCCGATACTGTTCTTGGGGGCTTACCCCATCATTTGTTAATTCAAATATATAGTTTAAAAATAGTCAGATTATTTGCAAAATTAGAAATTTTTTCTTTATTTAAAAAATTGTTCAAACCAATCAGAAATAAATCGAGATTTTATTATAGGATTTATAAATTACTAACTTCTTTAAATGAAAAAAAATTATCAGCATGTTTAATTAATTCCTTATTGTCAACTGATAAGTCCCTTAAAAAAAATGATATTTACTTTATGCAAGAAAAAATAATTAATGTTTTTTTAAATGAATATGATGAGATTTCGACAGTATCATTATTCTTTCTTTCAATACTATCCTCAAGAGAATTACAAAAATATAAATTAAATAATAAATTAGTATATTGCTTACCATATTTAGATCCAGAATTTATTCATTATTGTTTATCAATCTCAAAAGATTTAAAATGTAAATTAAACAGAAGAAAAATTCCTATTATTGACTTCTTAAATAAGAATCTATCTTTAAGGTTTTCCTCAAATCAGCAATTACCATTTGAACCTCATTCCTCTCATGTTTTATCAGATATTGATAATAAAAATTTTGATCCGCTTATAAAAAGTAAAAATGTAAGGGATATTTCAATAAGGGCTATGTACAAAAAATATATGAGAATTAATTAATAGAATTTTATAAATTTGAGATGATAGTATATGAATAATAGAAATACTTTTATTTTAGTTAAATGAACAATGATATTGAAGGAAATGTATTAATTACTGGTGGCACTGGTTCTTGGGGAATGGTACTAACAAAGAGATTATTAGAAAACAATAAAATAAGAAAAATTATAATTGTTTCGAGAAATGAGCATAAGCAAGTTGAAATGAAAAGGCACTTTAATTCAAAAAAAATAATATTCAAAATTGGAGACGTTCGTGATTTCCAAATTATGGTTAATTTAACTAAGGGAATAGATATATTATTTCATCTAGCAGCTTTAAAACATGTTCCTGTATGTGAGGAAAACTCTTGGGAGTCAGTGCAAACTAATGTTTTAGGAACTCATAATGTTATTCAAGCCTGTATTGAAAATAAAGTAAAAGTAATGGTAGATGTATCTACAGATAAAGCAGTAGAGCCTCACAATATTTATGGAATCACAAAAGCTTGTGCAGAAAAATTAGTTGTAAATTCTTTTCATAATTATCAATCATCTACTAGATTTGTTTGTATCAGGGGAGGAAATGTAGTTGGAACAAATGGAAGTGTAATACCTCTATTTAAGAAGCAGTTAGAAGAGCAGAATTTCCTTACTTTAACAAACCCAAAAATGACAAGATATTTAATGAAAACTAATGATGCAATTAATTTAATTTTTAATGCAATTGAAGTTTCAAAAGGAGGAGAAATTTTTGTAATGCGAATGAAATCTACCTCTATTGAGTATTTAGCTGATTCAATGATTAAAATTTTTGGAAATTCAAAAAGTTTCAAAAAAATACTTGGAAGAAGGCCAGGAGAAAAGATTCATGAAGTTTTGGTCTCTAAGAATGAAAATCACTTAACTTATGAAATCAATCCAAATTTATATGTTATTGTTCCAGAAATTATTGCTGAAACATATAAATATCCCTCTTCCTGGAAAAAAATGAAAAGTGAAGAATTTACTTCAAATAATGCAGAAAAACTCGATGAGGATGATATAAAGTTGCTATTAACTAATGATTAATACTTCAAAAAGAAGATTAATAATTGATGGAAGTAGTGGATTTTTGGGGCAATCAATTTTTAATTACTTTATACAAAAAAATAACTATCAACTTACAAAACTTAATCGAGAAATTAGTCCCCCTATTTGCCGAAAAAGAAAATATATTTTGATAATTGCTACTGGCCTTTTTAATGGATCAATAACTGACTTAGTTAATTCAAATATTTTAAGACCTTTAGAGGTAATAACTAAGCTTGATAAAGTTATTTCAAAAGTTATATTGCTTTCTTCTGGGGCAGTTTATGGAAGTAAATATAATAGTCCTCGCTCTATGGAAAATGATATGCTGAATCCTTATGACATATATTCTTCAACTAAGTCAAGTATTGAAAAATTAATACAATTATATGTTTCTGACAAGAATCTGCCCTTAACAATTTTAAGACTTCCAATAGTATATTCAGCTAATAACCTTAAAGGAGTATTGCCAAATATGATATCCTCTTATTCAAAGAATCGATCAATAACTGTTTATGACAAAGGTAAATCAGTTAGAGACTTTTTGCATTATGAAGATTTTCTTTTTGCATTAAATAATATTATTGAATTAGATATTAGAGGAATATATAATATTTCATCTGAAGCTACTTATTCAATGTTAGAACTCGCAAGCATTATTGTGAATAAAAAATCAGAAATTATCATATCTGATAAAAAACCTAATGCGTTAGAAAAATTATCTTTAAATTATTCAAAGGCTAGTAATGATTTTTCCTTCAAACCAAAAATTAATTCTTTAAGTGAATTAGATTTATTTTCTCTATATGGTTTTAAAAAATGATTTCTTTAGTAGTTATTGGAAGAAATGAAGCACAAAATCTTAAAAGATGCTTTGAATCAATTGATAAAGAACAATTTAAAGAAGTAATTTATGTGGATAGTTCTAGTTTAGATGAATCTATAAAAATAGTTGAAGACAATTTTAGCTTCGTTAAAATAATCAGGCTGAAGTCAAATTATTACTCTGCTTCTTTAGCAAGATTTGTTGGTCTTAAATATATTAATTCTGAATACGTTCAGTTCCTTGATGGAGATATGACTCTCGATAAAAATTGGATACAAAAAAGTTATAGTTTTTTATTGGAAAATAAAAATGTTGCAATTGTACATGGATATAAATTTGAATATAAGGATAAAAATGATTTAACAAAATATAAAGTCAAAAAAGATAAAGCCAGCTTTCAGTCTGATTATTTGCAAGGATCTTATTTAGCCAGAACACATATATTAAAAAAATCAGGATTTTTGGATATCAGAATGACAGGAGAAGAAGAAAGAGATTTGTATGTAAGAATCAGAAATTTAGGATATCAAGTTTGGTATCTCGACTATATGATGGCCTCACATTATGACTTTAAATCTAGAGGATTTAGGTATGTTTTATTTTCTCCAATTTCAGTAGTTATTTTATTACCTTTTTCAAAATATATTAAAAGTAAATTAGTTTTTGATTATCTATTTGTTTATAGATACTTGTTGCCTCAATTAATAATTGATATTTTTACTTTTTATTCACTAATATCATTTTCTAAAAATTTAATTATTTTTTCAATAGTATTACAATCTATTTCTTTGTTTTTTTATTATGGAATAAATAGAAAAGGTTATTGGCTTATTTGGAAAAGTGCTTTTATGAACTTTTTTAGATTTTTTTCTTTGCTAAATAAACAAATAATTTACTCACATTCTAGAAAATATTGAAGTTTTTATGAAAAAAAGTGCAGTTTTAGTTTTTATAACAAATGTTGATTGGGCTTTTGTTTCTCATAGAATTTCAATTGCTTTAGAAGCGAAAAAACAAGGATTTGAAGTACATTTAGTTGCAAAAGGTACAGATTTACAAGGTTTTTTAAAAGAGAAAGGCATAATATTTCATGATTGGAATTTAAATAGATCCTCATTAAATCCAATTGTAATAGGTTTAAATATTTGGCAACTATTTTCTGTAATCAAAAAAATTCGACCAGATCTTATTCATGCCATAACTATAAAACCTATTTTAATGTTTGGGATTTCAAGAATCTTTTTAAAACCATTATCATGTGTATATGCAGTAGCAGGTCTTGGACATGCATTTACTTCAAAATCATTTAAGTCTTTTTCAGTAAAAATTTTAAGTATTTTATTTTTTAGATTAGTTTTTAATAAGAGAAATACACATGTTATATTTCAAAATAATGATGATTTAAAGAAGATATCAAATATATCAAATTTGAAAAATAATAAATTTAGCCTAATTCCTGGTTCAGGGATTGACCTTACTTATTTCAGGCCAAAGAAAATTAATAATTCAAAAAAAATTGTAGTTTTATTTGCTTCTAGATTATTAAAATCAAAAGGGTTATTCGAATTTGTAAATGCAGCAAAAGAAATTAGCAATGCAGAATTTCAAATTGCTGGAAAATTTGATGATGGAAATGATGATTGTATTAAACCTGAAGTAATTAATAAATTATCAAAAGATGGTTATATAACGTATCTGGGGATGAAAAAAAATATGGTAGAACTCATCAATTCAGCCTCAATTGTTGTCCTCCCATCTTTTTATGGAGAGGGGATTCCAAAAATATTAATTGAAGCAGCAGGTTGTGGAAAACCTATTATTACAACTGATCATCCTGGATGCAGAGATGCTGTAATAGATCAAATCACAGGTATTTTAATTCCTCCAAGGAATTCGGTTGAATTAAAAAAAGCTATAAATTACTTAATAAATAATCCTAATTTAATGAAAAAAATGGGCGAAGAGTCAAGGAAATTTGCTGAGCAAAGATTTAATATTAAAGATGTAATTGATACGCATATGGAAATATACAATAAAATGTTGAAATAAAATAAAAATTTAAAATGTCAGATATAGATATTTTTTTTAAAACAGATCTAACTCTATTCTTCCAAATATTATCTTCTTTTATATCATTATTCCTTTCTTTATCTTTAACTAAACTAATTATTCCTTTACTGAATAAATATTTTATTGATTTACCTAAAATAAGGGGCTCCCACTACTTACCTAAGCCTAAAGCAGGGGGCATAGTTTTTTTATCTTTATCAATTTTAATATTTTTATTAAATAAAAAATTTTTATTTTTATTAGCTTTGCCTTTGGGAATAATAAGTTTAATTGATGATTTTATGGGATTATCTACAAAATTTCGATTAATTTTTCAAACATCTATTGCATCATTTTTCTTATTTTTAGGGAATAATTCTTTTATAGATTCAAATAAGGTTTTCATATCTTTAATTTTATGCATATTTTATTTGATAATTTTTGTAGGCGTAATTAATACTATGAATTTTATGGATGGTATTGATGGATTAGTATGTGGCAGCATGTTAATTATTATCCTTACAATTTCAATAAGATATGATATTTCATTCCTGCCAATATCATTTTCTCTTCTAGGTTTTCTAGTATTTAATTGGTGTCCTGCTAAGGTCTTTATGGGAGAAGTAGGAAGCACATTTTTGGGTTTTTTGTATGCCGCTATATTATTAAGTTCTGATACGATGATTAAATTCTCTGAAATTTTTCTTCTCTTTTTCCCTCTTTTTGCGGATGCTTTCTCTTGTAGATTAAGAATGCTAATAAAGGGAAGAAATATATTTAAACCCCACAAACTCCATCTTTATCAAAGACTGCATCAAGCAGGATTAAATCATTCAACAGTTTCGATTATTTATCTTTTGGCTACTCTGCTATTAGCTCTTTCTCTTATTATTTTTAATATTTACGTTTCTTATTCTTTGGCATTTATTTTATTGATAATTGGTTTTTATTTAGAAAAAAAAGTCGCGATAAAGTTTTAAATATATATATTTAGAAATTAAACTAATTATTTTATTAGTAGATTTTTATAATTATATTTATTATTAAAGAAAAAAATTTAATGCAAGAAAATAATAATTTATTTAGTTCTAGAAAATTCTTAAAGCCATACGTAATAGCTGAGGTTGGAGTAAATCATGATTGTAATATTGATTTAGCAAAATTAATGATTGACCAAGCTGCAAAAGGAGGGGCTTCATGCGTTAAATTTCAAGCATATAAGGCATCTACTTTGGCATCTAAAAATAGCCCTTATTATTGGGATATTACAAAAGAAAAAACGAAGTCTCAATACGAACTTTTCTCTAAATTCGATAAATTTACAAAGAAAGAATTTACTTTATTGGCTGAATATTGCAAAGATAAAAATATAGATTTTATGCTTACAGCATTTGATGAAATTATTGCTGAATCAATTAATCCATTAGTAAATATACATAAAATAGCATCTGCCGATATCACAAATCTTAATTTACTTAAGAAGATTGCATCCTTTAAGAAACCAGTAATTTTTTCATGTGGTGCGAGTACTTTAAATGAAATTATTAAAGCAAAAAATATTTTGTTGAACAATGGAGCGACTAAAGCAATCCCTCTTCATTGTGTACTTAATTATCCAACACTAGAGGAAAATGCAGAAATTTCCTTTATTGAGGCATTAAAAAAGGAATTTGGAAACGATATAGGCTATTCTGATCATACTATTCCTACTAAAGAACATGATGCTCAAATTTTATCAGTTCTATTGGGGGCAAAAGTTCTTGAAAAACATTTTACTTATGATAAGACAAAGCCAGGTAATGATCACTATCATGCTTTCGATATTTATGATCTTAGTAGTTTTACAAAAAAGTTAGAAAAATTTCGAGTTTTATATGGAAAAAGTCAAGATGCCTCATCTAATATAAAAAATCAAAAAAAAGCTATTAAAAATGCAAGAAGATCATTACACTATTCAAGAAATCTCTCAAAAGGAGATATAATTAATGAAATTGATTTGATAGCTAAAAGGCCAGGTGATGGTATTTCTCCAATGTTATTAGATTCAATTATTGGACAAACTTTAAAAAAAGATGTCTTAGAAGATTTTAAAGTTTCTAAAGATGATTTCAACTAATAAAGAGTCAACTTTAAAAGGTTCGTCAATACTTTCAGGATTAAAGGCATCAAGAGGTATATCAAGGATTGATCATTACATATCAAATACTTTGAATAATAAGGTTTTAAATTATTATCTAGAAAAAGGTTACTCAGATAAACAGGCAGCAGAATTGATAAAAACCAATTTTATTAAATATAGGGAGGGTTGGATTAATCAGCCAAAAGATCATATTAAAAAGTTAAAGAAAAATTGTCACGAACCCGCTCCCAAAATACCCCTTTCATTAGATCTTGAATTGGCAGCAATTTGTGATTTAGCTTGTCCTTATTGTTTCAGGCAAACTTATGTCACTCCTGATAAATTAATGACTAAAGATCTGGCTTTTAATTTGATTGATCAAGCTGCAGATATTGGAATACCATCTATAAAATTTAATTGGAGAGGAGAACCTTTATTACATCCAAATATCACTCAAATAATAAATTATGCCAAAAAGAAAGGAATTCTTGACACCATCATAAATACAAATGCTACGCGATTAAATAAAGATATGGCAGAGAAATTAATAGAGTCTGGTTTAGATCAAATAATTTATTCTTTTGATGGTGGAACAAAAGAAACCTATGAAAAAAATCGTATTGGAAGATTTAGTGTAAATAAATTTGATGATGTTTACAAAAATATAAGAAATTTTAATTTGGTAAAAAAAAGTTTATCTGCTACATTCCCATGGACAAAGATTCAAATGATACTTACTCCTGATACTTATAGTGAACAAGAAAGCTTTATTGATTTATTTTCTGATTGCGTTGATGAAGTTGTAGTAAATCAATATTCTGAAAGAGGTCAGTCTATTAACCAACTTACTCATGAGGATAAAAAAAAATATTATAAAAAAATAAAAAATTTAGATCTTTCAGAAAATAGTCCTTTTATGAAGCTGAGTAATGGCGAAATAAAAGTATCAAAAAGAAGATTGCCATGTGAACAACCATTTCAGAGGATAATGGTCACGTATGATGGGAGAGTATCAATGTGCTGTTATGATTGGGGTAGTATGTACACAATTGGGTATGTCTCAGATAAATGTTTTAAAGATATTAATTATGATAAATATTATATTCAAGAATCGATAAAGAAAGAAAAAAGAGCTTTCAAGGATATGACCAGAGCTGTAATGCCTCCCCAATTTAATTTACCAAAAATGGAGGTTAAATCTTTAGTTGATATATGGAATGGTGATGATATTTCAAAAGTTAGATTGAAACAGGCTGAAGGTAATGCCAATGATATAAATATATGTAGTTCATGCACATTTAAGGATACATATGAATGGATCTAAAATTTACGCCATAGGAGAAATTGCATCGGCTCATGGAGGGGATCCTCTAGAGGTAATCAAGATATTAGATGAATTTTCAAATAAAGGGTTCCAATATATAAAGTTCCAAGTTTTTAGTCTTGAAAAATTAGTAAATATTTATGATGATGAGAACTCAGCTTTAAAAACAATTGAGATTAGTCCATTAAATTGGAGAAAGATATTTAACTATATTTCAGACAATAAAAGAAGTTTTTGCAAAATTAATTTTATTGCTGAACCATATGATCTATCAAGTTTAAGCTTATGTTCAGAATTTAAGTTCTTTGATTCTTATAAATTACCAACTTCAGATTTATCAAACCTTAATCTTCTTGAAAAGATCCTTAAGCATACTAAAAATATATACTTAGGAACAGGCGGATCAAAATTTGAAGAGATCTCCAAAACAGTAAACTTTATAAAAAACAATTTTAAAGATATAAATATAAATTTAATTCATGGATTTCAAGCTTATCCTACTGATATCCAAGATATGGATTTATGGAAAATTTCTTACCTTAAAAAACAATTTTCTTTAAAAGTTGGATTTGCAGATCACGCAGATGCTTCATCTCAAGTTTTGCGATATTTACCTTCATGTATGGCTATTACTTATGGGGCTGATTTTATTGAAAAACACATAACTATTAAAAGAGAAGAACAAAAACCTGATTATTATTCTTCTTTAAATCCAAATGAAGTTAATGAATTTTTATTTGCTATTCAACAAACAAAAAAACTAACTTTGAAATCAGAGTGTTTTGAACTATCAAAAAATGAATTGGAATATAGACAATCGATGAAGAAATATGCATGTGCATTGATAAAAATTAAAAGGGGAGATCATTTGACTTTGGAAAACATCACATTTAAAAGAAGCAATAAAGGTAAGTTTTCCCTTTTTCAGCAGGACTATTTATTGGGAAAGATTACAAATAAGGATTTAGAAGAAGGTCATACAATTTTACCTGAGGATTTATTATGAAGACTTTTTTATGTATAGTTGCAAGAACATCATCAAAAAGATTGCCCAATAAGGCTTTATTAAATATTTTCAAGGATATAAATTTACTAGATTTACTAATCTCAAGACTGACTACTGAGTTTGATCCAAATTGTATTGTCCTTGCAACTACAAAATTAAAAGAGGATGATATTCTTGAAGATATAGCAAATATTCATAAAATAAAGTTTTTTAGAGGCTCAGAAAAAAATGTATTGGATAGATTAATAAATTCTTGCATGATGTTTAAAAACTGTGAAAATATCGTTCGAATTACTGGAGATAATCCACTTACTGATCCAAAAGTACTAAAAAAGATGATAAATTATCATGAAATCAATATCTCAGACTATACTTTTACTCAATCAATACCTGTTGGAACGAGAGCAGAAGTCTTGAGCCTAAAGTTTTTAAAGTACTTGAGCAAAAATATTATCAATAAAGATAATACTGAATATATGACCTACTATTTCCAAAAGGAATTAGGCCAGATAAATAAAAAATTTACTATTGATTTTAAAAAGATATTTTCAGATGATAATTTAACAGTTGATACATTAGAAGACTTGCAATATTTAAAAAATATTTTTAAAGAGCTTGAATATAAAATTTATGCATCTTTGGATGAGATAATTACAACAATAAATTCAAAAAATATAGTCAAGCAAAAGTCTCATTTATCAAAAAAATTAATTGATTTAAGTGACTTTAATTTGAAAGATACTAATTATGAATAACTTTGATATTTCCTTATTAATCCCAGTTTTTAATTGCGAACTTTATGTTGAAAGAGCAATAAGATCTGCTCTACAGAATAAAATCTTAAGTAATAATTTAGAAATTGTAGTAGTAGATGACTGCTCTACAGATCAAACTTCTGAAATATTAAAAAAATTTTCGAGGAAAGTAAAAATTATTAAGCATCCAAAAAATTTAGGGTTGCCTTCGGCTTTAAATACTGGAATCCTTCAATCTTCTGGTCAATTTATAGTTCGTTTGGATGCTGATGATTTTATTTTGCCCGAATATACATTCATATTATCTTCCTTCTTAAAAAGAAATAAATATATTGATGCGGTTAAATGTGATTACTATATTGTAGATAAACTTGAAAATATAACAACTTTAGAGAATTCAGAAAAGAAGCCAATTGGTTGTGGAATTATGTTTAGAAGAGAGCAACTTATAGATATAGGTCTCTATAATCCACAGTATCGGCTTCATGAAGATAAAGAGTTGGTTGAGAGATTTACTAAGAAGTATAATATTACTAGAATTCCTATTCCTTTATATAAATATTTTTTTCATGGGGAAAATATGACAATGAATCATAATAAAATTTTTTAATATTCTAAAAGTTAAATAGATGAAGAAAAAATATCTACAAGAAAGAGTTGACTCATATAAGGATTTTCCAAAAAAAGGGATAATTTTTAGAGATTTATCACCTATTTTTAGTGATCCGAATTTGCTAGCTGAATTAATAAAAGAAATGTCAAATATTCAATTTTGTAAAAATGCAGATGCAATTATAGCTGTTGATGCAAGAGGGTTTTTATTTGGATCAATGATCTCAATGTATTTATCTAAACCAATGGTTTTGGCAAGAAAACCTGGAAAATTACCTGGCGAATTAATTTCTAAAGAGTATAGTCTTGAATATGGCACTAATTCATTATCTTTACAAAAGAAAGCCATTCAGCAATATAATTCTTTTGCGATTGTGGATGATATTATTGCTACTGGAGGAACTGTTCAATGTTTATATGAATTAATTTTATCTCAAAATAAAGAGGTCACTGGTCTGAACGTAGTTTTAGAACTTGCGGAGCTAAAAGGCAGGGATAAATTTCCTTTCCCAGTATCAAGTCAATTAATTTATTAGTTTTATTGTAAAATTGATGAGTTATAAGATTTAAAGCTCATATAAAAATTTATGAAATGGATTCTATATTAATTACTGGAGGTAACGGCTTTATAGGCTCTCATGTAAGCCTGTCACTTTTAAAGAATGGATATCGAATAATAATATTTGATTCATTGATTAATAGTTCTGAAATGACAATTGATAAGATATCTGAGATTTGCGAATACGATAATTCAGAAATTTCTAAAAAGATTAAATTTGTAGTGGGGGATATAAGAGATAATATTGCACTTGATGCACTATTTATAGCTGAAAAAAAGAATCAAACCCCAATCAGTTCAGTTATTCATCTAGCGGGTTTAAAGTCTATAAGAGAATCTTTATCATTTCCAATAGATTATTGGGACGTAAATGTCTATGGTTCAATTAATTTATTAAAAACTATGCAGAAGCATAAATGCTTTCAAATTGTATTTAGTAGTAGTGCTTCTATTTACGGATTCTCGGATGTCTCTTTGGTAGACGAGAATTCCAAGATAAATCCTATAAATACTTATTCAAAAACTAAAGTAGCTGTTGAAAATTTTTTGAATCAAATATACTGTAGTGCTACTAATAGATGGAAGATTGCTTGTCTAAGATATTTCAATCCAATTGGTGCCCACTCTTCAGGACTTATTGGTGAGAACCCAAAGGGCAGCCCAAATAATATATTCCCTCTTTTAATAAGAGCTGCTTTAAAAAAAGATAAAATATTTAATATCTTTGGTGGAGATTGGCCAACAAATGATGGAACTGGAATAAGAGATTATATTCATGTCATGGACTTGGCTGAGGGCCACTTGGCTGCTATGAATTATTTAAAAGTAAATAATTCCCAGATAATTAATTTTAACTTAGGTACAAGTAAGGGGACTAGTGTTTTGGAGTTAATAAAAACTTTTGAAAAAGTCAATAAATGTCAAATTCCATATAAAATTATTAATAGAAGAGAAGGTGATGTATCTTCCCTAATAGCGAACAATAAAAAAGCATTAAAGTATCTCAATTGGAGACCAAAAAGGAGCTTAGAAGATATGTGTAGGGATGGATGGAAATGGCAAGAAAATAACCCTAAAGGTTATAACTAATTATCTATGTCTAATAGTTCAAGAACTTTTCTAATAACTGGGGCTGCAGGATTTATTGGAGCGGCATTGTCAATAAGATTATTAAAAAAGGGAGAGAAAGTAATAGGAATTGATAATTTAAACAATTACTATGATCCAAATTTAAAGAAATCTAGGCTTAACGAAATAGAAAAACATATATCAAAAAGTTCAGGAGAATGGAATTTCTATAATTTTTCTATAGAAAATTATGAAAAATTAAATGAAATTTCTAAAGTTTATTCCCCAAATATTGTAATTAATTTAGCAGCTCAAGCAGGAGTGAGATATTCAATTAATAATCCTACTGAATATATCAATTCCAATTTAGTTGGATTTGGTAATATTCTTGAATTATGTAGAAAAAATAAAATTGAAAATTTCATATATGCTTCTAGCAGTTCTGTTTATGGAGGGAATAGAAAAGTCCCCTTCAAAGAAACTCATTGTGTTGATCATCCTATAAGCTTATATGCGGCTTCAAAAAAAGCTAATGAGGTAATGGCACATTCTTATAGTCATTTGTTTAAAATTCCTTCAACAGGACTAAGATTCTTTACGGTTTACGGCCCTTGGGGTAGACCAGATATGGCACCTTTAATATTCGCAGATGCAATATTAAATAAAAAAACTATAGATGTTTTTAATTATGGCAAAATGTATAGAGACTTCACTTATATTGATGATGTTGTAAATGCCATTGAAGGATGCTGTTATAAACCTGCAGTAGTGAATAAAGAATTTAATTTTAATGAACCTGACCCTTCAAATTCATTCGCCCCGCATATGATATTTAATGTAGGAAGTAATAAACCAATATCTTTGATTGAATTTATTGAAAAGCTAGAACAAAAACTTGGATTTAAAGCTAATAAAAATTTATTACCTATTCAACCTGGAGATGTTAAAGAGACTTGGGCAAATATTGAAAAATTAAATTCTTGGACAGGATACAAACCAATGTTTTCTTTTGATGAAGGTATCTCTAATTTTGCTCATTGGTATAAATCATATTTTTAGACTCTTCCTCAAGGATGCATTTCAATCCTGATAATAATATCCAAAAAGCTATACTAATTCTCCCATCGTAATATTGAACGTCAACCATTTGAGAACAGAGTAAAACAAAGAATGAGGCCCACCATGACCTCTCAAAATAAATATCAAATTTACTTTTAGTATTGTTTAAATATATTTTTCTGAAACTAAAAAAACATAGTAAAAATATATTTATAAAAACTAAAATTGCAACAATGACTCCATATCCAAAGGCAATATCTAAGATTAAGTTATGAGCATGACCAATATATATATTATTTTTTATGAAATAATATATTGGGAAAGAAGAAGCTCCTAATCCTAAAATAGGACTTTTAGATAACATTTCTATTGCGAATGTGAGAATAGTATCTCGACCATAAACTTTATCTGGAGAAACAAAAAAATGGCTGAAAATATCAAAATTTGCAGGAAAAATTGAATTTAAAATTTGATTTATATTTTCTGGAAAAATATTCAATATATTTATCAAAATTAAACCTATTGATAATGAAATTAGAGTGAAAATAACACCTAAGTTCATAGGACTTAAAACTAGTGGAATATTTAATAATAATCCACCAATCCCGCTCCTCGAGGCAGTTAAAACCCCAGCTAATCCTATTGAAAGAATAAATATCAAAGATGAAGCTTTTACTAATAAAGTCTTTGTTTTTTCAATTAAAAAAACTATTGAAAATGGCCAAATAACATTTAGCCAGCAAGCTGTATAGTTTGGGTTGTTAAATAACCCAGTTAGTCCTTCAAACTTATCAGTTTGGTACCAAACTATTAGTCCATTAAAAGCTTCTATTGGACCGTACCAATCAAACCAGTATTGGCCAAAGCCAGAAACCAAAACTGGAAAAGATCCAATCATTAAAATTTTTGAGGTTATTTTTCTCTTATCAAAAGTATTTAAATAAGTTTGAAATCCCCAAAAACATAAGAATAAAGGTATCCAATTAAATAAACCTATTAAAGAAGATGATGGATACCATGTTAATGATGATATGGATAAATTTTTATATTTCAACTGATGTATTAATGCATTTAAAACCATTAAAAATCCAGCAGTCATAAATAAATAATTCCATTTGTCTTGAAAAATCTTTAGTTTTTCTTTTAACAAGCTAATTATTAAACTAAATAGAAAAAAAATGGCTGCAAATAATGGAGCTGAAGCTAAGAGTAATACGCCTATCCTGAAGGTTATCAAACCTGGGTTTAATTTATTAACTATATTTTTCATATATTTTTTATATTATTTAGTTCTTAAATATCTGAAAATCTATAAATGTAATGAATAATTTATCATTTTCAATTTATTACTTTTTAATTATACCTTTATGTATAATAAAGTAAAATTTTTGCAAAATTTCTAATCTAATTAAAAAAATTTGTTGTATCGGCGCTGGATATGTTGGGGGCCCTACTATGGCTGTAATAGCATCTAAATGTCAAGATATAAAAGTAACTTTGGTAGATATAGATAAAAAAAGAATAAATGCATGGAATGATCCTAATCTTGATAATTTACCAATATATGAACCAAGATTAAAAAATTTAATTTCAGAAAATCGGAACAAAAATTTATTTTTTAGTTCTGAGATTGAAACCTCAATTAAGGAAGCTGATATGATTTTTATATCGGTAAATACTCCTACAAAAGTAAGTGGTTTTGGAGCGGGATATGCAAGTGATTTAAAGTGGGTTGAATCAAGTGCTAGACAAGTAGCAAAGTTTTCCAGTGGACATACAATTGTTGTTGAAAAGAGTACTGTGCCTGTAAGAACAGCAGAGCTAATTCAAAAAATTTTAATTGAATCTGAGAATAGTAGTAACAAAAAATTAAAAGAAAAAAGTTTTTCTGTATTATCCAGTCCGGAATTCTTAGCGGAGGGCACTGCAATAAATGATTTGGAGAATCCTGACAGAGTTTTAATAGGGGGAGAAGATTTAGACTCAATGAAAAGTTTGAGTAGTATTTATGAAAAATGGATACCAGCTGAAAAAATTTTATTTACAAATGTTTGGAGTAGTGAATTATCTAAACTCACTGCAAATGCATTTTTAGCTCAAAGATTAAGTTCAATCAATGCGATTTCTGCTTTATGTGAAGAAACTGGGGCGGAGATTAATGAAGTAGCTTATGCAATTGGTTCTGACAAGAGGATTGGAGAAAAGTTTTTAGCTTCTGGCCCAGGATTTGGAGGAAGTTGTTTTCAAAAAGATATCTTAAATCTTGTGTATTTATCAAGATATTATGGTCTAGATCAAGTTGCAAATTATTGGGAGCAAGTCCTAATTGTTAATAATTGGCAAAAAGAAAGAATAGCTTCCTTGATAGTCAATAAATTATTTGGGTCAGTTACGAATAAAAAAATTGCTTTGTTTGGATTTTCTTTTAAAGCCAATACAAATGATACTAGAGAATCTCCAAGTATTTCTATTAGTAAGTATCTGATAGAAAATGGCGCAAACTTAATGATAACTGATCCCCAAGTTTCTCCTGATCAAATAGAAAGGGAATTATGTTTAGAGCAAGCTGATACATTTTCTAATATTGAGGGCGGGTGGAGTTTTACCAAAAATCTAAATGAATGTGTCAAAGATGCTGATGCAATTGTTATCTTGACTGCTTGGGAAGAATATAAAGAATTAGACTTTTTAGCTTTTTCTGAATTAATGCGAAAACCCTCTTGGCTTTTTGATACTAGAAATGTAGTCTCTAAAAGTAAACTTAAAGATAGTGGCATGAATTTTTGGCAAATAGGTGTTGGAACATATGTTTATGAATAAATTAAACTAAATAATTAAAATAAAACGCTTCCTGCAGGATTCGAACCTGCGACCCACTGCTTAGAAGGCAGTTGCTCTATCCAGCTGAGCTAAGGAAGCATTTTTTTATTATATCTAAACCTATATAACTAAACAATCTAAGTAAATTCTTTTTTAAATCATAATTTGTAAATTCTTTATCTTTTATTCTCTTTCAATAAGAAATCACATAAAATTGGAGGGTAATCTACTTTTTACATTGGCTAAAAGACTTACAGACATTCAAAAGGAAGAAATATTGAAAAGTTTTAGATCTGGTACGGCTATTGATTTTTTGGCGCAAAAATATTCTTGTACTAACTCTACAATCATAAGGAATCTGAAAAAAAATCTTGGAGAGATAGATTTTAAGGAGTTATTTAATAAAAATAAATCCTTCAAAGAAAAATCTGAACCTAATGATAAGGAAACTAATGATTTGCAAAAAATAAATTTTTATAACAAAGATTCAAGCAAAACTTCTAGTATTCCGAAAGATTTAAATAGCAATACAACTGATTTAAATTTTGATCAAATTGATTCTTTTTTTGAAATCCCTCCTATAGATTATGAAATTGATAATTCGTCTCGAAAAGAATTATCTTCAGTTTCTATAACAGAAGTTGATTTCCCAAGAGTTGTCTATATGATTGTGGATAAGAAAATTGAGTTAGAGATTAAATTGTTAAAAGATTTTCCAGAATGGGAATTCTTACCTCATGATGATTTGAATAGGAAAACCATTGAAATATTTTTTGATTTAAATATTGCTAAAAGATCTTGTAACAAGGATCAAAAGGTAATAAAAGTACCTAATACAAATGTATTTAGAATCGCAGCACCTCTTCTTCTCGCTAAAGGAATTTCAAGAATTATTTGCCCTGAAAATCTAATAGCTCTTTGAGGAATCTTTTTATTCATCATGCATATTGAATTTTAAAAAGCTTCCAACAATAGAACCTAGTATAAAACTAGATCCAACTATAAAACTTATTGGAAGCTCTATAGTTTCGTCGATTAAAAAGTTTACTTTACTTTTGTTTGCACTATTTTGAATTCCAATAAATAAGAGCAAAAATAAAGATGTATTGAAAATTGTTTGGAAGAATAATTTTTTTATAAAAAAGCTCATATAAATTAAAATTATAATTTCAATTCTAAATCATGTTATAAATTTCGCTTTTTTTAACACCATTTTTCTTCGCTAAATATTTTGAAGCTGCTGACAGACTCAAGCCAGCATTTATTAAAAGATGGAGATCTTTTTTTATTGTTAACTTATCAATTTCCAAATCTCCTTTTTTAATACCTTTTACAACAACTGTTATTTCACCAATAATCTCCTTATCGGTTAAATATTTTATAACTTCATTAATATTTTTACCAATATGTTCTTCAAATTTCTTTGTTAATTCTCTTGCTACCATAATCTCTCTTTCACCTCCGCAGAATTCAAGTAATTGCTTTAATAATTTTTTTAATCGTTTAGGTGATTCATAAATTATTGTTGTTTTTTCACTTCTACTGATTTCAAAAAGAATTTTCTCTCTATCAATTTGCTTTTTAGGAAGAAAGCCTTCAAATACAAAACTCGAGGAGGGAAGTCCACTCGAAACTAGTGCTGTTATTGCAGCACACGCTCCTGGGATACATATTACATCTATTCCTTCGAACTTTAGGCTTCTAGCAATATCTTCTCCAGGGTCACAAATTCCTGGCATGCCAGCATCACTAACAATAGCTATTGATTTACCTTCTTTAAGATCTTTAATTATCTTTGGAATTTTGTTAGAAGAATTATTTTTATTAAAACTAATTAGTTTATTTGAAATATTAAACTTGTTCATTATTTTTTTTGTTTGTCTTGTATCTTCACAAGCAATTATGGAGACATTATTGAGGATTTTTAATGCTCTTTGGGAAATATCATTTAAATTTCCAATTGGCGTTCCTACTATATATAAAATGCCATTTTCTGGTTCTTCTTTTCTATGGGATAATGAGGAATTATTGTTCATTGAATGATTAAATTACCCTCTGGAGTAGATATTAATAATCTTATCGATGATATAAGAATTTTCAGCTGGGAAGCTGCGGATATTTTGATTTATTACTCTCAATTATTAGAAGATGGAAATGATAAAAGCAATATAATTAAAAACAAAAATGAAGAAGACCCTGTAACTATTGCGGATTTAAAAGTTAATGAATTAATTATTAGCAGAATAAATGAAAAATATAAAAATATTGACTGGGATATTTTAAGTGAAGAAAATGTAAAAACTCTTTCAAAAAATCCGAATTTCAATACTGATTGGATTTGGGTTCTTGATCCTCTTGATGGGACTAAAGACTTCATCCAAGGGACAGGTAATTATGCTATGCATTTAGCTTTAAACTTTAAAGAAAAACCTTATATTGGTTTTGTTTTGATTCCGGATAAGAATCAATTATGGATTACAGATGGTAAAAGAACGTGGTGTGAAAAAAGAGATAGATCAATATTTGAACCAAAACTATCTGCTAATAATACTCTCCAAGATATGACTTTAGTATCAAGTAAAAACCATGGGAATGAAACTCTGAGAAATTTAATTCAGTTAATTAATTTTCGCAAAGTAGAAATTATGGGAAGCATTGGCTGCAAAATAGCATCTATAGTCAGTGGGGAAAGTGATATTTATATCTGTCTTAGTTTACCTGGGAAAAGCTCACCAAAAGATTGGGACTTTGCCGCACCGGAATCTATTTTGAAAGCAGCTGGTGGAGCAATTACAAATTTAGATAATGAAGAACTATCCTATGGGAAAGCTAGTTTCGAGCAGGGGGGGATCATAGTTGCAACAAATGACAAGAAAACACATGGAAGAATTTGCTACGAAATAAAGAAAATTATTCAGAATAATGGAATTTATCCTTTGTAGTTATTAATTAAGTGGTGCAACTGGAGTAGGAGTTGGCTCGGGATAAGACATGCTATTAGTTTGGCCAACACCTCTCAAGGTAAGATTAATCCTCCCCCTACTATCAATC
>CEPW01180642.1_pt1 | contig 58934 bp, 54 predicted proteins | sample 356211 | NCBI WGS metagenome assembly CEPW01 (sample SAMEA2620021, study PRJEB7988) | marine metagenome | biome: marine biome (ENVO:00000447); feature: deep chlorophyll maximum layer (ENVO:xxxxxxxx); material: "saline water (ENVO:00002010), including plankton (ENVO:xxxxxxxx)" | depth 25 m
TTAAAGCTGATATTGCTAGTAAGTAGTAAAAGTTGTTCAAATAGTAATAATAGTGAAGTCTCTCTCAGACTAGACTTATTTAGTCTAATGTTTAATGTCTTAGGGTTTAAGGACTCGAGTGATATATAATCTCAAACACCCTTGGTATGGCCATACGAGTATTACAAAAAATTCATTTCTCACCTTTTTGTAACTCGTTTGAAAAATACCGTGATGATATTTCGGGTGTCGTACCTACTTAAAATAGGTAAAAATGGTAAAAATGAAATGAGGTGTCATGTAACTGGATATTCTCGACATCATCATTTTTTCTACCGATATTAGTATCCCGTCATATAATCTATAGTATAATGTCTTGCACATATGCGCGAGTCTCCAACTTTACTTGAAGTTGTTGCTGCCGAAAATTTTGTTGCAAGTTTACACTTGGCAATTTCCCAACTGCTCGATGTAAAGTCTTATTATGTTTAAAATTCTTAGCTCAGAAATTTCAACTGTAGATTTTTACTTTTAGTTATCAGCAAAAACTCACTTTTATCAGAAAGTATCGCCACGAACTTGGAACTTTGCTGCATTTTTGTTTAGAGCTGAACTCGCTTTCTCGATATAGCTCTTCAACTGGGGAACGTTTATACGATATAGGACGGATCTCAACTTCAAATGTATCTGGTCTTTCAAAAACACAGGTATCAATATCAGCTATTCATATAATTTTACCACTATATCTACAAAACATGAAACACAACGACTTCATGACCAAAAATAAATCGAAAGTTTTGAAATTACAAAGCTTCGTGGGCGAAGACAAGTGTATGAACAAACGCTTCCAAATGGTAAAGCTAGCTTTCGCAAATTTACATGAACTTTTTATTCGTGGTGTGTTGCCTTCCTTATTTTTTTTAGTGGAAACTATTAAATTAAGGATTTGGTTCAATTTTGTACTCGGCTCAAGGAAGACAAACAACTTAACTTTTAGTTATTTTTCGTTCTATCTCGCACGCTCAGAAAGTACTCGGAGTATATGCGGATCTTACGATTTCCATATTTTTACTGCACTCGCAGCTGCTACAAAATGTTGTGAATGGTACTTTAAAGCTTCCACCCGTGGTGATAAAAAAGCCCTTTTCTACAAATATGGTAAAGTGCCATGTGCTTTAAAATCTGTTGCGAGGAATCCGAAGGGTCTTCCCGTTCAGTATTTCAACCACTGCTGTCCTCTTTGCTTAAATAGACGAGTACGTCCAACTCTGTTGATGACAAGTGGGTATGTTAAGTATAATATTCAGTATTTTCTTTTCATTTTATAAAATGCAGATATGTCTTTTGTTTTTCTTGTATTTCAAGACATGTATCGAAATATAATACTTGTCCAGTGACGAAAAAGTTCGCATTGAATTGCCCAGATAATCTCAGGATGCTCTATGAAGTACGGTGCTAAGTTTGCGTGAACGCTTTGCTGATTATACCAAAAAAGCAAAAATTAGCAAAACAGCTATTTACAAGAGTTATAAACATGAAAGCATGTTCGAAAAGGATGGTAAAAAGTTCTTGGTCATGGGCATTAGAGAAAGTAAGCCTGCACTTACGAATATTGCCAACATTGCTATACTCAGAAGTGATAATGATCAAGGACACGTACATGGCCATCACATATATCGTCCAAGTGTGAGAACTCCAATAGATAAGTGCACACCGTGCGCCGCCTAAAGTTAAAAGTTTATTTCTTGAGTCGAAATGACTGACTAGATAAAGTTAAAATGAAAAAAATATATGCAAGTACGGATGCGTCGTCGGGTGTCGGCGTGTTCGCGTCGTTTGGAGAAGCCGTTTCACAATTTTTTTTCAGTGCCCTTTTTCTTGCCCTCTTTCTATTTGGCAGAGTCTAACGAGCACCTTAAAAGAGTAATAGAAAGGTGAAGAAAACTGGTTCGAAAGTGGCATGTTCAGGTAGGAGACGATATTACAACAAGGATGTCTCCAGGGTATTTCGAATGTCCAAACAGCCAATTAGCTGTATATTTCCCGGACTAGATGTTTATCTCTGCGACTCTGAAGTAAGTTTACTTACGCAGTGCAACGACTCGTCGGGAGTCTTCAAAGTGGAGAAAGGTGGCGTGTGCCAGCTCCATAATATTATCGGTATGTTTGGGGTGTTATGACCAGAGTCTATTTCGCACACTTTCACCCTTTTTTTAAAAGTTTGCATATTTTTTTTTCTACTGTACTCGTACAGTATCTCGTTTGAATAAAAGAAAAACTCGACTTTAACCTCACGATCTCAGAGGCAATACCGTATTAATTTTCGATACATATGTGAAGGACATAACATTCAGAGAAGTCGGGTTCAAAACCACAAACGAAAAGGTCGGGGGAAAAGACTATACTGCTGTCCAAATAGACAATCCTGTTTTTAAATAGAAACGTTCTCTTTGAACTGCAGACCACTTTTTCTTGTCCGGAATGCGCCTTAGGCTCTCCTTTTTAAATGTGCTTCAACACTATGAAACGTTTTCTTTAACTCGCACTAATGAAAGCTGCTCTATAGTCTGAAGAAAATTTATCATTTTTGCTGTGTTCTTGTCTCAATTTCAAGGTGCTTTCGAATTTAATCTGGAGTAAGTTTTATACTTGTGTAGTGAGAATTTGGTTCCACACTCAATTCCCCAGGTTTTAAAATTAGATTGTACAATTTCAATATGCGTAAGAAAGCGAGTAATCGCGAACGCATTAACGATATATGTGCTTTGAATTGGAGTAAAACAAATAGGGATTTCCCAAAAGTTGTTGAAAGTCCTAAAAATATGCCCGGAGGGAAGGGTGTCGAGGAGTTTAACGCAATCCGAGTTACTGACGCAAATTCAATGGCACCTTGTGATTCTGTCGTTAGTTCTGTCGATTTTTCGCAAGAGAATGTATCTTTACTCCTGGCTGCTGGTTTAGACAGAAAGTTGAGGATATTTGACATTGATGGAAAACGAAATTCACTGAAGTCTTCAACTCTGTTTGAGGATTTACCTCTACATAAGGCTAAATTTACATCTTCTGGTCGGGTAGTATTAAGTGGAAAGGCAAATTTTGTTTATGTATTTGATATAAATAAAAATACGGTCATCAATCGTATTGATGTTTTTGGCTCTGAAATACTGATCAATGGTTTTGCAGAGTCAGCTGATACTTCTGAAGTTCGAACTACTTCAATATATGGTATTGGAAGAACGTTATCTGTCATTTCCAGTCAGGATTATCGAGAAATAGCGACTCTTAATGTCAACGAAGACGTACTTGGAGCTTCTTACTCTCATAGCGGACGAGAATTATTTTTAGCTGGGTGTGACGGTAAAATTTGCACTTGGGACTTGAGAAAAATGAGATGTATGGATAAAAAGAGTTTAGTTGGATCCCGAAAATTAACAGCTCTTAACTACTCGGCTTTGGACCAGTTGGCAGTAGGTGATAGTGATGGGGTGGTGAACGTTTTTCCTCGATGGAAAGAGCTGTTTAATGATTCATCCCAAAAAGAGTTGGTCGCAAGTCAAAAAATAATGAGCTTGAAGTCTGCAGTAGATGGTTTGACCTACAATTGTAGTGGTAGCTTGCTGGCACTTTCATCAAGTGTGTGTAAGGACTCGTTAAGAATGGCAAAGCAGCCATCGTGCACCGTCTATTCGAAATGGCCTACATCCAAGAGCCCTGTCAATTTCGTATTTTGCACTACGTTCAGCAGAGAAAGTAGATATCTTGCTATAGGTAACGCACGCGGCAGAGTGTTACTCTATTCGTTAAGATAGCTTTTTAAATTTTGAGCATACGTTTTATGTAGAATTTATTTTATTGCAACTATGACAAATGCTAATATGCCCGGCTATTCCACATCATATCACGAGGATCTTCAAATCAACGAAGTCTCCTGGCTTCTCTTTCTGACTCCATAAGTGTAAGGATATCACCTAGAAAAGAAAATATCAAACAAAATTCTGAACCGCATTATCATATCTACCTTCTCGAACAGGACCCTTCACGTTTCTCATAATTTGACGATTCTGATCGTCCAAAAACTTCACCCGAACCTGAGTCACCTGAAAAATGGGTAAGATATCTATTATATTACACATTTTATAGAAAATAACCTGTCCTCTCGAACCAGTTCGTCCAATAACTTTCATCACAATAGCCCTAAGTGGAATTAAAGTTAGAACCAAAAACTTCAATGCGAAGTTAGCTATAAGAATCACCCGGCGCAATGCCGAGGAGATGATGACTTCAAATATACTTACAATTTAATCGGGTCCTATTTAAAACACATCAGTGAGTTCAATAAACATAAACGAAGGAGTAAATTTTGCCGGAAAAGTAAAAAATGGCATACCATTGTAAAACGGAAAAGAATAAAATCTGCCGAATACAGAACTATGCTAGGTTTCGTTCAGTTGTGGAATAAAACTGTTTGACGCCTAGCCGAAGCGTGACAAATTTCGGAAGCCGTGTAAGTGCAGCACATTCGCAAAGTCATTTTTCTTTTTACTCTGTTGACGGTTTAGGGTACCAAATCAAATTCGAGTGGAAACAAGGCCCAAAAATCCTTACTTAGATTATCGATAGAAAAGGAAGCACGCGATCGGCGAAGAGCTATAGTATCAGCAGTAACCGTATCCACATTCTCTCCAATTGTTATTTGCGATGGTATCTCTGAAGTTGCAGAAGCGTCTTGCTGCCTCTATTTTGAATTGTGGAAAGCGCAAAATTTGGCTCGACCCTAATGAAGTACGTTTAAATTACAACTTTCTGTTCTTTGAGCAGAGCCCTTCCACATTAACGTAAAGTTTGCTAACCTAACCACCTTGCTTTTAGATAACTGAAATTTCGAACGCGAATTCCCGCCAAAATATTCGAAAACTTGTCAAGGACGGGCTTGTAATCCGCAAGCCAGAAAAGGTGCTGAACGCTATTCTTTCTCTTTCTCCTCTAATTAGTTTGCTACTAGATCCATTCACGGTCAAGGACTCGCAGGGAACAAGAAGCGAAGCGAAAAGGACGACATACTGGATATGGTATAGCCATTATTTCCTTATTAACTGAAAATCTCAATCTTAAACTTAACAGGTAAAAGAAGAGGTACAAGGGAGGCGCGTTTGCCTACTAAGGTGCTCTGGCTCCGTCGACACAGGGTCCTTCGTAGGTTATTGAAGAAATATCGAGATGCCAAGAAAATTGATAAGCATATGTACCATTCCATGTATCTTAAATGTAAGGGGAATGTATTTAAGAATAAGAGAGTCCTCATGGAGGCCATACACAAGACTAAAGCAGAAAAAAGTCGCGAAAAAACACTTGCAGACCAGTTCGAGGCCAGGCGCACTCACAACAAAATAGCGAGATCTAGAAAAATTGCAGCTCGTGAGGAAAGAATTCTGACAGGAGCTGCCGCTGATTTGAAGTAAATAAATTTCCATTAGTATGTTGTTAATAATATATCCTGAATATCTTTCAACAAATCCCCCACAACTCCTCTATCTGGGACACTTCCTGCCATGCCATAGATAGGAGCTTTTCCTCCTTTGATACCCTCAGGCAAGCTTAAAACCTCATAAACTGAATTCCTCAAATCTGCAATCAATTGTGGAACGCACGATACGTTTGCAGCAGTGATACAAAAGTGCAGAGCTGGTGGCGCTTGCAACACAGAAAGTTGCCAGCCTTTCGACTGTAGAATATCATTCACAATATATATATTGATTTTATTAATGTTACTCTTCCAAGCAACTACCATGTTTACATCTTCACCCAATACTTGCAAACCTGGTATAGAATTGATGTGTGTCCGAAGCATAACAGCAGCAGCATAAATCTCTCTTGCTAAATTCGTATATCCTTCAATACCCATGTGAACAAGCGCTGCCCATGTTTGACTTATCAATCCCCCTGAGCGTGAACCAGCCTGTGAGGGAGATATATAAAGCCCCCCAGTCCAATCCATTACTGATGTATACTGAAATTTGCGCAGTCCTCTTGATGAATATAAAACTACTGATGAACCTTTTTGAGCACAGCCATATTTATGAGTATCTACACTCATAGAAGTTACCCCAGCTAACTCAAAATCAAAAACAGTTGGAATTTCTGCCTTTAGAAAAGGTAAAACAAAGCCACCTAAACAAGCATCGACGTGAAGGCAACAATCATATGTTATTGCAACCTCGCTAAGGGCTGCTATTGGGTCTATCGCACCATGCGGGTAGCTTGGAGCCGATGCATAAATCAAAATAGTATTTTTGTTTATCTTCTTTTTGACCTCATCCACTTTCATTCTTCCTTCCTTGTCAACCCCTACCTTAATAAGTTGTATCTTGAAGTATTCTGCAGCCTTATACACAGCAGCATGTGCCGAAATAGCAACAATCCTGGAGAAATAAAAAGTAAGCTAAAGGAAGAAAAAACAAAAGCATAATTACATTTCCGGGAGTAAAATTTTCCTACGTTTCTGCATGTAATCACGGGATACTCTAACAGCTGTTAGAATACTCTCTGTGCCACCGGAAGTAATACTTCCGCAGATACTATTTTTATCCCAGGATCCAGCACCTAGCAATTTTGCCGTCATAGAAACTACTTCAGCCTCCATTCTGCATACAGAAGGAAATGCTTCGCTATGCAATGGATTAGCATGCGCAAACTGTGCATAAACAATATTGCACATTTCAAAGTGAGCACTATCAGCAATGTAAACTGTACCAGACATTTTATTTGTTGTCTCAGTTAATACAGTATCTTTCTTCTTCAATGCAGTTGCTTCTCGCAAAACTTTTGCAATGGGCCAGCCTATCTTTGGAAGCTCTTCATTTTTTTTAAGCATAAAACTACGACTGGAAGATATGTCTTTCTGCAACTGTGAAAGTAATTTTTGCTTTTCTTTGCTTATAAAGAAAGCAACGACTGGCATCCTTCGAAAGCTGCGAAACAACGTGCTTTTTAACCTTTCATGACGCAAGAAGTCAGCAAATTGTACGCTCTGGTGAAGAACAAACGAGGAGAACAGTATGAAAACTCCACAAAAAATAAGAATATCAGTCAAAGAGTAATTCTGAAGTGACAAGTGCCATAACTGGATAATCTCCTTCAGTTGCCATTGAATTGAGAGCATGTTGTAGAAAGATATGTCACGATCAACAAACAAGCTGCTTTCAATTTTCAATGTTTTAAACGGCAAATAAACTATGGAAAAGCTCGTCCGTTTTCTCCCTCGAACCTGGTTATATATAAAAATAGGCGCAGAGTTCAAAAACTAGACGAGTAAAAAAATGGCCAATAGTTAGTTACGTAATTTACTATTCGCTTCAGTGTGGAAACTCAGTGTGCCCCGGTCTTTGACTCCAAGTTGCCAACTGACTTCCTAGGCTTCCCTGTTAACCTCCGCATGAAATCAAACGAAGCTCTCGATGTTGACAAGAAACTGAAACGGGAGAAGTGATTTTTTCGTCTCGTATAAAACAGCCTTAAAAATAACTTGTTTTACGACAACCAATTCCCATATCTAACCTTACCGGTACAGCAGAGCTATCCCAAGTACTTTTATTTCTTTTTCCCGATTTGAAACCCTAGATATGGTTCCAAAAAAAAAGGGAAATTTTGAAGGAGGAGTGAAAGGGAAAGAAGTGGGGCACAAACCAAAGGACCTAAATCTTGAAAGAATAACAGTGTGTTTTACGTGTTTTCTAAGGAGTTATCCGTTAACGCTCACAATCAACTATTTTATGGACGTAAATAGATTGCAAAAGTTGGCTGGCGCTGTGCGCACAGGCGGAAAAGGATCAGTTCGAAGGTTTGCCCAGTTACATTATCACTTCATTTCCAAACGATTTTTACTCTTCCCTTCCAAGGAAAAAAAAGGTTTCCCATAAAACAACTTCAACAGATGATAAGCGACTTCAGAGTGTCTTAAAAAGACTCGGCGTTACGACTGTACCTGGAATTGAGGAAGTTAACATATTTAGTAACGATACTGTCACTCACTTCACAAGTCCTAAAGGTAATTTTTCATCTTATAGTTCACACCTGGAAACTTAAGCAATGTAGTTCAAGCTGCAACACCATCAAATACTTATGTAATTAGTGGTCTATCCCAAACTAAGAGTAAGTGCATAATTTGAAATTCCAATGTTTTTTCACCTTACAATATATGCTAGAGCTGCAAGACTTACTTCCAAGTATTGCAAGTCAACTAGGTGCGAAAATATTTGGTCTACGAGTATAGTCTTCAAAAGTTGAAACTATGTCACAGGTCCTGAAAGTTTTCAAACTTTAAAAAAGATGGCTGCCGAATTTACTTCGAATGAAGCATAGTATTCAGGTTACATGCCCGACTGTCCTGATCTTTACATTATGTACTAACTATTAACTCAGTTTTTTAATTTTAGTAGGGTTTAGTACTAGAACTGTTAACTTTTACAACCCTAACTACCCTATGTACTTGAATATGGATGACATCTAACGTGAGCTCAATCACGCTATCAGATACTAATACTAAATAATTAATGAATTAAATTACAACAACTACGCACCTACCTTAGGTATCAATAAAATTGCATAGCTGATATAGTATTTGTTGGAGTCAAAGTTTGTAAACTGGATCTATTCCCAAAATGAAAAAACATCTACGCATCGTGGAAGCAGTTGCATGGCAAATAATTATTCGGCTTTCCTCATTTTCATCACCTATCACTTTACAAGAACCATAAAACTCATTGAACAAAGTACATAACGTATAGAGATAATCACAGATTCGAGAAGGCATTAACTCCTGTAAAGATGAATCAAGTGCCTCGGCAAACTTCAAAATATGTAAAGCTAATATCTTCTCTTCCTTCTCTTTTAAATGAAATTCTTGGTTTCTGGCGTTTTGTACATTTATCTCTGTTTTATCGAGTACTGAGCTAACTCTGACATGTGCATATTGCAAATATATAGCAGTGTTACCTTTAAGATCCAGCATTCTATCGAAGGAAAATACATAGTTTGTAGACAAATTATTTTGGAGATCCGCATATTTTATCGCACCTATTCCTAATTTTCTTGCGGTCTGTTTCATTTCTATCTCATTGAGACCAGATGTGCCCCTATTCTTCAATTCATCATAGCATCGTGACTCGGCTTCGCTTAGGAGATCCTTCAGACGAACGACCTCGCCAGAACGAGTGCGGAATCTTTTGCCATCTTCTCCCATCACCAATCCAAAACCAACATGACTCAAGCGAACATCTGGCTCTCCATATCTTTTGAGCCAATCAGCTCGCTCCGATGCATCGAAAATACCTGCAAAGTGTTTTTTCTGGCCGCTATCGGTTACGTAAATTATCCAGTCCGCTTTTTCGTGTTTGATTCTATGATTTATCGCCGTGAGATCCGTAGATGCATAATTATAACCACCATCACTCTTCCTACATATAAGAGGCGCTCCTTCAAAACTGCTGAATATACACAAAGCACCTTTACTCTTCACAGCTATATTTTTCTCTTGTAATTCTTCAAGTACAGCTGGTATCATTAAGTTGTAAAAGCTTTCACCTCTTTCCAAAATTTTTACATTTAGAGCTTCGTATATAATTTCAAAATCATTTCTGCTCGTTTGGCACACATTTTCCCATATTCTTAACATGTTCAGGTCACCAGCTTGCAACTTTACAACAGCTGCCTGAGAACGAATCTTAAATTCAGTATCCTCGTCAAATCGTTTCTTCGCAAGCTTATAGCACGATTGGAGATCCCCAATATTATCTACAAAACCATCGCGTTCATCATTTAAATACTCTATTAACATTCCAAACTGGGTACCCCAATCCCCAACATGATTTAAGCGTAATGTTTCGATGTTTTTATATTCAAGCATTCGACATATAGAATCTCCAATGATAGTACTTCTCAGATGCCCCACGTGCATTTCCTTTGCTATATTAGGAGATGAAAAATCGACAATTACGCGAGGATAGGTTACGCTTTCGGCTCTGTTTACTCTTTTCTCTCCTAGCTCACAAATATTGAAATTTTGTAGGATTTTTGAAGAAATGTACGCATCTGATATTTTTATGTTGATGAAGCCAGGTCCACCTATACTTGGGTTCTCAAAGAAGGGATTCACTGGTATCATATTGATAATGTTTTGAGCAACCTCTTTGGGACTGTTAACCTCACATCCTTCGACTTTACGTACGATGGAAAATAAGTGCATGGCATCGTTAAATTGATAGTCTCCAAGCATCGAGTTCGCGCACTCATTGAGCGATATCTCCTTACAAATCTCAGGATATGCGGCTTGAACGGCCTGCATGAAAATTGATTTTAACGAGGCTTTCAAATTGTCTTCTTCAAGTTTGAATAAAACGGACTTCCTTTCACTGAGGCTCTCCAAGGACTGGACGCTTTTGATCGAACCAGAATGTAGTCGCAATTTCTTTTTTGGGCAGGATTGAACTCGCAACCTAGAATAGTTTTGAAGGGAAACACTGTATTTAATTGGGGCTACCCCTACAATTCTCAAAGCATGTGTTTGTAATCGATGCGCCATTGATAAAGATATACAGCAAGGATATTTGGATTTGGGTTGTGAGTCTACCCACGCGAAAGAGCCTGTTGGAAGAATGAGTGACTTTTTGTGTACGTAAATGACAGAAATTTGGCAAATAAGGTAAATAATAATGACCTTGCGGCAAAAATCCTGGACCACTTCCCCGGCCCACCCTTAAAAAAGGTCGGTCGAACAAATTTTTTTATTTTTTTATTTTCTTCCAAAAATTCCTTTCTTGAGACCACTTCTTAAATTAGCTGTTTGGTATCATTTTTGTAACAAAGGGAGGGCCGCAAAAAGGTTCTTCTAAATAAAGTTACACAAAAATTCTTTGTATGGAGTTCTGTCATTTCCGGAACAATACAATACCCAGGATCACGTGTGTCTCACAAGGCAGCCGTTCACATGGATTCCACACAAGTTCTGTGTAAGAACGATGCGTTTGTGTTCGAATTCGAATATAAGCAGTATCGAGCTCGCGTTACTCACACAGCAAGAGAGCGAAGTTTAAACGTTTCTTTGGGGGATTCTCACGGACCAGAACAGTGGGTAAATGGAGAAACAGATGCAGGAAACGAAAGGTTCATGTTTAACTACTCAAAGTTTATAAAGTATCATGATATGTCATTTTTTAGAATTAGGCGACCAATGTTGAATAATGCATTTCTAAGTTTGAGTACGGTCCGATTTGAGATGAACACAATACCTCAGTTAGTTTCGAAGGTATTCTTTATCGAATTCAAATAAAGTTATATTAAAATACTATAATTCTTCAAACACTAGCAACTTGCCTTTGTTGGATTAGCAACAAATAGAAATCGTGAAAGCCTTGATATGAATTTGTCGGGAAGTTCTGATTCTTCTCCCAAGAAAGACATCACGGTCGAATCATCTAACCGTATTCTCTGTCTGATGAGTCATACTGGTGGAGGTCATAAAGCAAGCGCCCAGGCTTTAAAAGATGGATTTGGGTGCATCTATGGTAATTCGTTTGTTATCTAATTTTTTTATTATTTACGCATATTGTATTAGGGAATACGTATGATGTGAACGTTGTGGATTTATGGAGCTCACATTCTCCGTGGCCTTTGTGTAACATGCCAAAAAGCTACTTCTTTTTGGTTAAAAATCCATGGCTTTGGCGCTTAAATTTCCGCTGCTCAGAACCAAAGATAGTTCATGAAACACTGTTCAGGGTGAGTAAATTAAACTAGTAACTTAAAGCATGCAAACGAATTTTACCTTCAAATTATTTATAAGGGATACGCTGCGATTGTTAGCAAGCAATTTGCTCGTGTTTTCATGGAGTATAATCCTCACTTAATTGTAAGTGTGCACCCGCTGATGCAACATGTGCCCGTAAGATACTATGATCAGTTTTTACTTGACATTGAATAATTTGCTTTACAAGTTAATGTCTTTGGAGCGACTTCGTGGTAAAGTTGCAAAACCGATTCCATTCACAACTGTCGTCACAGACTTAACCCGTTGTCACCCGACATGGTTTCACAAGGTTTTTACCATTGCACTTCTTTCATAAGTGATAATTACTTTTAACTTAGAGCGTGTTGAAATGCTTTGTAGCGACAAAAATAGTGGTTTCGCAAGCATTAAGTTTAGGGCTGAAAACAACACAAATTGTATGTCACGGACTTCCTATCAGACCATCTTTTAGCATTCCTTCTGGATCAAGAGCATACTTAAGGGAGAAGTTAGGTATGCATAAGGATGCTCGGACTGTAATGTTAATTGGAGGTGGTGAAGGAATGGGAAAAATAACAGAAATAGCGGAGGAATTATCAAGACGGTTTGTTTGAGCTATCTTTGCTAACTTTTTCATAATGAATCTTAATCAGACTGTCCGAAATACATCAACTTGTGATCATATGTGGAAATAATAAATCTCTTGTTGAAAAGCTGAGCGCCAAAATATGGCCATTCAGCGTCCATGTTAAGGTATTTATATTTTTTAAATATGTAAAATTTTACGTGAATCGAAATAGGGATTTGTTCAGAATATGTCGGAATATATGTCATGTTGCGATTGCGTTATCACAAAAGCAGGTCCAGGTACTATAGCTGAGGCTCTAATATGTGGAATTCCAATCATTCTTAACGGTATCATCTTTATCAGTTGCTTGTGTCTATTATTACAGTTTTACAGGATGTATACCGTGCCAAGAAGAAGGTAATATACCTTTTGTACTTGAAAATAAAGTTGGGACCTACAGTGAGGATCCTGTGGTTATTGCAAATACTGTCTCGGAATGGTTTGATACAAATGATGGAACTTTGGAAGAAATGTCAGCTCGGGCTAAGCTACTTGGGAGGCCTGAGGCAACTTTCAACATCGTGCGCGACCTTGCAGGTATGTCCTTTTTAATGTTTCATCCGCAAAATTTTCAACCTTTCTCATGATGAAAGATCTCGTGTTACAATAAACGTCATGAAACTATGTTGAATTCCATTTAAGATGAGCTTTAATGTGGCACCTTTATTAAGAATAAATCATAAATTATAAACTTAATGAACACTTACTACTGTATGTACGTATTTTGTATTCTCGTAAAATTTTCTTTTTACCTTTGTGACTGGTGCATTTTGGGAACTTCTTATCCGCTTGACCTCCCTTTACTTAGCCCACCAACTAAATGAAAAAAAATTTCAGGGACCCCTTTCAGTGTAATCCTCCCGAACATCTCGCCAGACTCACGGTTACTTTGTCATTAAAACAACTAGTAAGCAAATAAAACTTTGTCGAAAGTGGTTAGAATATACTTTTCCAAATTGCGCTCGATATCTTGTGCGATATAGCTACGCTTGTGAAGTTTTGAGAGCGTCACTGCTTTGATTTTTTATAAGTCATTTCTTATGAAACTTTTGCGGCCCATGGTGAGACTTCTCCTTTCTTTCTTTACGTCTTCCTTTACACGAAGATTTGCAGGGCGAGATATGTAGCAACGTTGGTTGCAATGTTAGTGTTTTTGCTCCTTCACGCAGCGCTTTACTATCACACAGGAAAAGAATTCATGTGGGCGGAGAACAACTCCGGAGAAAGGCTCTCATAACTCGTACATTTCACAGAGTTCAGTCTGCAGTAGCTGCGGCAGACAAAGAGTGCTCTGGAAATGTGCTAAATATTCTGCGCGAACGCGGCCTTCTTGATGCTTGTACTAACGAGGGTTTGCTAAGTGAGGCTACCCAAAAACCAATACGAGTATATTGCGGTTTTGATCCAACTGCCGACTCTCTACATTTGGGTAACCTTTTGGGAATTGTTGTTCTATCCTGGTTTCAGCGCTGTGGACACACACCCATTGTACTCCTTGGAGGTGCAACCGGAAGTATCGGTGATCCCTCTGGCAAATCAGCTGAACGACCATTATTGGAAACAGAAATGATACAGTCAAACACAGCGAAAATTGGACAGAACCTTGAAGAAATTCTTGGTCGTGATATGAAATATCCACCTGTGGTTATGAACAACCTTGATTGGTTTGCAGACATGAGTTTTCTCGATTTTTTGAGAAATGTTGGAAGATATGCAAGAATTGGAACAATGGTTACCCGTGATAGTGTGAAATCACGCCTAGATAGTGAATCTGGGATGAGTTTCACTGAATTTTCTTATCAGCTTCTTCAAGGATATGATTTTATGCACTTATTTCAGAAGCATGATGTTACCGTTCAAATAGGAGGAAGCGATCAATGGGGTAATATTGTCGCTGGTTCTGACCTCATCAGACGCACCATTGCTAAGGAATCGGTGTTCGGTTTAACTTTTCCGCTCTTATTGAAAGCAGATGGAACAAAATTTGGAAAGAGTGAAGATGGGGCAATCTGGCTCTCCTCTGAGCGCTTATCTCCATTCAAATTTTACCAATATTTACTACAAACAACAGATGAAGATGTTCTTCGGCTAATGAAGATGCTCACATTCGTACCTCTCGATGAAATAGAGACATACTCGAAGTTAATGAATAGCAAGAACTATGTACAAAATAGTGCTCAAATTCGGCTTGCAGAGGAAGTGACAAGATTTGTCCACGGCGAGGTTGGACTACAAAAGGCTATCACCGCTACGAAGGGACTTATGCCTGGATCAGATACAGAATTAGACATTGATGTACTTCAGTCTTTAATTGATGTCGTGCCGACTACTGTATGTGCTAGGATTGACATTGTAGGTATTCCTGTAGTTGATATAATAGTTAAAGTTGGGCTACGGAAGAGCAAAGCTGAAGTTCGGAGAATGATTAACGGTGGCGGGGTACGAATAAATAACAAAAAGGTTTTGGACATTTCAACCTGTATAAAGTCAGACGATTTGATTGCCGGAAGAATGCTCCTCATTAGCATGGGAAAGAAGAACAAGTTCCTCTTACAGGTTAAATCGTGACGCAGGTAAATGTACAAGAAAACATACCGGCTCTAAGACAATGTAAACTAATTGCACATGTACTAGTATTTTCATGTGCTTTGTTTCAAACTCTCTCCTGAACTATTTATAATATTATGGTGCACTTGATGTAAATGTCCACATCGTATCACGACCTTCCCCACGCTTCTCAACAGCCACACATAAAGAGGCCACACGCAAAAGTGCCGACCAAATCGGGGTTGGATCATATAAGTAAAAGTTCGGATATTTGGATTTCAAAGCTGAAGTTGCTAACTGTGCTTTATAATGTGGAATTGAGCACTCAATATGATGTGCGACATGAGTGCTGCCAATTCGGTGGTGAAGAAAGTCAAAAATAGCACCATAAGGACGGTCGATCGTCAAGAATGCGCCTTTAATATAGCTCCACTCCTCGGACGCAAGATGCTGAACATCTGTGTCTGTATGTTGAAGCCATGTGTACATTACCAGCCAAATATTTACAAATATATATGGTCCAAGGTAAAGTGAAATAAAGGGTTGCCAACCACAGCAATAAACCCAATAACCAAGTGAGGAGACTACCGCGAGTACACCCACATCTGAAACGAGGACCTTCTGTTTCCAACTACCGGGGAATAACTCTAGCTCACCCGTATTTATCCAAGGTAAAAAATGATTTGTGATTCCACGCGCACTGCCGCCAGTAGCACCAGTAATCAAATATGCTGGCCACCCAAATATTAAATGTGTAACGAGTTGAACGCAAGTAAATAGACCTTCCCCTAATCTTTTTCGTGCATTCAGGTTTAAATCGCCCTTTAATTCACCCTTAACGTATGGAACGTGAGTTTCGCCCTCGGTCAAATGATTGGTTCTACTGTGATGAACAGCGTGTGACCTTTGCCACGCGAAATATGGGACTAGTAGGAGTGAGTGCAAAGTATATCCAACGAAATCCTGGAGTATCCGATTCTCACTAAAAGCGTTATGTCCACATTCATGAGCAATCACCCAACATCCAGTTGCAACCGTTCCAGTTACAGCAGCATAGCTCAACCAAACTGGCAACCAACACAGTTTTAAAGGGATAAATGCGTAAGCAAGTGCTCCACAGAAAAACGTTAAAACTGTGGAAAGAATGGTGTACACGAGAGACGTCACTGTCTCCTTTTTGAAACACTCGTCCGGTATGTTCGAAAGGACTTCGGATCTACTCGGAAATTCATCCTTAGGTGGGAATCTAATAGCTTTACCCTGTAGCCCCGACAGGTGAAGAGAGCTTTTATCTGAAGCCGATGACGTTATACCTAAAAAGTCCTTTTTTATATTACGAGCATACCCTTTGGGTCTGAGAAGATTGGATGATGCGGATAATTTACTAGATGATCTATTCAGACGGTGAGTATTTGAATAAAAGCATGAGGGTGTTACTGTTTTCAACATATTGTCAACTATAGAAATAGCGACTTCAGCGTAAATGAGATCTGAAGGACCTTAAACCCTGATGAATTGGTTGTTTTCAATATTTGTGTTCCCTTTATTTTTATTTCGGGAAGATTCTCCAATTTTTTTAAACAATTTTCTCGCTTGCAAGGTCAACGAAGAGATCTCCGGAATCAATAAAATTTCGAGAACGAAAAAAGGAACGCAAAGACAAAGGAAGACTAGGAAAAGAAGATATCTTTTTGAACTTACGAAATCAGAATAAGAGTTCAAAAACTCTACTCGCGAAGTACCTGGAAAAACATCATAGAACCATGTTTGCGTCAACGTTGAATGCATCTACTTTTGTCCGTGACAGTAAAAGTGCGTGTTCCATTAAATCACCATATTCGTTTTGTGAAGTTCTGAACTTTACTTACGCGTCGAATTCTTACCTTCTATGATCTTTAGTAACAACGCGGAAGTCTACGAACTGCTTCAAGAAAGGTATGCACTCTGTGATCCATATTGTATTAATATTAACTTTTCCAAATATTTTATTAAAAATGGAACCATAGCTCCGCAAGCCAAGGCTTCCGAAACTTTCGATTCTGTCCAAAAGAAATCCGCTGCAATTTCTGCAACGATCATGGCGACAATTGCTCCTGTCTTTCCCGCTCTGGCAATAGTATGCTTTTCATATTTTTTCATTCAAGAACGAATTAAATGAACATTTTTAGGTTGATGACCGCCTCAACGGTGACGGCACTGGTCTCCCGCTTGGTATCAACGATGGTGCACTCGGAATAGTTCTTGGAGCTGTTCCTCTGGGAATTTTTGCTCTCTATTTTACTGCAGGAAAGCAAGATGCTAATATCATTGCTGGAGGTAAAGATGATGAAAGTGGATTGTCTTTGTAATATGTTGCAAGCTCGAATTTAATATCAAATATCATTTGTTACGAAACTAACTATACAGCTCAATATCTGTCTACTTGTACCACTTTTGTTTTCACTCAGTTCTTTCTTTTGCCTCATTCAAAACATAGTTTCGTGCTTGCGGTAGTTTATAGGAACGTGGAATACATTTATGAAGTTTCAGATAATAAAGAAATGCATAAGTTATGGTTAAAGAGCTACAATTAAGACAGAAAGAAATGTTTCTCCAAGAATTTTGTATTCAATGATACTATTGTTCATAACCAAACACAGCTGAGAACACTTCTAAAACGCGCGAGCCTTCATCAATTGAAGCCATGGGGTCTTTTCTCAATCTATGACGTAAGCAAAGCGTAACAACCGCATAAACATCTTCATCAGTAACAATTTTCGATCCTCGAAAGGCTGCCGCTGCCCTTGAGGCACGTGTTGTGACTAAATCTCCTCTAAGACCGTCAACGTCAAGCTCAGCACAGACTTGTGAGATTTTCAAACGAATATCCATGGGCACTTCAACTTCTGGCAACAGTGCACGCGCAAGAGTAACCTTATTGATGACTTCAGCTTGCTTGTCATCATATTTACTGCGAAATTCCTTCGGAGAAGAATCAAACTCTGTGCGTTCTTCGACGACTTGAACTCTTTCTTCAGGCAATTTAACAGTCTTAATCTGAGCATGCATTCCGAAACGATCAAGAAGCTGGGGCCTAAGTTCACCTTCCTCAGGATTCCCAGAACCAATCAGAATAAATCTCGCTGGGTGACAAATGCTGATACCTTCACGTTCAACAGTGTTCCAACCAGATGCTGCAGAATCCAACAGAACATCGACAAGATGATCATCAAGAAGATTGACTTCATCGACATAGAGTATACCCCGATTAGCTTTAGCCAAAAGTCCTGGCTCAAAAGCCTTGGTACCTTCTGTTAAAGCTTTTTCAATATCAATTGTTCCGCAGACACGGTCCTCAGTGGCACCGAGAGGTAAATCAACCATATTGATTGGAACTTTCGTGGTTGGAATAGTTTTGCCTGCTCTAAATGCAGAAAGAACGTCGGGAGACATCAAATTCGGGTCTGTTGGACTACTCATAAATGGGTCATCTTGAACCACCTCAATGAGTGGAAGGAGGTCTACGAGAGAGCGAACAGTTGTTGACTTCCCAGTTCCACGGTCACCCATGACCATTATGCCTCCAATATTTGGATCAATAATGTTCATTAAGGCAGCAAATTTCATCTCTTCCTGCCCAATAATTGCAGTAAAAGGATAAACTGGTCTAGCAGTTTCTTCCACTTTAACTTCTGGTTTTCAATTTATGTTAGAGCAAGAAAAAGAAAGTTAATCCTGAAACTATACCTTCAGAACCAGATGCATGTGTTCGAAGACCTTGTTTACTCCGGACAAATCTATAGTCAACTCGTTTAGTATCGTGATAGTAATGAAAAAAGGAATACCTTTTCACCTCGTATACACTACGAGTGTTACTTCTTGTATTTTTTGTGATTTTAGAGGCTAGTTATAAAAGGGTCAGTTACTGTAATATCATAAAGATTCAGGTTATCCATGTAACCGTGCATCAAATGTTGTGGCATTGAAATAAATGTGCCAGTAGAAGAGCAAAACGCGCTTCGCGAGTTAGAGTCTTCATTTTCGTTAAAATTAAGGGATTCATAATTCGAACTCCTTTTCTTACGCACGTTGTAAACTTTGAACATTGATTGGAAGCGAACTGCGCACAAGATTCATGGTGAAGAAATCGAGCTTTACGATATTTTATAGATAAAATTTTGGACTCTGAGTAAAGGTCCGCGATTAACTTAATGAAGCTATTGTAGGTCACACGGTCTTGCGAAGTAATTAAGGACTGTACGACTCGTATCCGGATTAGTTTTTAACATTTGTCATTTTATCCCTTGCCAAATTAAGATCTTTCCATTTTTTCCTAAAACGTAAAACAAGATTTAAGATTTTTTCAGAGGATCGATTTAAGGTCGCATGTTATTTTGAAAACTCCCCAAAAAAGGAAAGAAGGTTAGTTAGGATAGCAAGAACTCTACTCAAGTATGAGTATCAATAAATGAATGAACACTCGACCAAAGTAATGATTATTTTACTATCGATGTCCGATTGTCTTAAGATTCTGGGATTAGGTTATCCCCGTGTAATTATATAAGTATGCTTGACTATTCCATATTTAGTATTGTAAGGGTCTCTCTCAAGGATCTTCTTCAAAATCTAGTCGAATGTTTCGTACCCAAGGAAAAAACAGTACCATACTCGTGAAATAAAATGTGAAAGTTGGGAGTGTAGTATATTTATTCAATGGCAAGTGCATTTTCTACTCTTTTTTTCCAATACGTCGTCATACGTAATTTTCAGATTTCTCCGCTCCCTTTCTTCACGATTTCCAATATGTAGAGATATTTGAAACTAGAAAAAAAGACTACATATAATGCAGGGTTCAGGAGATAGAGAATGGAGAAGTTCCACAAATGGATCTCAACAATTTGAGAACCACAGCCTGGTAAATTATCCTTACCGAGCAACGTCAAAAACAGACCCTTCGCCAAATGTCAATTTATTCCTCCTTTCATGGTGGAAAAAAACATCAAAATTTACGTCATAACGATCCTGTAAGTTAGATATTGAGCAAATAAGCTGCGTAATCAACACACTTACCATGAAAGTGTTAAATTTTCCGATTTCTTGCTTTCCTTGTATCTTCTTGAAATTCTCCCCTACCTTGTTTATTACATTTCCACTAAAGGAACCATTTTCAGACTTCAACTTAGTCTTATTCACTTTCTTTCTTATGGTATTTTTTACTTTTAAACCCTTTGTTGAACACAAAACGGAACTATTAGAATACGTATGTTTGTCTGGAAAGGCAGGAAAATAATGAGGAATATTGGTTGGCTGAGGTTCTGAAACTTTTAAGAACGACGTTTGAACCTAAAGAAAATTTCATGAACATTCCTTTATTGCAGGACTAGTGAGAAATACCTTTGGGCGTCGACGGATAACAAAGTTTTTAGGAAGTGGGATAGCAAACGGTTTACTATCAAGCGTATCGGCATAGCGGATAATCGATCTAAAATCGTCACCCAATGTTTGCAGTGCCCGTGACACATCCAGAATATTTATTTGTGAGCGTCCCTACTCAACTTGTGAGACGCAACTTCATCTTCTAAAAAACGGCCTACCGCATATTCAGCATTCCCTGTGGCAAGTTTTCCCACCTCTTCTATATAACTTCATCAACACGCAATAAGTCCAAAGACACGTCATAGAAAGTGTAAATACCTCTGCATGATATCTCCAGCAGCAATGACGGAATTTAATCTCGTCGCATTAAATGAACAAAATATCTGTAGCTTGTTTAGTTCGGACTTCGAAATTTTAGTCATACTTACCTGGACAAATGCAATTCTCTTAACTTTCTCTTTCAAATCCAGCTGTCTTTCCGACTTCATTCTGATCGGATATTTAGTGATAGATATATGATTAGAAGAGGTCACAGGGCGTTCGAGCAAAATTCTTTAATTTGGTTCGGTTCACTCCCAATTTCATCCCTTGCAGTTTGAAACGTGTCGTACTTCAAGTATTTGGTTCAAGGAAAATTGATTATCACTTTAACGAACGTTATAAAATTGAGAGATGCGACAAGGTGGGCAGCTCGGCTAATTCAGCAGTTACGAGATTGAAAGTCAAAAGGTCTTTTTTTGTTTTTGGAGCATTTTCCTCGCACCTCACTTTAACCTTTTCCTTTGAAGATACTCGGAAGTAAACAAAATATTGGTTTAGGGTTTCGGTGAATTCTTTAGAAGGAACTCAAGGAAATGCTAAATGTTATTTTTACTTCCATTTTCCAGCTTTTCCAAACTTAAAGTAAATTGCTAGCTTGGATGTTGAATATTTTCTAGTAGCAATTATAAACTACGAGTACCCTACCATACATACTAGTATTATATTATATTAACAAACTCTGAAAAATATTTCAGGCAAAGGAAAGCATATAAAAACTGCCAACTAAAATTCCCAGTACTGCACCGCAAGTGACTTGTAAAGGAGAATGTCCAAGCACTTCCTTTAGTTTTGTATCACTTATAGGCGAACCATGAAAAACATCTGCCAAAATACGATTCAAAACCTCTGCCTGTTTACCAGCATGTCGACGTACACCTGCAGCATCATAAGCTACAATGAGGCTGAATGCGAGAGAAAGTGGGAAAAGAGGACTACCAAGACCATATTGGAGAGCAATTGCAGTTGTAAGGCTAAAAACCAAACTTGTGTGTGATGAAGGCATTCCTCCACTGTCAAACATAACTTTGAGTTCCCATTTACCCTTTCTATAGCAATTCGTGAATAACTTTGCCACCTGTGCCACTAACCAGCTCACAAAGGAAGCCATAAAAATATGATTTGCAGAAAGTTCTGGTATAATTCTAGCAAAAGAAACTCCTACCAAAGCACACAAATGTGTTGGAGTGGATCCATTCTTTAAAAAGCTATGTCTTCTCCTAGAATGTAATTGTGAGTATCTGATATTAATGGAAGAAATCCAAGAGATGAGAAAATAGAAAACAATTTTGAATAAAAGTTCGTCAAACAAAAATATAGATTTTTATAGTAAGAAACGTACCTGTTCGGCATATCATGTGCATGTCTTGACTCTTCGTGGCACACGCATTTTGATGCAAAATGTGCAAATGTCATAGAATTAGCAGTTCTAAATCTAGTCGACATTTTTGCTTTTCTCTTTTCAAACTTACGAAGGAGAGAGGATTGCTCAAAGGCGAGACTTTCGTAGGAGCACAACATGAACTTAGGAACTCAGAAAGCACAAGGGTCGACGTTCAAGTCTCAGTAGTACTCGTGTGCGTATGTAGATTTCGTCTGTGAGCTCTACCTAAAAGATAGAGCTGATGGTAAGTACTTATATCCAAAAACTTGCCCTTCAACAGTCGGTTCAGTGGGAAAAGAATAAAAATCTCTCGACGACGAGATAGCGAAAGAGGGTGGATGTAAAAACGATTTTAGGGGGGATTTTAAAAAAGGGACGCAAAACTTTAGAGTTATGGCATAGCCATACCATGGCGCATGTTTCATTTTTTTTTGAAAAAAAGTAGAAAATGAAATCTAGGGAAGATTCCGGGGGATTTTCTGGCCATAAGAACTTTTGGCTTAGCCCTTTTTCCCTTCCCAAAAAGAAAAGAAAAGAAGAAACTAAGTTTACTGAAACCTCATTATTGGAACATAGTATAAAACATGGCGTGCACGTTATCATCATCGGGTTTAATCCCACTCAAGTTATCCACTCTTCGTCGTTCAGGCTCGCGAGCTATCAAGGTAAAAGAGATCTATCCACTCGAAGTCTCAAATTTTCCGATGTTCAGAATAGTAACTTTTTCTTTGTTAAACTTTTATTAGAACGCTGAGAGAAACCGTGTTTCGATTTTTCTTCCTCGCAATGCTTCGATGTTGTGCACGCAATTGCTCAAGTTTGCGCATTCACCGTTCGTGTGATTTGTCTGTAAAGATGATTCTGTTCAGAATGTGATCTTGAAGTACAAGAGCGATCAGCAACAGCATTTTATATCTTTTAATTGTTTTGTCTCAAACCGTATTTAAATTTTACGAATAGGTTTCACCCACTCCTGTTGCAAGCATGTCAAATGTCGCGAACAAAGTGGAAAAGATCAGCGCGGCAGTTTCTCTCAGCACGGCCAGCTTTGTGGCTCCTTCTTTTGCCATGAGCGAAGCTATCAATGAAACAGCTGCTATTACACCTTCTTTAAAGAACACGTTGTTATCTGTTGTTGCTGGGGGTGTAGTACTTGCAGCTCTTGCTGCTGCTGTGATCGGTGTCTCATCTTTTGATAAGGTCACGAGAAAGTAATGAAAGGAAAGAACATTGTCTTACATTTTGAATGGCGAAGACTTTCGAAGTACTACTGATTAATTTGTTAATAATTGCGTTACTATGCACGTAATACAATAGTCTTTTTTATCACAATCGTACGCACATTTGTTGCAATTACTATTCTAACATATCTTTTCACTTGTACATTACCTGTCGTGAAAGAAATGAAACAAACTTACATTTTTATGAAAGTATGTGAACATCTCTTTCATCATGGGATGCATAATTGATCGAAACATTAGATTTCGTCAACATGAAACGATGATAGCACTCTCCGAAGATCCTTTTGTAGAGAATATAAAAATTACGTGTAACAATTTTTGGTACCATTTTGAACCAAGTTTCACCTTCTCATTTGCAGACCACTGAGCCTCAGAAGCAGAAATTGATGCCATAATGACATAATTCTAAAGAATACGTTGTTTAACAGGTAAATATTTATTTAATCATGCAAACTTGTGACGTAGTTATTTTTGCGATATTATGCAAGCCAGTTTCCGCAAAGGGTGTAAGCAACTCATACTTGTAAAATTTGATAAATAAATGTTGAGAATTTTCATTTTAAATACCTGGTAATATTTCCTTCCTTTTTCTGTGATTTCCTCTTTGTTTAATACTTCTTCCTCCTCCGCTGCAACACTAAATAAAATAGTATTTGAAAATCGTTTTCCCTTATATTTAAGTACCTTCCAGTTATTGCAGGTGAAATGGCATTTATGACGTTATTGATTGAACCAACATCACTCATACTTGGGGACTTTTTTGATATCCGAAGTTTTGTAGTCGGTATGATGATGATCTGCATAGTCCCCTGTTTTGGATCCGAAAAAACGACTTCGGTAGTAGCCTAAAGCTCGTCTTCACAACGTCACTCTAAAGAAGAGAGCTCAAAACTTACCTCATCGCAACGTGGCTGACAATAATTTCCACTTTTGGCATTACTCACTGGCAATTCTTTCCAACGCGGTGGAAAGCTAACACTATATCTATCGAGGGCTCCGGCACTAAAAAATAAAATATCTTGAAACAGTTGTAATATAGGAGATACCGTAAGGCAGGCGTCTTGGAGGAGTCAGCGGAGAACTGATAAAATCCTTCCTTTTAAATGGGGTGATTACTTCAAATGCAACTGGAAGCTGACAACGAACCTCGTATGAAGACTTGGGCAAGTATGCGCCAACCTTAATAGAAAAAACAAGATTGATGAGAGAAAGTCACGGGTCAAAGACATACAAATGTACCATCTTTGAATCGCTTATTCCAAGAGAGTTCTAATAAAAAAAATAAAGTGATTTAAATTAAGAGAAGTAAGTAAAGATACCGTTGCAGCAAAACTGTCTTTAACATCTAAGCTCGCAAATACACTGAATAAGTACAATGAAGTGAACAAAGCTGTTCTTCTATTCTGTTAAAAGATTTAAAACACGATTTTAAGAAATATCAACTACGGGAAATTTTTAAAAACCTGAATAGTTCTTTGTAAATTTTCACAGTACGAGTGTACTAAATTTTCTTGCTCTTTTGAATTGGATGAGTGCAGTCTTAAAAAACAAGACCCACGTTTCTCATTCGAAATTATAGGCAAATGGATGTCGCTTTTCAAGAATAGTAAGGAAGACGGGGAAGTTCTGATTTTCTTCGACCGTGTAGGAGCTCCACACGTTTTCGCATTTGGGGTACCGCCGTTCTTGTACACAAACCGAGTAGTGTACATACTGACCCCAATGCAAGGTAAAGGAAAATTTTTTGTCGTACGGCGTGTGTGTTCGTACGAGCATACATAACCTTGGGGTCCCTTGTCTTGCGCCAAAATAAATCACTTGTGTTTTAATTTCATTTTTATCACATTTTTATCAATCGCCACTTGTGTTTTAATACCATTTTTTCCATTTTTTGCCAAAAAATGTCAAAAAAAATCATCTCTCAAAAAGAATCAACACACTTTTTGGCTTTGGCATATCGAATTCGACTTGTAGCATAGTGCTACTCCTGAAAACTTCCTCACTAATCACACGACAGAGTATATGGTAGATTTGCTCAATCATTCTACTTCGAAATATACAACGTTCGGGGAACTTCAGTTCTTTTTTTTGGTGGCGAACTGAGTTTGAAATGAAAGGCTAAATTTGAATTTTTCAGACGCGACATTTTTTAAAACTGCAAAAAAGAAGCTTCTGCCATGCACCAGGTTTTCTTATTTAAACATTTACTCGAGCTGTATCCATCTATTTATACAAGGAAGTTGAATTTATCGCTGAGGATATAATGGTCGAGGTGACTCCGAACTTTGCTTCACCTACTCAACGCGAGGTTTGTCCATTCTTACAAATATTGAACAAAAAGGACTAAAAATTATTCTTACAAGGTTAAAGTTTTACTATTCAAAAATGTAGGAACTTCTTTCGTATTAGACTTTCCACGCGTTAACTTTTTTGCACTTATGCTGACCACAGATTTCATCCTTCGAAGCTCAAAGTCGCAAACACATTCCCCTTTGGCTTGCTCTAAGCTTAAAGAAACGGAGTAAATGTTCAATCGCCATACCAGACTGGTTAAAAACTGAAAATTTAGACGCAATTTTGAAGGCTGAACAGCGAGAGAAAGAATTACAGGTATACAGATCACGTATTGAGGCTAGAAAGACACTCATAATTTCCAAAAGAAAATTCATTTTCATTACATCGAAGTTGCACATTCGTTATGCAAGTATGCCCGTGACGACATATCAGACTGGAGTCAGGTTTACGATCTCGTGGTAAGTCAATCAATATGAGCTAACTTCAAACTTGATACGAATTACATCATATTTCACCAGGAAAGTATAAGATGCGTACGAAAGAATAAAATTTTCAAAATATTTATGAGGCTCAAAAGCATAGAGGAAATGGAGAACATATCAGCTTCAGAAATTAGTTCTACTAAGCCGTTATTTTCTTGTAGTAAGAATACTATGCTCGAACTTCAGTAGATGCGTGCGAAGCTCCTTGGAGTCATTTCTTGTGCGCGCTTTCCTCATCTTTCTTGCGATTATATTTGCTAATCAAATTCTAATTTTTCATGGTATAAAAATAAAAAGAGGAAAAAGATAGACAATAGATCCCACATGTGCATCATAATTATAAGTTCTTCATGTTTTGAATAATATATTTTCGGGCATGAATCAATTAAGCTAAAACAATTTGTAAGACCATGTAGGCATTATTATAGTATTGGAAGCAATAAGTTTACTATTTATCTTTCACGCAATCGCTTATTCATGATTTTGATGAAAACAGCACTTCTTGAACTATCTCACTCAACTTCACCCCAAAATCAGTACGGTCAAACTTGCGACATACGTGATATCGACCAGAAGATCCAATGAAGCTAGCTAACATGGGATCATTGTAAATGCGATACATAGCCATAGCGAACTCCTTGAAAGAACATAATTCCTTGGTAAATAGAATACTTAAAAATACCTCCGAACTCGACGCACATAAAAATCCTGTTTTTTCATTTTCAACTGTCTCTTTCGGACCGCCACTATCAACGGCAATAACTGGCGTACTTGCACTCATAGCTTCAAGTGGAACTATCCCGAAATGTTCCTCCATTGGAGTGTACAACAAGCATAAAGATTCCATGAGTATCTGTCTTTTACGACTAGAGCTTATTGAAGGGAGAAAAGTAATACTTTTCCTGTGAGATAGGCGTTTCGCTTCCCTTAAAGAAAAAAATCAACGAGAACAAGTCAAAGTTTGATGAATTACCTCGACAGCTCACTAATATATTCCACATTCTCTATTAATCTAGAATCATACCCTCCGGCCACAAGTAGTCTGGTCATGCATAGATTTGATTCTTCACACATACTCAACATGCGAACATAAGCATGTATTGCGAGAAAAATGTCTTTCTTTCGTTCAAACCGATTAATTGTCAAAAAACTATTAGTTATACGGAGTAAACTCAGCAATATGGCAAAAGTAAGCATTACGACTTATATTTTTCGTCTACTGAAGTATTTTTAATGGTTGCACTCATTAGCTGTACCTTTAATTACTTCTTATAACAGGAAAAACAAATATGAGAAAAATACCGATGGATATAATATGTCTGGACAATTCACCAACTCAACATTCAAGGCACTCAAAAACTTCTGCGCAGTAAAATTACTATTCACAAGAATTTTGTTTGCCTAAGATATTTTTAAATTTTGGAAATATAAATATGTATTTATGCAACTTACACGCAACATTGAATATTTTTCCAGAAGATCATAGGGGAATCTGTATAATATTCTAATACTAGAGTTTCGTGGTGCTAGTAATGAATCAGGATAGTGACAATAAAAAATTGTTGGGATAATTGAGAGCCCCCGCACAATCAGCACTGGCAAAGAGACCTAAGTTCAAACGCATTATCATTTTTTCTCATATTAACTTAGGAATGAAAAAACCTGATCCACAAAGATGAGTTCAATTTGAGTCTTTCGCCTAGAGAATATCAGTACTATCTGCAAATACACGATTTATTAATAGACTTTAATGAAAAAGAGATTTACCGTTAACCAAAAACATCGTAGGTTAGCGAAAAATATGTGAAAAAAACCAAGGAAATGACGTGGAATCCAACTACCACTAACATGAATCCAGCCACATCTTTTACCGTCTAAATAATTAAATATTTATATAAAGTTCAGCAACCAATCATATACTCACCTATATCTAATGTATCTTCAAAGCAGCGTGCGATATTATGATACGCGGTGTAGAGGTGAACCTATTTAAATAGTTATTATCATTTTGTGGAAAATATTAACATACTCTGTGACCACATCTTTGAAGCTCTATTGCAGCATCAATTATTAGACGTTCAGCACCACCTATCCAAGAACATTTAGGTTTTGACGGAAAATAAATTGGACTTAAAAACCTATTCCCAAATCAGGATGAATGAATCCTATAACTGGTTTTTTCTCCATCACAATTCTGAACAAGCTTATATGTAGTTTATCCTCCTTCTTTTAGGGATACAGAATATTACGAATCATACATTGCTGTTTTTTCCTCCTTAGAGAATATTAATTCGAAAGATCAGCATGTCTGATAAAAAATAGGATATAATTTCTAGCTTTTTGGAATATTTAAGTGTGACACAACCTCTGTACTTCCCATTTACTCACTACTTCGTATTGAAAGAAAAGAAAGAATTGCTCTGAAAGAATTTAGGACACTCTAAGCGCTAGGCTTTCTGTAAATTGACAAACATTTCAACATTCTACCTTAGTTCGCTACCCTAAACCATCCGTCTTAAAAAATTTCCTTCACCCCTTGTTCAGAAAAAACATCACTTCTTGGACACCCTTTCAGTGACCTCCGGACTTCAGGCGAAGCATTTATACTGCATTCACATGTGCAACCTCTCTGAAAGAAAATATATGTTTACGAAGAAGTGACACGAAACTTTGTGGCGCTTGCAACATGCTCAACCCTCACTTTAAAATTGATGGTGAGTTTTGTGGCCACAGTGAAGACGTACGTTCAATCTGTTCACAGTCAGGAAGTTCAAGTCTATTCGCAACCGCTAGTAGAGACAAGACAATACGAATATGGAACATAGACCATGATAAAGCTTCGGTTGTCGAGCAGAAAGTTTTCAGGGGTCACAATTCCTTCGTTACTTGCGTACATTGGGTTCCTCAAGGTTGTTTGGGTATCAAGGAAGAAATTCTTCTTTCAGGTAGCAGAGACCAACGAGTTCTAGTCTGGAGTATTTCACAAGGAACAGTTTTGAAGGAATTAAGTGGACACTCCATGGATATTACAGCAGTTATTGTCCTAAAAAATGGAGACATAGTTACTGCCAGCCAAGACTCTTATATTTGTGTTTGGAGGAAGTTCAATTTACTCAAGGTATGTGGATTTTGACACCTTCTTTCTTTTTTCGTTAAATTATATTATTGATTCGCAGACTCTTTCGGGTCACGTTAGTTCTGTACTTTCTTTGGTAGCATTGCCAGATATATCCGAATTTATTTCCGGTGGAGCAGATGGAACCATCCGCCACTGGTGCAGTGACTACAGTTGTTCAAATATACTTCAAGCACACAGTGATTCAGTTCGCAGTTTATGTTATATCCCAAATCTTGGACTTTTGTCTGCATCTCATGACAATACCGCGAAGCTTTGGTCTACTCGATATAAACCTGAATGCACTTTTCTTGGCCACACATCTCTCATATATTCCGTTCATTTCTTTCATAACAGTGAAATGAATTGTTTCATAGTAACTTCAAGTGAAGATAGGAGTTGCAAAATTTGGAATATATATGGAGAATGCATACAAACTATTGTACATCCGGGATGTGTTTGGTCAATACTAATGAAAGGTGTAACCTTACTAACAGCTTGCTCTGATGGCATAGTAAGGAAATTTAACTTGAATGAGTCTTCACATAGTCTTTGTGAAGGAGGAGTTCTTACGAGGCTCGAAGAAAAAGAAAATTCTTGGACACAAATAGATGTTGTAGGTAGACATACTAAAATCCCTAGAGAACCTGGATCTTTTGAAGGACAAGTTCAAGTTTACGCGGATGAAAGTGGGAAATCAAATGCGTACATTTGGAAAGTAGCTTCTCAGCATTGGGAGTTATTGGGTAAGGTCATCACAGAAACTCCTAAAAGTGATAAAAATATTAAAAGAGATGATTATGTCTTTGATATTGATGTTCAAGATGGCGTGCCCCCATTGAAATTAAAGTTCAGCTGTGGTCAGAACCCAGCTAGTGTTGCAGAAGAATGGCTTCGGACCAATATGTTGCCATTCTCATACAAAGAGAAAATTATCGAATTTTTACTTCAAAATGTTCAGGAAAAAGATATTTCTTTGGAAATGAAAGGAAATGAAGATTTGCAACCTATACAAGAGACAATAACCTATATACCGACACTTTCGCACATATACTTTGATAAGATCAATTTCAAAGGAATTTTAGCTAAGCTTACAGAATTTGGATTAGATGAAAAAAAACGGAGTACTTTAGAGGGATCTAGCATATGGAGTTCAGATATGGAAAATACGATGAACGCAGAAGTCAATGCAGTAATCATTGAGTTATTATCGATGAGGATTGAACATTTGTTTCCAACTTTTGATCTGATTCGGAAAGCAATATTATTCCCAGGTTATCCAAATGAAATAATGAAATATAACATTGAACTTGAACAAGCTTTTCTGCGTGCTATAAATCACCCAGCAACAACACAAAATGTACTCACTGCAATTCGGCTTGCTAACAACTGCTTTGGAGCTGAGAAATTACTTGAAACATTAATTTTCTCACATATAAACCAGATCTTTTCATGTATTCATTTAGTAGCGAATCAGGCAATGAAACCGGCACTGTGCATATCAATTTGCACCTTTATCATGAACTTCTCAATTATTGTAGTAAATGGAAAAATAGAAAACAAAGAGAATCGGAAAGAAATCTACATTTTCTTTCTCAATGTTACACTGCAACTCCTTCGAAACACCCTAAATGAGGATGAAAGTAGTAAAATGAGACTGATCATAGCTCTTGGTAATTTCGTATACGATTCAAATGTTAGAAGAAAGCTAGTGAGCTTGGAAATACAGAAATATATTGTTAAGTGCAAGCAACAGACGAATGGACTGGAACTTCAAGCTGCTGCTGCAGAGACATTGAATGAAATTTTGAAAGTGTAAAAATGCATTTAGTCTTAGTTTCCAAATTTTCTCCCTACATTTGTTGATCATTCCTGGTGTGTATAGCAAAACGTCTATTTGTACTAATGTAATATACCTTTGTAATCTCATTTAAGACCCTCAAGACAGCGAATTAAGAAGATAGAATACCGTGTCCAAGGAATCCCTCAATGAAGAAGGTGCCTGCAAGAACAAACATGGCAAACCGAGCATTCACAACTTCGGCAAACGGGACGCATCCAATGTGCCCAAGAGGTGTTTTCATTTGGAAAATTTTCCAATCTGACACTGCTGGATCAACTGCATATGCACGTCTTCCCCTGAAACGCTCATCAAATTTGTATCGGAAGGCACCTTGTCCAAACCATCCTTGAGGATTTCGAACGTTTTGTGATCCGGGTTCTACCATATGTTTGTCTTGATTTATTAGAAACGAGGGGACTAAAGAAAATAGTATCACCATGATGGCAATTAATGGCGTGACACCGTGCGTCACATTGAACACTAGTTGTTCATTCAATGACTTCTTCGTCATTACTTCATTTGCAAAACCTAAAAGTAGACCTATCATCGCACATCTACCATTTATTATTTCTGGTAAAACTCCATCGACACCAAACAGGAGAAGATAATCAACTGAAAGCAAAGTATTCAAAGAAGAAAAAAAGACTCCTTCAGCTTCTGTTCTGAAAGTGTCTTTTTCTATTATTTCTACACTAGAGCGTTCTTTAGAGAATGAATCAAATTTATACAAAGAATTATAGCTCGTGAATGGTTCATCTGCACCCTTCGAAACAGTATTATGTTTGGATTCATCAGGTGCAGACTTATTACTTGGAGGGACTTCACTATTAGACCGTCTCTCGGTCTCTTTTCTTCGTCGACGGTTTCGAGAAGCTGATACTACTACGTGCCGACATCTAAAAGGCGGGTGATCAACGTTCACTCTATTTCTAAAATTAAACAAGAGTTTGAAGGGCGTACTCATTTGCAAATGGTTGACGCAAGGCCGACTCCGTTTTCCGGTTCTTGTCTCTCCTGTGAACGAGGCGTCTTTCTTCGTCTTTAAACTGCGTGGTATATCTTGTAGTATTAGTGTCTGTAGCGCAAAAAGCGGGGCAGGATAATACTTCACCGCAGAATTTTGCAGTAAGATAACTCAATCTTTCTCCATTTTTTCCCATTTTTTCCATAAAAAAGACTCCTTAATAACTCAAAGTTTGTAAAAGATTATTGTTGCTTGTATGAGATGTTTGGGGATACCCTAAATGTTAACAATTATTTGGAAGAATGACTTAAACTCAATTGTTTTTTAAAAGTAAAAAAAGCCCACGAAGAGCTGCATAGAGCAGGGTTGCGTGTGAAGTGCTGTTTCATTGAGCATTTCTGTGTTCGCTCAAGAAATGTTATGAACAATATGGTTCGTTGATGGAAAAAAGATGAGAAAAGACTTAAAGATATTTTGTTTAAAGAGGAGGAAATTGAAAACTGTGGTAAGAAAAAGATCTTTTGAATTTGTTAGGACGGCGTCTTTTCTTTCAAAGTTTTCAAAGAACCACGGGCTCCCAGACAGAGTTGAAACAATTCCTACGAATATAAAATAGATGCTTTACAATCGAATAAAAGTATATTTTTATGTACACTGAAGAATCGCGTGACGAGCATAAAAAATGTTTTGGTTTATCTTACATTAAAGTTCAAGGCTGAGAAAGGAAAATGCTCCAAACTTGACAAAAGAGAGATCAATATTTGACGGCTCATAATTGCGAGTTAAAGGTCTTCGAACGAAATAATCATCTGCCTGAATGAAAAGTATGTTTAGTTGATACGATAAATTCTATATCCTTTTTTCCTTGGCTGAGATGAGTAGAGTAGACTCATATGTTTTGATTGGAGAATTGCAGTTTTATAATTGTTTGAATTGCCCATGGTCAACTACTGCTGCATGTGACAAGGCAGAAAGTATTGAAGTTGAGGACCCCAGTTTACAGAGGAGTATGCGCTACATCTACTTGACCGTGGAAAATATGTATGAGCTTGAAGTTACAGCTGGTGAGAATATCGTTGCAAGGTCCACGATTCTTGGAATATCAATTCATACTGTTCTAGTTGCTACCAGAAAAAGAACATGTGTGAATGACTTACTCCCAAGCTTCGATTCTTTGAAAAACAAAACAAAAAATGGATGTAGGATGATAAGTGTGCAGAAACAAATGAAGAGAACAGTGTTTGATTATCGAATGCCTTTGCACCCTAAGAAGCAAATTTTGACTCAAGGAGAATCAAAAACTAATAATCTTGCGAATATAGACATACTTTCTTTGCTGCAGTACTTAAGGAAGGGTTCGGATATATCTGAGACTGAACGTTTTATGTCCAAAGCATTCCCTGACAGAGATGCTGAGGAGATACATGAAAGGTACAAGGGAGTTTTTGACCAGTTGATACTACCACAACTTGATTCACTCAGGATATTGGGCTTATATCCTATCTTAAAGCAGCTGTACTATATTTTCGGTCCAAAATTCATTTCATATTCCTACCATGAAATTGTCTTGGGTGTTGCGAAAGAACATCTCGTAAGGCACTTACAAAAGTTGACGGATTTAATGTGTAACCCTTATTGCCATCTTTTATGCATAAAGGAGCTCCACTTCTTTATGAAATTTCACCGGTATCTTCATAATAATGATCTATTCAAGATAATAAACAAATCGCAGGTTAAAGCTGACATGAATCTCACGATATCTAAAACGAGAAGTTATGAAATGTATGATTGTATGATGTTTCTGAGAGAAGCCCCAAAATTCCTATGTCCGCTCAGTCTTCTTTGCAAAAGGAGCTGCAGTGATGTAAAAAGTGCTTTCTTCATGGAATTCAAAAGCTTGAATTTGGATAATTGCATTACACGGCCTAAGAAATGTTTGCAAAAGTCAACTCCTTTTAGAACTTCAAGCTATTTTGTACCTGCAAACTTCACCTATTCTGAAACCCAAGATCTAAAACAGAAACCAAACTTGGATAGATATATATTGCAAGATCCAAAATATCATAAGAATGAACAAATCTCAGAACGCATCTGTAATATGCTTAGCTGTCAATCAATATCATTCACAAGATGGGACATGATAGAGTCTATTTCAGACATAGTAAAGCTCAACTATCATGATGTTTGCAATTTAAAAGTTACATCAAATTTCCCTCCGAGTAAGGATGAACTTATTGCAACAGATTCTATATCATCCTTAGTCACGTGGTCTGATATTGGAGGATTGGATGCCGTAAAGCAACTGATTCGAACCACTATTGAATTACCAACCTTATATAATAAATTATTCAAAAAACGGAATAAAGGTATGATATTATATGGTCCACCCGGAACTGGTAAAACACTATTAGCCCGAGCAATTTCGCATGAATGCCAGTTGAAATTTTTTATGATAAAGGGACCTGAAGTCATAGATATGTATGTGGGAGAAAGTGAACGACATTTGCGACAAATCTTTCTCAAAGCAAAAATAGCGGCTCCTTCTATTCTTTTTTTTGATGAATTGGATGCTGTGGCTTCAAATCGGATTGAAAATGGGAATGTGAGCAATACATCTAGAGTCGTAAGTCAATTAATATTGGAGATAGATGATGTTTTAAATTTTCAAAATATATTTATAATGGGTGCAACAAATCGTCCAGACAGAATAGATTCAGCACTTCTTCGTCCAGGGAGATTTGATAAACTCATTTATGTGGGAGTTGATCCTTCGGTGAAGGGTAAGGTTCAGATACTGAAATCCCTTACTAGACGTATGAAATTAGCTCCAGAATTAGATTTTTGTTTACTTGCTGAGACTCATGCTTCAAGGTATTCTGGTGCAGACTTGTACTCGGTGTGTGCTGATTCATGGCTGAGGGCTTCAAAAAGATGCGCACTAAGACATCGATGGTCTAGTGACCTGGAAGTTGTGGTTGAAACAGAAGACTTTATTTCTTCTTTTGCAAACTTGAAGCCTTCTTTATCACAAGAACTGATCGAATACTACGAAGATTTAAGTGGTTCTTTCATTTGAATTTACTTATCAAATACAAGTGTGCATACTAAGTCGTATTATTATGTTTCTTTTTCTTTCTGTGCTATTCTCGCAAGATTTCTTAGGTCAGACTCCATTTTTTCTTTCTGTTTTACTAGCAATTCTTTCTGAATATTTGCTCGAACTTCCACAGCTTGTCGAGCTTTGTGTTCTGCTAAATATAAGGCCTGATAACATTGAATATTAGTCTTCCAGAAAGTAAGAAAATGTTTACCTCAGAGAGATTGGCAAATTTATCGTTGATTTGTATTGAATTTAAATTTCTTCCATCTGCTGCTAGTCGTTTGTCCAATGGTATCGTATATCCTTTCGGATTCTATAAGATTGCTTTAAAATAAACATACAAAAAAAAGCAACATCCTACCTTCCAATTTGAAATTGAGGCTGGTATTACCCATTCTTCTGGACCACTGTTCTTTTCTCGTTCTGGGCTATGTTGTACAGTCTCAGGGACAGTTGTATTGGAGCTCTTAGGAACCTGCAAAAATGTTGTAAGGAATCGAATATGAAGAATATATTCTTACTTTTTTATGTCTAAACTTTGAAGGTTCGAGAGGATCGAGAGATACTTCTTGCATTCTTATGATTTTGGTACTTGCCTTACTATCGAATGTAGAATATTTAACATAAGAAGGTTCGTTGTTCTTCAAATCTTTCTTGCTTCCTGTTACTTTCAATCCAGAACCTAAGCGAAAATCAATTCCTTTCATTGTTTTTTCTTTGGAGGCTTTGATGGTTTTGTGCCCTGGTCTAGTCTAGGAAAAACATATAAGAAGCTGCCTCTTTCAAAAAAGGAATATGAATCCAAAGCTTACATTATTTTCCAATGCTGAATCTACGGAGCTGGAGTCAGCTTCATGAGAAATTCTTTCTTTTCTTTTTAACAACTGTCTCGTATCTTCTCGTGATAGTTCCTTCGACATGCAATTCGTTCTATGAGGTTGCTGCGGAACAAAAAACTCCGGGAATGAACCTCCATCCATGAAATTTTTTACTCCGAACTGTGAATGATCTAAAATACGCGAGCCATAAGGTTCAACCTCCATGCCATCACACACACACACACTTGTTCCAACTTAATGATCCTCGAAGCGTCTATTTACTGACGTTTCCTGCCTTTTAACCTTGTTTCTTAGAAATAAAATTATTGTATTTTCTTATTAAATAACAAACCTTGTCCCAAGAAGGCACAAGGCAAACTAAAATGCAACCCTAAATACATTCTCTTCTTTTTTTGTTTAATGTTTCGGGGTTCAGACGGAGCTCCAAAATTTGTCTGTAAAATCAAAAAAAATACTCAATCAAGAAGAAAAGGAAAGATATTTATGGATGGTGTGATTGTGATTCGTTTCTTGGCAAATTCAAGGGGAGAAAATATATTGTTTGAAAAACAAAAAAGTGGGAAATTAACTTCTCTGAGTTTGCGCTGTTTCGATACCATAACTTCTGTTGTGTATATAGGTTCGAACTGAGCCATTTTTCTTTCTAATATGTTGAGCTTCGCGTCTTATGCCACGGTCGCTGTTCGAACGCGGGCAGCTAATTTAAATTCACGCCGATCTGGTAAGTTAGCGCCTATTTATATACGTCTACTCGACTTTTATTCGGAATTGAAGCGAACCCGTCTTTTGCAAGACTAACATTATGCTTAACTATACTTCTCCTTGAAATATGCAGGTATTGTCGGTACAAAAGTTTTTAAAAAAGCATCGATATGCGCTCCAAGAGGCGATTATGTTATAGTTCGCGCAGCTTCAAATAACAACACTTTTGATGATGACTGGTTGAAGGCGGAAGTCCCAGTTCATCTTTTGACATTATTTGGATGGACCATTCCATCTGCATCTCCGTGCCCCGCTTTTGAGAACAATAATTCTTTATTCTTTATGCTGTGCCAATCTGTGTCTGAGAACTTGAGTCACTTTCCCACTGGTCCAGCTTTAGATGATAAATTTTGGTTGTACCTCATCACTTGGCACATTGGATTATTCACCACAATGCTTTTGGGTCAAATTGGTTATCAAGGAAGAAAGCAGGGTTATTTCTGATGGACGCGAAGGCGTAAAGATACTTCTAGTAAGTAGCAGCTTACTTAGGATTTGGTAAAGAAATGCGCTATAAATCTACTATGAAATATATTTAACTTGGAACACAAACTACTCTTTAAAAACTTTTTGTGGAATTGCTTATTCTTACCTCGTGTGCTCTTCAGTGCTGAACTTCTTCTCGAAGAATTTTTCAAATTGTTCAGCATATATAACTGGGTGTACTGTAGAAATGGGTTTTGGTGCAAATATACATTTTATTATGTGGGCCACTCTCTTTCCTGTTGTCCATCCTTGCAGAAAATCTATAATTCCAACATAAACTATGTATAACTTATCACCATGCCACACTTTGAAGGAGTTGTACATATTCATGCAAGACTTTGTATTTTCGAAAGGAATTGTCGCATACATTTTATCTACCTGTTTGATCGCTACTATCATAGAATAATCCATTAAGTCTTGCTTAATGAAAAATTGCAAATCTCGTTTAACCATAAGCATAACTTCTCTTTTCTGTTCACTTGTGAGAATAATTGAGCTTGTGTAAGCCCCCCTTTTACCCTCGACGTAGCGAACGCGTTTCTTAGATACTTTACCAAATGCTTCTAAAAACATCCAATCCAATCGCCAAAATCTCTTGTGGACTTCATCCACAATTTTCCCATTTCGAACCAAAGTCTTGTCATCTGCAGTACCCTTCAAGTCATAAATCAAATCCCAACTTTTTTCGCAAGCAGGAATGCAGTTACCCATGGCAATATAGTATTTTCCGTCTATCCGTCTTGTAAATACGCAGAAAATTCGGCATAGCAGCGAATCATTCGAAAGTACACGCTCTGCATATAACTCACAAAAATTTCCATTCAACATGGTGTGTTTGTCAGATATTGAGAGCTCCTTTACGAAAAAGTTTCCGCACGTCGAACGACTCAACAAACTTCCTCCCTTCCCTCCCCCTTCGTGAAGATTTCCAAAATCAAAGTTCGTTAGTAAGAACTCATCCGAAACTCCAAATTTGCTTCTTATCGTGATGAAAATCTCATCATGAAGAGTTTCAACTAATTCGTTGCCCACAATCATCAATCAAGGGCACCAAGTTTTAAAAATTAAGTTGTTCAGTTTGATAGAAAACAATAAAACAAGAATAAACTAAGATTGACGAACTTTTATTGCATCGTGGGCTTATTATATAAGACTATATTTGTCGACCAGATCTTTTAACCTTGTTCTTTAAAAAAAATGTCATGACTTGGGTGTTAAAAACACTAAATCCCCTTGTTTGGATAATTTGGCCCATACCCAAAATGCCAAATGCTAAAAGAGCTTTTCCTATTTTCGAGTAGTTTTCAAGAAATCAGGCTGTTCGTAATTTTATTCCTTTAGTCATTCATAGCCTTCTCGTTCAGCGCTTGTCTTCTTTCGATATACATTAGTGTAGAGAAGCAAAGGCGTTGTGCTACACTGTAATCACTGTAACTCGCGAAAAGTAAAAGGTTTCATTAAAAGCCCAATAATACGACCGAGAAAAAACGTACCGAAAAAAAAAACGAAATTGTCATGATCGTTTCAAGTACATTTGCGACATGTATAATGCGCACAAAACCTCGATGTTCAGGTTCAACCGTTGCTCGAGTCACGCATCCCCAAATGTTCAGATTTTTTAGCGAGAGCACTGAAAGAAGTGATGAAGTTGATGAATACTCCCTCAAGATTGCGAGAATAAATTTTAGCAAGGTGAATTTAGTCTCGAACCTGCCAAAACAAGGGGTAAGTATCCGGAAACGTCAGTTCAATACTTCAACGAGAGCATCAGCGAACTCATTGGACAAAAATGTCCATTATTATTTAAACAACGGATTAGGATCCATTGTCTTGCTAATTGCTACTGGAGTAGCACTCATTTTTGCAAACATAGCAAAAACAGCCCCGCTCTATGAGTATTTTAGGAGCAGTTATATGGGGCCTCAGACTTTAAATTTATCCATGACCTTGCATCACTGGGTAAATGAAGGTCTTATGGCACTATTCTTTTTTTCCGTTGGTTTGGAAATAAAAAGAGAGTTTATCCATGGAAGTTTATCAAGTATGAAACAGGCTATTTTACCATGCTTTGGTGCAGTTGGTGGAATGCTAGTTCCGATGTTATTTTATATGACTTTCAACCTCGCCTCATCCAATGGAGTATTGGCAGGTTGGGCCATACCTATGGCAACGGACATTGCCTTTGCTATGGGTGTATATGGATTTTTTAAGAATAAGATGCCAGCTGGTGTAGCTGCTTTCTTGCTGACCTTAGCTACTGTTGATGACCTTGGAGCTATACTGGTCATTGCTATCTTCTTCTCAAAGACTTTAATCAAAGAATATGTTTTTCTTGCTGTAGTTGTATCCGGACTGATGTTTGCTGCGTGCAAAAAAGAGGTCACAAATATTAAAGTATACATGTCACTTTTTGTCTTATTATGGTACTTTTTGTTACAAGGTGGAATTAATGCAGATATTGCTGGCGTTATAACAGCTTTGGCTATACCTGGCAATTCATTGGCACCAGCAAAATCCAAGGCTCCTCCGGAACATGAAGGGCAAAGTGCCACTCTATTGGATCATTTGATACATGCATGGAGCCCGTGGACTACATTATTGGTGATGCCTCTCTTTGCATTGGCAAATACTGCAGTTTTGATTGATCGTACTGTATTTGGTTCAATAATGACTTCACCTGTTGGTCAAGGCATTTTTTTTGGTCTAATGCTCGGCAAGCCTATAGGCATCGCGGGTATTTCATGGCTAGCTATTAAGTTAAGAATTGCTAAATTTCCAGAAGGTATGCGTTTAAAACATCTGGTGATCGTGGGACTTTTGGGAGGAATAGGTTTTACCATGTCACTATTTTTGATCGAAATGGCACTTTCGGGTAATCTTGCTGCTATTAAAACTGCAAAGATGGCTATATTGAGCTCAAGTTTTGCATCAGCTTTACTTGGTTGTGCGTTTATGAAAAGTTTACCGGAATACCACTCAAAAAAGAATTGAAAGATTTTACATTTTGTAACTCGATTTAAGAAAGGATATTAAGAATATTAATATTAAGAAGATAAGACTCGTGAATAATTTTTCAAATTATCGAAAACATTATCAGATGCAAAAATGCCATATTTATCTTGGTACGAAGGAAGATATTTTAAGTTTTCATGATGCCAAATCCAAAATAAGGCCCCGTTTTTATTGTGTAGAAGTGCAGTATGAACTTCGCTATAAAAGCGGCAAACTTTGGTTTGACGCCGATATTCTGTAGTCATAAGTGAACCAATTACATTGTTTCTATTTCCGAAACCTGTGGAACCGTATTCACTAAGCACGAAAGGTTTTTGCAAAATGTTTAACGAGTCCTTTGAATGCTCTTCTATCCATGTCTTTGAAAAGTTCAGACTACCATCTTCCACCCATTTTCTATTCCACAAAGAGAATAGATTCCAGTTGTCTGTCCATAGATGGCTCGATGCATAATCAATTTCTGCAAATAAATGATCAAATATAAAATTCTGGCCAGTATCACTTGCCCATTTAGCCGGATTAACATAACTTTTTGTTGATGCATAGAAACCCTCTTCGCCAACTGTAAGTAGGTGCCTCTTATCAACCGATTTAATTGCCTTTGCAGCACTAAGTATCCACTTTTGCAATATGCCCTCGCCACACAGTCTACATCTTGGCTCATTCTGTACGAACAATTCAAGAAAAAGCAATTCAAAATAAATTATATAAATATTATTAAAAAATAAACTTACCATAAGCTCCCATGCCATGACTGTGCTTTCATCACAGTACCGAGTACCAGTAATTTTACTTCTTCGCAGAAGCAAGTGTTCTATATGCCTGATATACAAAGTGAAATAGTTCTGATCGGTGAAGAAAGAGCCTTTCCCATGTTGTTCCGAATGGTCAGAATACAAATCTATTGATTTTCTACTCAGGAGCATTAAGGAAGCAATACCACCATTTTCTGGCCAAAAGTCTGTGAAAGAAAGTATTAATTTGAGCCCGTGTGCCCGTGCTGCGGCTGTGACCCAATCTAAAGCGCCAAGCAATCTCTCATCGTATACCTTATCTTCTATAAATAAAGGATATTTCGAATTTATGCTATAGAACCATGTTCGCACACATGTGAAGTTCAAAAATATTGCTTGCTCAAACTGTTTCAATATTTCTTTTTTTCCAAAGCCATCTGAATAAATTGCATTAAAGGATCCATATGGTAACTCTGCAGCTTGCTCAATGAGTAGATATGTATTGAAACCAACTGGTTTCCATATTTTATTATTCAATAAGAATTCCGTTCCCGCAACTTTTACAAATTCCATTGTATATACATCTGAAGTGGATTGAGTATAAACCTCATTCTTGGAAATCTGAAAATAAGCCAGGATGGCGAGAATGATGTTACTCGTGAACAACAGATGCAATCGCATTGAAGTTTTTCTCCGAGTGTCGCTTAGGATTTTCCAAATTAATGAGAAGATGCATCAGGGTATGACTAAAATAATTAATGTCAAACGCCAATTTTTATTTTTCTCGTTTGCACGAACTTTCCCTAGGGGTGCTTCTTACTCCAGTAAGTACTCCCACCAATCAGCTGTCGGAAGCCTCGTGAAACAAGATAAGCAGAATTTGCCCGTACGTTTCTTTTATAGTCATTGACAGGAAATTTGACAAGCGAAATCTTTCACGTCTTTACCTTACTTCAAACTAATTTCCTGTTTCATCGAAAACATAGCATTGTCAAAAACAAGAACAAAATTCGTACAAATATCGAGTAGTTTTAGATAGATTACCATAAAATTCAGCATGCATAAGATAATAATATCTCTCCAATTAGCACGGGGATGCAAATCTCTACTAGAGAAGAAACAAACAAAAGTTACTTTTGAAATATAATATAATATTAAATCCTCGTGTGTTATTCTATGATCTAAGAACTCTCGAGCACTTATTGTATGTGAACTATCTTGGCAGATTTCTAAGTATACGAAGTATGGAAACTATAACGTCCAAACTTCTGCAGTTATTGCATTTCGGATGGTCGTTCCCACTGCGATACACCAGTTTTTGAGTTATAGTAATAAACATAACCTTCAGGAGCAGTATGTTCAGACCAACCATGAGAAGGTGCTTCTGACTTGTCAGAATACCCATAACCAGGTTGCTTTTGACCTTCGAAGCCGCCTTGCGAACCCCATGGAGCGGATCCTCCTCCATAGCTTGGACCATTCCCTCCATAACCATATCCACTACCTGGACCACCACCTCGAGCATAGCCATATCCTTGAGAGGAACGAGGAGGCCCACGTTGTGGTGGTGGGGCTTGACCACGGGGAACTGCTGACTTCACTTCGACGCGCTTACCTAACATATCATGATATCTATTCTGTAATACTTGCTTCGCACTATCCTCGCGCTGAAAACTTACAAAACCGAAACCTCTAGATTGGTGATTATGTGGATCCCTCATCACAAGTACCTTTGACGATTATTAGAAGAATGTTCAGAAATCAAGCAGGCACTTTTACGAAAAATACTCACCTCAAGTACGGGTCCGAATTGGCTGAAAAAATTACGCACAACACCCTGATCAGATGCGGAATATCGTCAGTACATCTTATATGTAGAATTTTCTACACCCATAAAATTGCAAGTTTTAACGCTAAAGCAAAGACGAAAATTGAGAAAAAGCGCGGAGAGATACGATGCGACGTAGTTTAGAGAGTCTCACCTCATCTACGGAACGATCGAGTCCACCAACAAATATTTTGGCAAGAGATGAACCCTCCATACCAGCAGCGTCCCCCATGAAAGGCCTATTGGGTTAGTGATACACTGCAAGGAAGTTTGTACGCGAAAAAAATTATAATTTTTTCTACCTTGCAGGTGCAATTTGCCTTTTACGTACAAAAAATAAAAAATGTGAACAAAGTTTATTCCTACTGATTCCCACACCTTAAACATGGCTTAGAGAAAATGAAGTCCTGTGGGGGTGCCAAGCTATGTTCATAGTTCTCATGCCATATTCCCTTTTCCCTTTTCCCTTTTTCTATTTGTGCATGCAAGTAAAGATTTAGTTCAAGCTAAAAATTTTTGTGCTGTGCGCCGGCGCGAACGGATCTGAGCTCGAGAATGAGAACGAAGAGCCCTATTCTATTTTGTAGTCTGTTGTCACCCGTAGAAATACATCAGTGCTGATCGAGTCAAACTCTGCGGAAATCTTATGGTGAATTTAGCAAATTTATTTAATTAGTAATGGCGTCGTCGCATCTTTCATTCTAGATCTTTTCCTAAACTGACTATTGCTTTATTACAGCTTACTTTGAAACAACTTGCAGCAACAACTTATGTTATTATAAAAATTTTCAGAAAACTGCATAAATTTCATAAGCATGCACTGCACGAATATATAATTTTTGGCCATGTAAAGGTAGCTATCAGGAGTGAATTGGAGCAAAATGCAGCGAACACAAAAAGTTCTAAATTCCTGCATTTTCAAATGCACAAAACCCAAGACGTGCAGGGCAAGAATAACTGCAAAATCAAACCGATATGAGTCCAAAATTTACACTTTTTCAAAAGATTCCTCTTATATACGCAATTCTTTAGAAAAGCTTGGCTTAATACTTGAAGAAAAAATTGATGAGGGTTCTTCTGCTCTTATATACCGTGCAATTTCGACTGGACTAAGTGGTTTTGGAAAAACTAGTTGGCAAGGGCAGAAGGGGAAAGTTCACGCAGTAAAGATTGTAAAACTTTCTGAAGGAAAAGAAGAACACAAACTCCTCGCATTTCATGAAGAATATTCAATATTGTCAAGTCTAAATCACAAAGGGATTGTAAATGTTTATCACTTTGATTACTTATTTATGGTCATGGAGTACTGCAATGGTGGCAGTCTTTTTGAAGCCTTGCAGTGCAAAAATATAAAAGCAAAAAACGTACTTAACCAAGAAACGGAAGGGGAACTCATCTCACTGATAAATGAGAACATGCCTATTCTAAATCTACCTAAGCTAATGTCGGACATCGCTGAGGCACTGAATTACCTTCATCGGCATGGTTTTGCTCATCGTGATATTAAATCAGCCAATATACTTTTGACTTGGGATGAAGAACTTGAAAGAATAGTGGCTAAGATTGCAGATTTTGGATGCGCTGCCTCAGTTTCAGTCGTCCCCATTAGAAAGAAGACTGGACCTCTTCGATCTTTTTTGGGATTACCAACAGGATTTTATCCAGTCGGTTCCTTGTTGTGGATGCCACCGGAAATGCTTGAACCTCCTTTTGAAGGGGACGAGGTCTATGCCAGAGCAGATAAGGTAGATATATATGCGTTTGCCATTGTTTTATGGGAATGTATGGAATGGCGAATTCCCTGGTGCGAGACAGAAGTACCATCACGTAAATTGGTGATAGAAAGAGTAGTGAAAAGTAAGGCTATGCACTTACCTTTGCCAAGAAAAGCAACAAAAGAATTTGCAGAACTTATCACAGTTATGCTATGCAAGGACCCCAAAGAAAGGCCGACCTCTGCAGAGGTCCTTGAAAGATTACAAGATGTTGCTGAAAGATGGGATACGGAACAAGCCTATCAACAAGTATCTTCCTACCTACACATTAATAGGGTAAAAGAAGAATATATTTACAAGGTTCTCCTTTCACGATTCTCTTTGCCTAGCTAAGAGTAGGAATGAATAAGTTCGAAGCACAAAAAGTATAGGACAAAGTTTGAGCTTAGATGTTTTTGTGAAGTTGGTAATGTCGATTGTCAGGAATTGCAAACAATTTGGTCAATCTCTTGCACTATCACGCATTTGCAGCAGCATATGAAGTTTCGTCTAAGAGTGAAAATACAGAACAGAAACTTATAGTCCATATCTATATTTTATTACTGATCCCCAGAGCACTGATTTTTGCTGCATTAAAAGCACTAAGATAATCACTCCTGCGTATTCGAAGAATTCTGACAGGTCCATTTCTATACGCACGAAAGTCTGGAATATATTCAAACTCTGGTTTTAGAGACAAGGCTTTTTGTCCTAGATAGCACCAAGGTCCAATATCCGACTCAAAATCATCGGAGCCAGCATAAACTACAACACGTCCCTGTAATACAAGAATGAAAAAATCAGCTGGTATTCCCTTGCTGTAAATAATCCGGGATTCAGACTCGATTTTGGTGTGAATACCAGGAGTTGAAAGTAGCTCATTCGCTTCTTCCATTTTTTCCAAAGTACTAGCATCAAACTCATCATAGGAATCATCATCTTGTTCCTCTAATGATGACATTTGCACCAGTTTTCTCAAAATCCCTGGTTCATATTTTGCAATTTTCTTGAACTCGGGAACATTCACAGAAAGAAAGGCAACAATGGCATTTATCTCACTCGGAGACAGTCGTTTTTCATAACCTTCTAGATGCTTATGTTCGAATAATTTCATAAAATTTGTCGGGTTTGGACGTCTTGCATTTCCACGAGACTTAACCCTTGATTGTGTATCATTCACATCAATGTAATTGTCGGTTTCATCCACAATTTCATCCTTAATCACAGCTTCAATAACATCTTCGAGTGTGATTATACCAGTAATCTTTTTCGATGATAACGAGTGTTTGGATTTACCAGATGCTGAGGATATTACCTCTAAATGTTCAGTTTCTTCCGTGATCGATTCGGTAGCATCATATGCAAAAAGCATATGAAGATAGGAAGCTTTAAATTCAAGAAATACTTTATCAAGCGTTGTAGAGTCACTCACAGTTCGTACATATCCACTTTCACTATTACCATGAAAGGAGATTACTGCTGCTACTTCAATTTCATCGTCTGGGTCAATTAAGATCAAGTCTTTGGTGAACAAAATTCCAATAATATTTTCACGAGAGAATTCATAAACTGGAATACGTGTAAAACCGCTCTTATATATGCTCATAAGTACGGTAAAAGTCAGTCTTGTATGAATATTAACCATAAAAACTTTATCCAGGGTGGTCATCACATCTGATACACGTTTTTCTTTGTATTCTAGAGCTCCGGTAAGCATGTTGCCATCATGAGAAGATATGGCACCAAAATCCTCTCTTGCATCTGGATGCTCTACATGAATTTTAACTAAGTGCTTCAGCTCATCCTGTGTGTGGAAGTTTCCTAAATCACGCCCTAATATCTTGTCAAGCAGTTTTGATATTGGCCAGGCAAATGGAAAAAGTAGAAAAATAAAGCATTTAACGATCCATATTGTGTGTGCCCCAATAGCCAGACCATGCCGCGAACATGCAGCTTGGGGTACAATCTCACCAAAAATAACTATTGCCAAGGTTGAAGTAACTAATCCTATGGGTCCATCTGTTAAATCAGCTAATAAAATTGCTATAAATGCGTTGACTTACATAGAAACACTTTAGAGAATATGATGAAGTAGAGAATAAATATTACCTGCGGTATTTCCCAGCAACAATGTACAAAGAAGTAAATTACCTTTTGAACGCACTGGAAGAATGATTTTTGCATACTTACGCTCGTCCGGGTCTCCAGCTTGGGCTATAATATCAAGTCCAATCACATCTAACGACATTAAACCCAGGGTTAATCCAGAAAAAAGAGCAGAAAAAATTAAAAGTATTGCAGAGGAAAATCCTGTAACCCATACTGGGAAAATGGCTGGTGCAACGAACTCCCAACTAGCCGCCGTATAACACGTATCGAAGCAACTAACTCCAGTCTCATTTGTGCAAGCTAAGACACAAGACAAACGTTCTTGAGAAGATGACATCACTTTTTTCTCAAAATGAAAGAATATAAAAGTAGGGATGAAAGTATGATCGATTCATAATTGAACAGTTGGTCCTTGGTCAATTATAGAAAACAGGCACCTGTATCCATGGTCAGCCTCGCAATCACACAAAAATAATTTTATGACTTTAATTTTTGCATGCCCTCGCTATGGCCATACCATACTATATATCGTCGTGTGTCGTGTTGGTGAGCAACTTCTTTTAAATAAGAAACAACTGTACGTGTGGTCTTCACCTCTTCAAAAATTTTTTTTAAAAATGCAAACGGATGAGTACGGAAAACAACATATGGAAAGACGGAAGAGCGGGTTCACAGAATACAGATAGAAATGAAAGACTTCGAAATTTAGTAAACAAAAACGTTATCTCTGCGATAAAAGTATTATTACTACTAGTAATCTAATTATGTCCAAAACAATTGCATCCACGTTGGGCTGAGAAACTGAGTTGAAAGTGAACTTTAAGTAGATTGTATCTGGTTTATAATGTCTCCGGGACAGAGTCAGTCGAAACTCTTGCAGCGTCAAAAGCAAATCGATTATGGAAAAAATACAGTCGGATATGAAAAGTACTTACAGCTTGTACCTAAGTCCAAGCGTGGTCCAACCGACCCTAAGACCCCGAATATTTATGTTTCTAATTCTAAAAGAGCTTTCGATGGTATGGTCAAAAAATGGCGCCGCGAGCTTCATAGATATGACAGGGAAAATATTAGGAACTTTCAAGTGAGCAGTTCTTTTGACGATTACGCTGTGGTATATAGTGCAGAGACATCCTGCATGCGTAGATGTTGTTGCGTAAGTACCACCAATATTGAAAAAATATCACATAACTCCAGTCAGAAAGCACTCGGAATTCCACGTGAAGAAAGTTGGGAAAGTGTTGAAAGTGTTGAAATGTTCATACTGTAGAACATCCACTCGTGCAACGCTTTTTTTCTGGTGTAAACTATTAAATTCGCAGCGTGGGACATGCTCTCTGTTGTACACGTTAATGTGATCATCGCTATCTCTTCAAGTTTTGAAATTTGAATGTTTGGAAATACTGAGCACAAATTAAAGACATTCTTGCTTTCGAATGTATTTTATTATTTCTACTGAAAGATCTAGTACTACCGAATATTTTTTTTTCATTGTGCTCTTGAGACTTGTCATGGAATTAAAGTGTATGGTACCATGCTTACAGGAATGCTATTTATGAACTTAATTCATTATATTTATACGTTTCTGCCAATAAGAAGCAAAACTCTCTACCTTATCTCTCTTGCTGAAGTAACATAGTTTGATGCATCCTATATGAAAAACTGATATTCTCTGGCATCGCTATAATACAGTGATTTGAGATACCGATACATGGATATCATAAATAATGTAAAGTTTTTTCTGACATATACCAATTTAAATGAGTTACTACTTTTGTACATTTTTCATATCTTGAAAGAAGACTTAGCGAAATTTAAAAAAAGTAGTTAACTTTACCTTTTCAATCTTATCTGCAATGACTGCAGGGTTTGCTTTCGAAAGAGCTTCGCGACTATGCGACTTAAAATCGAAGGTACAGTTGTGCTTATTGTATTGCCTGTGAGAGGCACAGAAAGTATAATCACAACGACACTTAAAACCAGAAATTCCTATTTTTTTGTTGCACTGAAAACATCTACCCGGGTTTGAAGGTTTCTTGCTCCCTACAGCATTCAACTCATCTTGTCCATTTTGTTCGTGCGATGCCGAGCCGCTAATTAATTCATGAGAGGTAGTGGTATTTCTTATTCTTAATTCTTCCGCCTTATAACATATTGAGCAGAAGAACATTTTTTCTGGGTTTCTAAGTTGAATTGTAAGTGGTATTTAGAAATAGTTGAAAAAATTCTTACCCATAATATCCACAACCTGAAACACAAAGTTTCGGGAGATCATCAGAAGCACCTTGTGCTCTATCGTTTACCATTGAAATTAGTTCCGGATAAAGAATGATTATTATCGGTATCACAACTCTTAAGGTTAAATTTACAAGGTTGCACTTTCCAAAAATGACGAGCTCAGACGAGATCTTCCATTCCTTTTTATTTTTATTTTTTAAATGAGTTCCCCTTTTTTTAGAATTTTTTCATTTTATCCCTTCCAGTACAAAAGACTGGACAGGAAGGGCACCAAACAGTGGAAGTTGGTTCCGTTGTCGAATGCGATGGGAAGACGTGTGTTATTGATCGTAAAAACCGTCTGAAAGGAAAGAGGAGATCGACATTAGTCTATGTTTGCGTCGAAAAAATTTGAAGTTGGTCGATTTTGTATTGCAAAGTTGCGCGTAGATATCTCAATTTGAGATTGTGCTCAGAAGCCAAACAAAATAATTTCGTAATAGCCTTCCTCTTTTTATCAGTTGAAGGCAAGACAATACTTTATGAACCAATTCCAAAACTGAAATTTGAATAACAAAGGGATTGCTAATGGAAAGTTTTTCAACCTAGGTAAACAAAGCTGCGAAATCGAGTTTGACAATGAAGGCAACTAACAATTTCTTATCATCTTCATATCACCTAAACAAAAAAATGCCTGTGATGTATGCCCTTCGACAGATATCTTCAGACAATATGAAACATTACCATGATCAGAAATTATCTCCACAAAAATCCTAAGTTAAAAACCAATAAAGGCAGCCTTGAACACATTGTTCACACTCGGATTACTTAAATGGCTTGTTAAATTTTCAACGGGACCTACTCCTGTGTGATCATATTGGATGAAACAACCGAGGGCAGCTACCATCGCGAGCCTACCATTCGCAATTTCTTTAGCCTTGAGCGCTTTCAACTCTTCATTTTTCTTTCCATAATTCATTGGATTGAAAATTCCACCAGGATATCCAACATCACCCACCGGAAGCTTGTTGCCTGAAAAGGCTGGATCTTCAGAAACAGAACCCGGATTCTTTATATCCTGCCAACGGCGGATCTCAGCCCAGTTCATCATGAACATTTGAACGGTGAAAATGGTGGTAGCACTAGCGAAATAACCATTGTAGAACGGTGCATCATGCCAATTTGGAAGGTCAGAAACACCCAACTTTGTAAGGAGTTCCGGTGCAGCCATACCAGCAACTCCTAGCATAGCCCAACGAGCGTGCTGCAACTCAGCTTGGACATACCAATCCAAATCTTTGCTGTCTTCTCCGAGATTAAGCGGGTCGAACCCATAATCACCCGGAAGAGTACCCTTGAGATGGGAGGGAGCAGATGTGCCTGGCATCCATAATGGTCGCGATTCCGCTGAAGCGATTACGGAACTTCGAATAGAACGCTTAGTTGCGGAAATATGTACACTTATCCTGCAGAGAAAGTGAAATTTAATGTTAATTATTACCAGAGATTACATGTTGAGATCTGTCAAATTTAGTGAATTAAAGCAGAAGTTCCAAGAATACAACAACACCAAGAGAAGACTGAGATTAAAGCGCGTAACAAGAAATGGTAAAATCTTGACATTTCGCCCACTGACTAAGCTGACTTACCGTTGGGTCCCGAACTGAGTCTTTAACATAGAAGCCATAGGAACAATTCTTTCTTAACTTTACGCACAGATTCGCTTCTGGATTTAGTTCTATGGTTTTCGAACTGAATTAGAAGTTCGTAAAATCTTTACTTTTTGTTTGAATACGAGTATTAGAATAAAAATAAAATCTTATGGTACCCTACCTTATGGTCTTCTGAATTTTTTGATTCGTATCAAAAGATATTTACATGGGGTACGGTATGGTATAGCATATTTAAAAAAGGTCCCTTCACAACCACACAACCCTAAACTATTCAAAAAGAGAAAAGGTTCGGATTTCATAAACCAAAAGTTAAGTTTAGCTTAGGACGCTCAAAAGCTGTCGAGGCCAGGTTTAACAATTCAACTCATAATTTCTTTTCTCTCCTATCAAATACTTAGTTTGTGTCTTTTATTGTCAACTTTGCCTTACCCCAGAAAACGAATTTGAGTAGTGGAAAAATTGAGACTGGCCTCGGAAAAGGTAAATACAACAAGAGGAAATCTTGCTACAACACACCTCTGACATCCTTTCGTTTTCGAACCGCGCCTTTGAACATTAGTACTATCGCTCTTTGAAGTTAGCAGTGTAACTGACCTCCACAAATGCCACGAAGGGTTTAATTCCCAGAGTTTTACGGCTCAAAGTCGAAGATCTTCTCAGTCACCGAGATTGCACCCTTGTGAGAGCATTCAAACCTGTGTGGCAAGATAAAGTGCTCGTCTATTTCATTAAATTCATACATATTGTTGAAAGAAGGAAACTACTTCAGTCCTTGAATACGCAGGGATACATTTTTTCAGCATGAAAGTGAACTCTTACAATTTGCTCACACGAGAAGTCTGGTCAGACAATCTCGATGAAGAAGTGGCTATCATCAGAAAACTCGTCCAAGCATTTCCCTATATAGCAATGGATACTGAGTTTCCGGGAGTGGTACGTTCAAATATTTAAGGTTTAAGATCATATTTATTTTTTCTTAAGGTTGCAAGACCAGTCGGGGCTTTTAAACAGCAGTCAGAATTTCATTATCAAACCTTGAAATGTAATGTTGATATGCTGAAGTTGATTCAGCTGGGATTAACTCTGACAGACGCGGATGGAAATTTGCCCGTAATTGACGGTAGATATTGCTTGTGGCAGTTCAACTTTAGAGAGTTTAATTTGAAGGATGATATGTATGCGAGAGACTCAATTGAGCTATTGAAGCAAAGTGGGATTGATTTCCTGATTCTAAATGAAAGAGGAATAGATGTTAACCGCTTTGGTGAACTTTTCATGGTAAGTGGAGTAGTTTTGAGTCGCGATGTAAAATGGTTAACATTTCACAGTGGATATGATTTTGGCTACTTACTTAAGCTGTTGACCTGTGTCTCTTTACCAAATAATGAAGCCGAATTCTTCAAAGTTTTAGAGACATACTTTCCATGCTTTTATGATATGAAATTTTTAATGAAGTTCACAGAAAATTTGCATGGAGGTCTTAGTAAGCTTGCAGAGCATTTAGATGTAGAGAGAATAGGACCCCAGCATCAGGCGGGCAGTGATAGTTTACTAACAGCCTGCACTTTCTTCAAGATGAGAGAGAGATATTTTCATAATATCAAACTTGATAAGTATGCCTGCATACTTTATGGTTTAGGACAAGACTCTCATGAATCCGAAAAAGAGTAAAGCTTTTAATATAACTAAGGGCAGTATTAAAACTATTTATATGGTTAGTACAGTTACAGCAGTGCCATGAAAGTGAGATACAACAGATTAGGAGCCGTATTCAGAGTGCAGCTCACAAATAGAAAGCTAGATTTTTAAAAATTTAGACTTGTACAAGTACCAACTCGTAAAACATTATGAACAGTTTTCATATGTACTACTTGTACTACTAGTAGTAATGTAAGAATCACGGGAAAAAGCACTATTGGGGACAAAAAAATACGATGGGCGCAATTTAGCCAATTATATTTATCAAAGAGAATGAAGACGTTACTTGCCTGCTGATGAATGGACTCCAAAAGTCAAATTTTTCAAAGAAACGAGTGCTCTTAAATACTCATTAAAAAAACTCATTACTGCAACGACGTGTTCACTTTGATCTTTTTCGGGTAACAGAGTGAAAGTAGCTGAAATGTCAAACAAAAATTTACGTCCAGTGAAAGTAAATTCGAAACATAAATTTCGTACAAATAATCACAATAAACGTATTAAGATCAGTGGCTTCCTCCAAATGGCTGAAGAAGAAAGATCGGCTTCATATCACAAAGTGATGAAACGAATTTCTAATTTTCGAAGTTGGAGTGTTTCCAACGGTATTCAAATTTTCGATTCAATTAGAATCGATGCTCGCTGGGATGACGTAAATAAGAGGTATTCGTTATGCATTGTGTCCACTGGCCATCTTCGTTGCTTTCAAAAACTTTTGGCTATTCCGATAACTCTATGTCTAGGTGCAAGGACGTGCTCTATTTCCAAGGAGTTAATTGCGGTAGGACTTGGAGGTGGTCTTGCGCTTAACTTCAGTATAGCACAAGAGTTGGCCCTTGGCCCTGATTCATATTGGTTTGATTATCTCAGCATCTTACCTAGTAGGGGTGAACAAAGTTTACCGATGTTCTGGTCAGAACAAGAACGGATGTATTTAAAGGGGACGTCTTTATATTCACTCATTACCATGGACGACCAGTCACTAGCTGATGATTTTGAACTCGGTTTTGGACTTCTTCGAAAGTTTCCCAATTTCAAATCTGGATACATAAACCTTGCACTTTACAAAATTGCAGTATCAATAGCATCTTCTCGAGCATTTTACATTGACGAATATTTCGGAGAATGCTTGATTCCATGGGCTGATATTTTCAACCATTCAACGCATCAAACTCATGTGAAGCCGTACTGTTCAAAATCTTCAGAAAGGAATGCTTTTGATATGGATTCGAGTGAAATAATTATGCAATCTGTATGCTCGGTTCGGAAGCATCGTGAGCTATTTAACACTTTTGGATTGCAAAGCAATTCGTCGCTTCTACATAAGTATGGATTTTGTGAATTCAATAATAAAAATGGTTTCGTTTCAATTCATGTTCCATTTAGAAAATTAAAGCGTGACAAAAATTTGGGAGCTTGGTCTGAAATGTATGAAATATATAGTGATGGTAGGATTGAACATGATCTGGTAATCTTTATTGGCTATCATGTCTCTACCTATAGGAGCTATGCATTCAGTAATAAAAAAGAATTTATTTTGGAATGCGTAAGTTCAGCAAAGTCAATATTTTATGAGCAACTTAGTAAGTTTGAAATAGCTGACGAAGAAAATATAGAGATGAGGAATATCAAAGCAAGAAGCGGTCATGGTTTGTTAGGAGCTGCTGCAGCAAATATGCTCAGAAATGAAGAAATTAGAATACTAAAGAGCGCAATTCAAATGGTCGAGAGGAAAGGAGATAAGTTGTGGGGGAAATATTATAGAAAATTTGATGAACTTCAAATGCAATAGCTCGCCAAATTCCTTCTTTAATCCTTCATAAAATTCAAAGTACATACGTACTACCTACTCGTATTGTCTAAAACATTTTTTATCAAGTCCTCTACAACTTTATTTTTCCTGTCAGCCTTTCATTTTCGTAAATTCACCAGTCTTGATTCCTTGTTGATTAAATTTCATCACAATAGAGCTCCCAACTTTATGGTGAAAATTTGGGTACATTCTGTACATTAACATGTTATTCTGACCTTCAGAAGCATCCCTAATTTTCTTCTGGGGACCTGAATGTGTACCACTTTGTTTACTATTACCTATTGCATGATGAAATTTCGGATCATAAAGGCCTGCACGCCAGCCCAATTTCCATAATCGAATTGAAAGTTCATAATCAAGTCCTATCCCAGGATTCCCAGCACAAGAAAAATTTGTATTAAATCCTCCTACTTCAGAAAAAAGTGACCTCCTCACTATTAAAGGTGCTAAATTAACTTTATACATCCACATAAATGGCTTCTTAATATCGCTATCCACTGTAATGAGAGCTTGTGTTAGCTTCATTCTATCTCGTTTCCAATCAGCACCGAACTTCTGACCATTATTCTGCTTTAGGTCTGCCATTTGTTTCTTCCCGTTATCAATTCGTCCACGATACCCTCCTAATATTCCTAGGGTAGGATATTTATTGAAAAAATATAATGCATTACGAACCCATGAGTCATCTTTTGGAGCCGCATCATCATCTTGGATCAACATGACAAGTTCAGAGGAGGCAAACATACCTAATCTATTGTATCCACGAATTTCATGGACGTTATTAAACAGAGCTAAAACCCAATCATAATTTTGAGGTCCCCGAGATGAATACCTCGTAAATTCAGATAGCTCTGAAATGCTATCATCGTTGATGATAAATTCAACTTGAAACTTCAAGCGAACCAGAGAATTCAACAAAGGAATAATAATTTTGGGACGTCGGAAATATTGCATAACAATTGAAACAACGGGATATGACTGCACTTCTCCATGACATGATTTTGTTGCTCCATGATATATTCCCGCATCATCTAGACCTGGAGATACACAGTTTCCAACCACTTCTTTCGTTCTTGCTGCTCCCGAAATGAGTGCCTCTCTTGATTCAGAAATATCTTTTTGGGTTCTTCCAGGAAGAACGAATGGCCACTCGGTTTCAATATTAGCACTATAGGCTCCAACATAATGATTAGCACTTGCGAGGGGAAGATATCTACCAAGAAAATCTGTTGAAGATACTAGGAGGATAGCTTTGAATCCCCCTCTCCAAAGCCTTTGAGCAAGTTCAGTTCCAACTTCTCTCGTTATCTTCTCACCGCGACAAGCACCCCATTCTTCAATACCACCCAATTTAATGACACTTTCCCGTTGTACTACAAAGGGAGCCAGCTTCACGCTCATCGAATACCTCATTGTTTCATCATGCAATTCTTTATTCTGTGGCGTCACTAAAGCAATACTCTTATCTGACTGTATTATTTTGATTGCACTTGTTATCCACTCAATCCACTTCTTTTGTTCCAGACTTTCGACATTTTCCGGAGGCAAATCATCGACAGAAAGCCACACGACTACTTCTGCTTGACTACATCGCGTTAATTTATTAAATTGCTTCATTTCTCCCAGCTTATTCTTACTTATAAGGAGCCAATCGTTCTCACCTTCCATAAGTTTATGAGCGTTTAATAATAACTTTTCCCTTGGCCATTGACCATCAACTAAAACAAGCACCTCCACTTTTCTTGTACCATTGTTAGAACCTTTTATCTCAGTCGCTAATGTCTGTAACCTCCGTATAGTACTGACAAGATCTGCACTCTTTCCAATCAATAAAGCAAGAGCTATTGTTGGATGATCATCGTGAGCAATGCGACAACGTTTGATTCCATGTGCTGGAGCTTTAGCCCCTCTTGGCTTTGTGTCAACAAGTGATTGACGCGGCAGAAATATAGGCCGACATGGTGGAAGTAAAGGTTGCATCAGCAATTTATGTGTCTCAGCTATTTCTCTATTTTCTATTACAGCAGCCATATTCTGGAGTCTTTTCGCAAACTTTGGAGCGTCCTCAAATCCGCCAAAAATTGTATTCTCGCCAACGTCGTTCTCTTGCCAATTTACCTCTCCAAGCAAAAGCACATCTGCCTCTGGTTTGATACTAAAACTATTTCCATCAATAATAATACTTGGTTTTGGCGACAATAACTCTGCTCTCAGTGTATCTGTGCTGAAACTTTTTTCGGCCGATTGACTCGAGAAATTCAAGGCTGTTGCTAATAACTCCACTGATTCACCCTCGTTCGCAACTTCTTGTACAACTCCCTGCTCTATCAAGGAATCATATATTTTTCCATCCAACGTTTTTGTAAGTGAATGCATGCTTGCTTGCTTCCCTATAGACAATCTCTCGTGAAAGAGAAAGAAGCAGAGACCGCAAACAATCGCAACCCATAATTTATCGTTGAAATACACAAAGAATCTCATGTATGCTTCACAATGTGCAAGTTATTTGAAGTACTTCCAAAATCCAGCAATTTATAATTCTTGCTTGTCTATGTTTCAGCAAGAGGAGAAAGGAGATTTTGTCCTCAGATTTTCGCAGATTTTAGAGAGTGTGTCCCCAGGGCATAACAACCTGGTTTAGATTGGCCTGGTACGTATGATGTAATAAAAAATTTTGTGAATTGTTTTGAAGACGTACCTAATCTCAACCATTTTGATGTCCAGCTTGCTTTTGGATCAATCAAGGAAATAACTCTACCATAAAGAGTTAAAATTTTGAAAAGAGTTGGCACGCTCATACCCGCTATATGCATTCGTAGTCCATTGAGAAACTAGCTCCGTATTATTCTTCAAATTCAGCGTTTCACAATTTTCACAACCATCGGTTAGGAACTGGTGATGATCAAATGGATGAAAGGTATTAGGAAAAGTTGATAGAATTATTTACCTGATCAAATGTTTTCACTAGCTTACATCTCAGGCATGCTCTAGTATGTTTACTGAATTCTTGCGGCGGAGGGGGCATAGTAGACATTTTTATACGGGACGGGTAAATGGTTTTTAGCCTTTTCTGCGAAAAAGGAAAGAAACCACAATAAAAACTGGAGTCTACGAAGGAGCGAATTTCCTTATCCCCTGGACCTCCTCCCGGCCTAGTCGACTGTTCGGTCAAATTCGCAGATATTTCCCTGCTAACTAATTGCGGAGAATAATGAAAAGTGGTAAAGACGTCAGACTGTTGTTTAAAGGGAATAATAAAATAGCTCAGATACTATATGTTTGCCGGTTCGTATTATTTGGAAGTTTTGAAGGTGCGATGGTAAAAAAACAAGAAAGTAAGTATCGTGAAAAGTATCTAAACATACCAAGAAAACGTTCACTAATTTAGGTTGAAATAGAAAGCTTGGGTTCAAAGGAACTCAAATATTTGAACTTTGGTAAACTTAGTCAAGTTTAGCGGCTAAACGAAGCAACATGAAGATACAAAGACGCAACTTCTCAACCATTGAAGAAGATCGATATGTTTCAAAGTTCACCTCTAAAAAGCTAGGAAAATTCATAAAACCTTTCAAGATCTCCCAGAACCAAGAAGAAAACGTTACTCTCACTTCCAGCTATGCCATACATCTACAATCAAGCAAATTAAGATGACCACGCACTCGTGCCCTGCATTTCCGGAACGTTTGCAAAGAAATCTTTTGGAGCTTTTGCCTTCAACTCATCACCAGCATCAGTTCCAGCTGCAAGCACATCAGCAGCACTCCAGGATCCCTCCCTAGATGTTCGCAAAATTTCTGTGCCGTCTAGTGAAGCAATTAAGCCATCAAACACTAAGCGTCCATCTACTAGGCGTGCGTTTGCGGCAATAGGAGTACGACATGAACCATCTAAAGAGCGCAAAAAGTTACGCTCACATTCCACAGCTAAGCGTGTCTCTTCATGATTCAACTTCGATAAATATTCCTGCATCTTATCATCATTTGTGCGACAAGAGATTCCAATCGCTCCCTGCGCAACAGCAGGAAGCATATCTTCAAAGTCCAAAATTTTTGTTGCATGTTCCGTAAGATCCATTCGTTTCAAACCTGCCAAAGCCAGCAAGGTGCAGTCTACCACTTCCTCTTTAAGTTTACGGATTCGGCTTTGCACATTACCACGGAAATTCACGCATTTGAGCTCGGGATACTTCCAAAGCAGTTGCGACTGACGTCTGAGACTCGCAGTTCCAACGAGAGCTCCTGCAGGAAGGGCAGACAATGAATCATACTTGAGACATATAAATGCATCTCTGACATCCTCACGTGGAAGCATGCACGGTAAGATCGTCCCCTCCGGAAGATAAGTCGGAACATCTTTCATAGAATGCACTGCTATATTAACGCGCCCATCTAGCAGCGCGTCATCAAGTTCACGAGTGAAAAGACCCTTCCCACCTATGTCAGCAAGAGGTTTATCCAGCACTTTATCACCCGTTGTCTTGATGATCGCAATTTCTAAAGCTCCTTCTTCTGCGAGCTCTGGAAATTCTTTTGCAAGCAAGTCGCGCGTCATATATGCTTGTGCAAGCGCAAGAGGAGACCCTCGTGTACCAATTCTGATTATAGGCTCATCTAGCTCTGCTTGAACTCGGACAGAGCTTCGGTGTCTTCTCGTGACAAATTGAGGTTTCCCGAACTTAGAATTTCTCCCACTTTTCAATGATGACATACGCTGAGTGGCAAGCTGGGGGTAAGTCATTTGCGCAATAAGTGAGCGTTGAGCATGAAGCGTCATTTTGCTGATATAAGAAAGGTGGACAGAGGACGGGTAAACAACTTTGAAGTGAAGTTGAAATTACTAAAAAAAGATAACTCGAGAAAACGAAGGCTAAGATGATCTTAAAAAATCAATCAATATCTGAATTTGATCAAAATTGAGGGAGACCACTTCTTCATTTATCAAAATATGATACCCTAATTATAAAAACTTAAAGAAATATT
>CEPW01020642.1_pt1 | contig 50556 bp, 40 predicted proteins | sample 356211 | NCBI WGS metagenome assembly CEPW01 (sample SAMEA2620021, study PRJEB7988) | marine metagenome | biome: marine biome (ENVO:00000447); feature: deep chlorophyll maximum layer (ENVO:xxxxxxxx); material: "saline water (ENVO:00002010), including plankton (ENVO:xxxxxxxx)" | depth 25 m
CAAAAATCTCTACCATGGCGACGGCTGCTGCGAACGAGGACGACGGTGAAAAAAGAACAAACGCTTCGTGTTATTGCGGGAAAATTCAAATGGAAATCCGAGGACGACCAGTGGCGGTGTCCATATGTCACTGCACGGTGTGCAGAAGACTCTCGGGAGGAGCGTTTAGCATTCAATCTCTTCACTCGAAGAACAATTTTTCATGCGCAGCAGAAGAGGTGGACTTGTGGTCTATTCAGTCCTCGCCGAACGTTACTCGATATCGATGTAAGGAGTGCGGGAGTCCTGTTTATGCTACTTTAGGGAAAGGGAAGACGTACGTCGTGCCTCGGAGCGCATTGACGAACGTCGCGAAGGACGACGAATGTTTCGCTCCGACGCACCACATGCACTACAAACAACGCGTGATAGACGTAGAAGATGAGTTGCCAAAGTATGTTGGAACCAGTACGCCAGGACGGGCAGAAGTTTGGAACCAATCTTTAGATTAGCTAGTGATTAGTTTTCTACGTATGTAACTGTTAGTACTAGCATATTCTCCGGTGTTTCGCATGTATCATTCTATTATTTATATGACTATAAATCTCCTCCCTTCTATCGTTCTCTTTCTATGTTCGTCACAGATATTCCACTTCCATCGTCCATATCTTCTATGCTCGAATACGCGTCTAGCTTGACGTGCTCTGAACCCACGAAGACTCCCGTGAAGAGTAAAAACAACGCCAGAAACACCGCCGAGTCTTGTATCAATGCGCGAGTTAGCTGTACTAAAGCGACGCGAACACCCGCCGCCCATCTCGCAGCAAACCCAGGCAGTTTCAATCGGGAGATGACTCTAGAATCCAAAATTGTTTTCTGTTGTTCCATGTCTGCTTCTGTCAACGTCGTCGGTAAGAGCAACACGAATGCGGTCGATAGAACCGTAAACTCAAAAGCGAGGAAGACCAAAAATGGACTGGAAAGATACGCCACGTGCAGCTCTCGTTCACTCACTTCTATGTATTCTATGTACGCAGACAAAATCATCGCCGTTAAGGAGAGAATCAGTTTCCTCGTCGTGTTCGTGTGTTTCAGCGTCAACGCCAAACACATTGGCACGCGAACGTTAAACGCCAAGACTTCTTTCTTGCTTTCGTTCAACGCTTGCGTTAGCGTTTCCCGGTCCCACGAGTTGCCCCTCGTCACTCTCGACTTTTGCGTTGTTGGACTTCTCCCAGTACTTCTCTTCACTTTCAGTTTTATATCATCACCATCTTCTGATCCTTCTTCATCGTCGTCAACTTTATCCTTTCGTCTTTGCGATCGACGCATTGTAGCAATGGGGTGTGAGATCCTCTGTTGCGCGTTTGATAAACAAATGAAGAATTTGAGCGAGAGAGGAAAACAAAATAACGGAAATCTGTTTTTACAAGTGCAAAAATTTCTTCTCATGAAATGCTGCTGCTAACTAATAATAATGCTGCTAACTACAATAATAACAATAATAAAACATGGATATGTTATACTTGCGCATACAATATAACCTCCTCTTTTTCTTCCTTCTTCCACTTTCGTCTTCTCCTTTAATCCTCTCCCAACCGTTTACTCTCCACGTCCTGGAAACTCATCACGCGCATGACAGCTTCGGAGAGTTTCGAAACGCCTTCTTGAATTTTTGAGGCGCTTAAGTGCGCGAAACATAATCGAATATATCTCTCTAAATCCTCTTTACACTCATCATTCGCTGAACATCTTTCGCCGGCCAAATAGGTAACTTTTAAATGCTTCGCGTACGGCTCTAAACTTTTGCTCGTCACGCCTTCGGGAAGTTTTATCCAGACGAAATAGCCTCCCGACGGTTTCTCAAACTCCCAACCGCACCCTTCGCGTTCGAGTTTGTCGCACAAGACCGCGCATCGACTGGCATAGGAACCCTTTAAATCGTTCATAAACACCTCTGTTTCGGCTTGTTTGATTGCTTCACTTACTACGTTTGCAGAAAAACCTGCAGAGTTGCCACCAGAAATAATGTACCCTCGCTTTGAAAATTTCTCTCGCATGACAGAATCCGCGGTTTCAATCCAACCGACCCGCAATGCTGGCGCGAGAATTTTAGTGAAACTAGACAAAGAAACAACCGCTCGGAAATCTGCAGCAGCTTGTTCTGGATTTTTCGCCAAGTAATCCCTTTCAACTTTACAAAATCGATCTGGCAAAGGCTCTTTCGACCAGCTCAAAATGTGGTACACTTCGTCAGCGATGATGTGGAACTTATATTGGTATGCAAGTCTTACCAGCTCTTCTCGCGCCTCTTGCGACATCGTCAGACCTTGCGGATTTGAGTGCGTTGGCACGATATACACCAACTTTGGTCGAAACAAAACTTTCCGTTTCTTCCTTGGCGTCGCACCGACGTTCTCGAGAATAGAGTTGATTGGATTGATAAACGTGTCCCCTTCTTCCAATCGTATCTTCAGCGCGTTCACATCCAAACCGAATTCGTTACTTTTCACTGTGGTTATTTCCATATCGTGATCTTCGAATATCTTCGTCGCTAAGAAGTATGTCGCTTTCTCGCACACGACGATATCGTTTGGTTTCGCTAATATCGAAGTCGCCATTTCGATTCCGTGCGATACGCCTGAAGTAAAGAACAAATCTTCCGGTTGCAACACGTTCTTCATCTTTGTCGTCGTCTTGCCGTCGTTTTCATTTTGCTCTCTTTTTCCTCTCGTCTTCTCCGATCCTATTTCCTCCTCCTCCTCCTCCTCCTCCTCGTCTTCCTTATATTGTCTTCTCAAGAACGAACACAACTCTTCCACGGCTCCAGTTGGTCCTTCTGAGGGAATGTAATTCAGATCGTACCCTAACTGATTGTGCTTTAACTTCGATCCGCATCTCTTCATAGCGTCAGATATGATCTTATTCGGCAACTCTGACTGCATCGGATGTCCCACAGCTAAGTTGATGGTATCTTTCGGTTGGTTCGCGAGTAACGGACTTTCCGTCGTCGGTCCACCGTGCTTCCCTGCTGATGCCATGACTCCTCCACTACTTCTCATGGATGATGGGAAGTATTTCCTTTTGTTACGAGTGGGCGTCGTGCTGTTGTTGCTGCTGTTGTTGTTGTGAGTGATTTTAGTCGGCGAAGATGTGGGTTGCACGTTGCGGTTCAGACAGCTTTGAAGGTGAGTCATTTTGTGAGGAATGAAATAAAAAAACTTCCCCCTTTCTTTTTTGTCGGCATTGATGCGTACCTTTGTCCAATGAGTGCTGCTCTCGAGCGTTCCAAAATGGACGACGAAAAGTGATTTTGTATCTTCAATGCCGTTCTTCTTCCTCCTTCTTTTCTTCTTCTTTGTCGTCTCGAGCGGGACGATTCAAATCACGAAAGGAGAGAAGAGCTCTCCTCGGAGAGGACGTCCAAAACTGAGAGAAAACGAAGCGTGCGGATGTGAAATAGGCGTGGAAGAGTACGACGCTCACGCAGAGACAGACTGGTGGGACACGAGAAAGAAGCTACCATTTTCTTCCGCGAAAGACGCTTTAGAGAAAATGTCGTTCAATAACTCCGTATTAGTGATGATGACGAACGCAGGGGAAGTGGATCTGTTGGATAATTACCTTTGCTCTTTGCGTTTGGTTGGTTTGAACAAGTATATCGTATTTGCGACGGATGAGAGAGCGATGAAACATCTTGAGTATCGCGGATATAACGCCGTGGACGGAACAAATATTATTAATGATAACGCGAAGAAGAAAGAGGGTGGTGAGGAAGAGGAGGAGGAGGAGGAGAAGAAGAAGAAGACGGAGAACAAACTGAGCAGTAAAGACGCTGAATTCGGACGAAAAGCGTGGAAGCGCTTGACGCAAGCAAAGCTGAAAATTGTTGAGTTTGTCTTGAAAAGCGGGTACGACACGTTCCTTACCGACGTTGACATCGTTGCGTTTCATAACTTCATGCCGGAGCTCATCAAAACCTCGGAGAAGAATCTGTGGCTGAGAGACGGTCAAGAGGTGAACACTGGCTTCTATTTCATGAGGAAGAAATCGAGTAATTTAAACTTGCTCGAAGCGGCGTTTCAGCGAATCAAAGAAACGCATGGAAGTCACGACGATCAAAAAGTGATCAATGCCATCATGAAATCTTCTCAGCGAAATTTTTTACCCACTCCCGATTACGCCAACGGATGTTTCATGAAAACGGACGCCGGTCGAGCGGCAGTGGCAAGCGGACACGTCAAGGCGGTGCACGTAAACTGCGCGCAATCGAAAGTGGTCAAACATAAAATTATGTGTCGGCGAGCCCTCTGGTTTTGTCGTCATCCTCCATCCTCCGCACACTTGGCGCACAGTGAAACCAGTGGGTGTGTAAAACCAGAACAGCACGCGCAGAATAGAATAGAGAATAGAGATAGAGAGTTAGTAGTGTAATTCATGTACTAGTGCTCATGTTGAGTTTTAGATGTATTTATGCATAGAAAAACGAAGTCAAAATAGCCACTTCCGGCTCAATTTCTTCTCGTTCAGCATTTTCATTATTCAGTTCAGGCCTTTTTTCTCGTCCACCAAAAAGTAAGTACCTTGCGACAGAAGGGCTTCAAAACAAGACAAAGTTCTTTATTTCAGCGCCGCATCGGGTGTCAGATGCAGTCGCGAAGCATGATGAGCTCGGCGAAACCGACGAACGCGACTCTTTTCGGGTCTCGTCGCGATGTTTCTGCGTTAAAGAAGGTTCCTTCGCCCTCTGCGACGAAGAAAGCGCAACGACAGCGCTTTCTTCAACCGATCGATGCGGCTGCTGGAAAAGAGTTCAGAGCCTGGGATGACGCCAAGAACAGCAAGAAAAGAACCGATTTGAAGAAGATCATGATCATCGGTGCTGGGCCGATTGTCATTGGACAGGTAATTAGAATTTATTTGCATCGTATTCATATCCTCCGGTCTCTTCCTCGATCGTCTTGACTCGTATACTACGCGATGATTTTAAATTTGTTCAAATTTTCATCCGTTCAAAGTTCAAACACGTGGACACGTTTTTTTTTTCGTCCGGTGGGGTTTTCTCCCATCGTTTGGAAATGCGCGCGCGAAGCCGAGAGAGATGCGCGTCCTTTAAACGAGACATCATCGCGTCGAGAGATGAAAAAGTGATTCTGACGTATTCAACACTTTTTTATCACCCAAACAGGCGTGCGAGTTTGATTACTCCGGGACGCAAGCGTGTAAGGCGCTTCGAGCGGAAGGGTACGATGTTATTTTAGTGAACTCCAACCCGGCGACTATCATGACTGACCCGGAAACGGCGAAAAGAACGTTCGTGACGCCAATGACGCCAGAATACGTGGAACAAATCATCGCCGCGGAAAAGCCAGATGCGGTGTTGCCAACCATGGGTGGGCAAACCGCGTTGAACTTGACGAAAGCTTTAGCAGAGGCTGGTATTTTTGAAAAATACGGCGTGGAACTCATCGGTGCAAAGCTTCCGGCGATTAACAAAGCAGAAGATCGTCAATTATTTAAAGATGCGATGACTAAAATTGGATTAAAAACGCCGCAGTCTGGAACTGCGGAAACTTGGGAAGAGGCGAAGAAAATTGCTGCCGATATAGGAACATTGCCTTTGATTATTCGACCAGCGTTTACGTTGGGCGGCTCCGGAGGTGGAATCGCGTACAACATGAAAGAGTTTGAAGAAATCACGAAAGGGGGCTTGGATGCTTCCGCAACCTCGCAAGTCTTGATTGAACAATCTTTGCTCGGCTGGAAAGAGTACGAATTGGAGGTTATGCGCGATTTGGCGGACAATGTCGTCATCGTTTGCTCCATCGAAAACTTTGATCCTATGGGCGTGCACACAGGTGATTCTATCACCATCGCCCCGGCGCAAACTTTGACAGACAAGGAATATCAGCGTTTGAGAGATGCGTCTTTAGCGATTATTCGAGAAATTGGCGTCGAGTGTGGTGGATCGAATGTGCAAATGGCCATAAACCCGGTTGATGGTGAATTGATGATTATCGAAATGAACCCGCGCGTCTCGAGGTCTTCTGCCTTGGCTTCCAAAGCGACAGGTTTTCCAATCGCCAAGATGGCGGCGAAGATGGCTTTGGGTTCGACCATGGATGGTATTCCGAATGATATCACCATGAAGACGCCAGCTGCATTTGAACCTTCGATTGATTACGTCGTCACGAAAATTCCTCGATTCGCTTTCGAGAAATTCCCTGGTGCCGAACCAATTTTGACAACTCAAATGAAATCTGTTGGTGAAGCGATGGCCATGGGAAGAACATGGCAAGAATCTTTCAATAAGGCACTTCGGTCTTTGGAAACTGGCTTATCTGGTTGGGGCTTGAATAAGAACGATGGTTTGATGCAAAACGACCCGGAACTGATCAAAGAACGCTTAGTTGTCCCGTCCCCGGAACGTGTTGTCGCCCTGCACGAAGCGTTCATGTCTGGAATGTCCGAAGATGAAATAGTTAGACTTACCACGATGGATCCATGGTTTATTCGTCAGCTAGGAGACTTGTACCAAACCGAATGTTGGTTACAATCTTTGAGCTCTATGGACGATTTGTCTGTCGAAGACTGGACTCAAGTAAAGCGTCGAGGATACTCCGATGTGCAAATCTCTAGAGCCTTCCCGGGAACTACGGAAGCCGATGTTAGACAAAAACGTAAATCCTTGGGTGTTGTCGCGGCCATGAAGCGTGTCGATACGTGCGCGGCTGAATTTGAATCAGACACGCCGTATATGTATTCTTCTTACGATGGCAACTGCGAAGCGAAACCAACGAATGCACGCAAAATTTTGATTCTTGGTGGAGGACCAAACCGAATTGGTCAAGGTATTGAATTTGACTATTGCTGTTGCCACGCCGCCTTCGCACTCTCTGATGCTGGCTACGAAACCATCATGTTGAACTCCAACCCGGAGACTGTTTCTACGGATTATGATACTTCCGATCGTTTGTATTTTGAACCACTCACAGTTGAGGATGTCTTAAACGTTTGCGAAGTTGAACGACCTGAAGGTATAATCGTACAGTTTGGGGGCCAAACTCCGTTATCTTTGGCTACGAAACTTGAGGCTGCTTTGAAGGCAAACCCGATTCAAGCCGCATCGGGCAATGGCGTGACACACATTCTCGGCACGCCACCGGATTCAATCGATGCGGCGGAAGATCGCGACCGATGGATGGATATCCTCAAGGAGCTCGATATTCGACAACCGTCTGGGGGTGTTTGCATAGACGAAGGTGAAGCTTTAAGTACTGCAGAGCGTGTTGGTTACCCGGTTATGGTTCGTCCGTCTTACGTTCTCGGTGGACGTGCGATGGAAGTTGTTTCCACACCATCGCAGTTGAAGAGATATTTGGGTACGGCTGTTGAAGTTGATCCGGAACGCCCAGTTTTGGTCGATAAATATCTCGACCAAGCGACGGAATTGGATGTTGATGCTTTGTGCGATTCTTTCGGTAATGTCGTTATCGGTGGTATCATGGAACATATCGAGCAAGCTGGGGTGCACTCTGGTGATTCTGCGTGCTCTTTGCCGAGCCAAACGGTTCCGGAATCAGCTTTAGCTACGATTCGCGAATGGACGCCGAAACTTGCTCGACGGTTAGGTGTTGTCGGATTGTTGAATATGCAATATGCGGTCATGCCAGATGGTACGCCATACATTATTGAAGCGAATCCAAGAGCTTCAAGAACGGTTCCATTTGTTTCCAAGGCGATTGGACATCCATTGGCGAAATATGCTTCGTTAGTGATGGCTGGTAAATCCCTCGAGGAGATTGGGTTTATGGAAGAACCAATCACGAAGCACGTTTCGGTGAAGGAAGCTGTGTTACCATTTGAAAAATTCCCGGGCTGTGACACATTGTTAGGCCCTGAAATGAGATCAACCGGCGAAGTTATGGGCATTGACTTTGATTTTGAGAGGGCGTATTTCAAGGCTCAAATTGCTGGCGGACAAAAGTTGCCGAAGTCTGGAAAAGTGTTCATCTCTGTTAAAAATTCGGATAAGGAAGCTATGGTTCCGGTCGCTAAAGATCTCATAGACATGGGATTTGAAGTTTTGTCAACTGGCGGAACTGCAACCACTTTAGGAAGCGCTGGCATTAAGGTGACAAAAGTGAAGAAGATTCACGAAGGCCGACCGAACATTGGTGATATCTTGCGCGATGGTGACTTGAAGTTGATGTTTGTCACGTCTTCTGGTGACGCGAACGATTTAACAGACGGTCGCGAGTTGAGAAGAACTGCTGTTGGCTTGAAAGTTCCGATATGCACAACTGTCGCTGGTATTAAAGCGACTGCATGCTCTTTGCGCATCTTACAAGAAGGAAACTTACAAATGCAAGCACTCCAAGACTTCTTTTGAAAAAACAATATTTAATACCTATGGTTCATATCGATTCTATATAATAATACATAACCTATAAACTACACATATCTCCCCTCGCTGCTGCTCATCTCCTCTTCGGTTCTTTAACTCCTAAGGATGTACCACGTCCATTTGTTGATGGACGATTCCTCATTTCTCTATATTTTGCAATTAAATCTTCTCTTAAGACTGCCAAGTCGTGCTGTTTCTTCAATCCAATAATAGGACCTTGATGAGACGTAGTCTTTCTCTTTTTCTTGTTGGAATTTGCTTTAGACATGAGGTCGGCGAAAATTTTAGATTGACGATTTCCAGCACCTCCATTCATATCAACTTTTGCACCACCACCTTTCCTCTTAATGGTTATCTGTGGAGGTGCCTCTGCAACTTCTCCAAACTTAGGAAGCTCTTTGACTATTCCAAGAAACTCGTCTTTTTCTTCTTTTTGTATCCTTGCTTGTGCTCGTTTTTCTTTCTTTCGCTCACGAAGTGATTTATACTTTGTCTTCTTTGCTTTCTTTGTCTTTCTGCCTTTATCTCCGAGCATGCCTTCGCTGAACAAATGACCTTCTTCACCTTTATCGGGCATGTTTCTTCTTCGAACTTCTTCTTCCACGTCTTCGCTTTCATAATCGCCGCTAAAACTACTGTTACCCCCATTATCGTTGGCATTTCTTTCACTATCTTCTTCCTCCTCTGCTTCGTCAGCACTGCATTCATCATCGTCCTTCTCGCCCGTCTTCTGAGCGGTCTTTGAAGCAGGCGGTGCTTCTACATCATCCTGCACCCCCGTGTATTCTCTAGCATTCGCGGGATCCTCGTCGTAAAAGCCTTCGTATTTCTTTTCGTCGTTTTCTTTCTTTTGTTCCTTCTTTGTCTTGTTCTCGTTGTGTTTTTTGACTCGTCTGCTCTTCTCTTCTTTCTTTCCATTCTTGCCGTCCTCTTCGGCATCATCCTCAACTATTAAGTCGTTGATATCCAACCCATTTTCTCTTCTTTTCTTGATTTCATGTCTCATCTGTCTCATTTTAATCTCCTCTTGTGCGCGCATAAATCGTTTAAACGAAGATGGCGCTTCGAGCATGGTGTCGGCTTTCAGAGCCTTTTCCACGAAGGAAACTTCGTGCTCTCGAAACGTGTTGTTCTTCTTGTCGAAACTCTTGCCTTCCCTCAGAGCTTTTTGCCGTCGTCGTTGGCCTTTGCCTCGCTCGCCGGTACCCATCTTTTCTCTTTATTATCGTTCAAAACAGCAAGGCAAGCGGAGGAGTGTGGATTGTTTTTTTCTTCGTTTTGAGAGAGAGAGAGAGAGAGAGAAAACAAAAGAAAAGGAAAATAATTGGGAAACCGAAACTTCAAAAAGAAAACGGTGCACACGCGCGGGGAAAAGGAATGGCGCCTTCGCCTTCGATAGAGCCAATCGTGGACCAACCATTGAGTTCGGGAAAAAATGAAGTCTCTTTATCTGCCTTTGCGTTTCTCTTTTCGGAAATCGTCCAATACCATTTACAACGCGTTTCGGACACGAACGAGTTAGAGTTGAAGTTGGAAGAAGCAGGCGCGCACGTCGGGAGAAGAGTTTTAGAATTAATAGCATACAGAGAAAAACCGACGAGACGAGAGACGAGATTGAATGGAATCTTAACGTTCATTCAGAACAACGTCTGGAAGAATCTGTTTGGACGCGCGGCGGATTCGCTGGAAATATATAACGACGACGAGTATATGATTTCAGATCGAGACGTTTTAGTGAACAGATTCATATCGGTACCAAAAGATTATAAAGGGATGAATTGCGCGAGTTTTGTCGCTGGAGTTGTCAAAGGATGCTTAGAAAGCGCGGGTTTTGACGCGCAAGTGTCGGCGTATGACGCACCGACCGCGGACGATGGACACTATTCAGTCACGAGAACAAACTTTTTGGTTAAGGTGGATGCTACCGTCCTGGAACGCGAGCAAAGTTTTTAGGCGGATGATGTATGTTTTAGAGATCAGTATGTAGCCATGAAATAATGTAGTGTAACGCTAAGCAGTAGTAGTAGTAGTAGTAATGATTATAGAATTAGTCCTAATCTAATTGATCGATGGCCCAGTTGAGATGTGCACGAAATTGCATGGCGGCAGGATATGTCATGTCTCTCGGAACTCCAACTCTGTCTCTCAAGTAGCACAAACACTTTGCAATTTCTTTGTCCTTCTTCGGCTCTGATGGTTGTAGCGGCTCGGCTAAGCCGTCGAGCATAGCTTCAGCGATAACTCTCAACCATGCATCGACCGAGTCGACATATTTTTCGTTTGGAACTGCGTATGGATCTGCAAGTGGAGCCGAAAATTGTTTACTTCCCTCTTTGCTCGCACCACGACAAGCGAATCTAGCAACATTTTTCGAATTCGATATGAGTTTATACGCAGCTTCATGTCGCGCCTCTACTTCTTTTCCAACATCGCACACATTAATAGGTTCCAAAGAATTCGTATTCAATTCAATCGGAAGTCTCCAGCTATCTCCCTCTCCATTGATGATACGCATCGCTTCCTTGACTTCGGCCGTGTTGTCCTCGTAACCAGGTCCATATTGTGGCGGAATGTTCATCACGTGCGTGTAGTAATCTGATTTTGTGGCTCTATACTCTGGAATCTCCTCGAATGCTTGAAACCATCGTTCGATATTTTTCCATCTGCTATTTCCTCGCAAGTTTAGTCCTTTCCAATATAAACACGAAGCGTTCATTCTCTCCATGTGACTGACAAACTGCAAATCTACCAAGCTCGGATGTTCGTGATTTTCCAAGAACCACGGTCCTGAAGTTACTCCCAGGGCTTCTTCGATACGATCTAACGTTGCCTCGAACGCTCCTCTCGTCCCTCCAACGCCAAATGGCATCGATGGTCTAAAAATTAAACCACACCACGCTCCGAATAATTCTCTTTCCATTCCTAACAGTTGGTTCACTCTGTCAAACTCTTGTTCCGGAACCATGACTTTATATTCCGGACCGGGAAACTCGCGTTCGATTCGTGCCATGATTTGAAGACTTTCCGTCATTAATTCGCCGTCGAGCTCAATCGCAGGTAACAGACCGTTCGGAACTTTCGCTAGAAACTGTTGAGGTTTATCGCCGTAAGAACGCATGTTGATTTTTTCAATGCGAAAAGGAACTCGTTTGATTAATAACATCAACCAAGTCTTCTGGCAATACGGACACCATGCCGCGTTATCTCGGTATAAAGTCAAACGGACCTCGTCTTCTGATTTCGCGTTGTATAAATATAACAGATTATCTGTGTGCGCTTCGGCTCTCCCTTCCTTTCTCAGTTCTGATTGGCTTTTCATTTTCAACCCAGTTTCGGTATGTTGTGATTTTTTTTGTAATTCAGTCCACGACGGTGGTGATAACGACGCTGATGTTGCAGACGTGCTCGTATTCTTTTTATTATCCATCGTTCTTCCTATTCTCCTTTCTGTCGCATAGTTCTTTTTATTATTACCAGTGAAGACGGAGTTTCTCGCGTGATGTTGCGCGAACATTTCGATAATCTTTTTCTGGGGAGTTTTAGACAAAAGGAAATGGAAAAATGCTGCTTTATTTATATGTATGGTACCTCAGGTACCGGTACCCGGGTACCCGGGTAACAGTCCTATAGACAATATTAAGAATGTTCATAGCATTAATGGTAGGTACCACTGTTTAAATAGTACTGTCATAAATCGTTCGGTCTTGCGGGAACAATATCGGAGGCAGCGGCGGAATGTGTCCTTTTTTCGTCATGGTTGCCGCAACATCGTTTTCAATGGGCAAACAAAGAGCTGCGCGATACTCTTTCTCTGCCCGTCTCGTTAAGTCGCTCGATTCCGGACGCAACGCTTTCCCTTCTTCGTGTATGTAATTTTGGGCGTCCGCTAAGATTTTTCTCAATAGTTTCACGTTGCATCCGACGATTTCGCCTTTCTCGACCACTCTCTTTCCGTTTACCCAACACTCAGCGAGCGTCGATCCGCAACCCGCGCCTTGCGCTCTGCTTCCTCTTGCGAGCAAACCAAGCGGATCCGTTTTCGGCAAAAGCGCCAAAGACGTCAAATCCCACAAGCACACGTCCGCAAGGCAACCTTTTTCGATTTTCCCGCCACTTCTCTTCCCTTTTCCTCCTCCTCCTAAGTTCACGCTATGATATCCATTTTCGCACCCGAGCTTCAAATACGTCTCTCTGGGTGACGGCCAGAGTTTATAATCCGGAGTTTCCACGCACGGTAAAAAATTCGCAATCTTCACGACTTCGAGCATATCCTGTCCGTCAGAACTGCAAGAACCGTCCGCACCCAAGCACACTTTAACTCCGTTGTTTTTGTACCTTCGCAAGGGCGCGATGCCAGAACCCAAGCGCAAATTCGACAACGGGTTGTGCACGATAGTCGCATCCGCTTTCGAAACAATCTCACATTCTTCGTCAGTCAACCACACGCCGTGCGCGAGCGACGTTCCCGCGCAGCTCAAAAACCCCGTCTTCTCCAACAGTTTCACCGAAGAACCTTCGCACCCGTTATCTTGCAAAAATTGTTGCGACTGTAATGCTTGCGCCCTCGTCTCCAACAGATGTATGTGTCCGCACAAATCATACTTTTTTCTCAACTCTGCCGCGCTTTTCAACATCCCAAAACTCACACTAAAACACGTCACTGGTCCGATGGCAATGTTCACTCCGTTCTCTGGATCATGAAATTTCTCCACCGCTTCCTCCCACAACTTCAAATTCCTCGCCTGCTTTTCCGGGTCGTATTCGCTCTTCTTCGTCCGAAAGCACCCGTTCTTATCTAACCCACCGCAACACCCGCACCCGTTGCACGCCTCCAATCTCTCCTTCGCGTCTTTCGCCAACGGGCAGTAGTTATGATACAACGTCCCGTCGTCGTCTAACATCGGCGCCACGAAACATCTCAACCCGAGCGCCTTATACGCCGTCACCGCTGCCTCCACATCATCCACGTTCCTACACAACAAGTGATCCATAATCACCGTCCCTCCGCTCAACAACGTCTCTATCCCGCAAATCAAAGACGAAATCGCAATCATCGCACTTGGCGTTTCCATCCACGAATTTTCTTCAAACCATCCTTTCGAGCCTCTCGGTTCATTCATCACCAGCTGAAATATCCACATCTCAAGCGGCAAAGGAGGGATCCCCCCACGGAGCCAGTGCTCGACCGAGTGCGTGTGGCCGTTGACTAAGCCGGGAGTGAGCATGCGTTCCGTGCAGTCGATATAGTCAGTGTTTTCTCCGTGCATATCCTCATCCATTCCGTCAGTCGTCTTTTGTTTCTTCGAACTCTTTCCATCCTCCAAAATTGAGCACTCCGCTAGCCGTCCGGTGTCCCGGTCGATGGTCACGTCCATACGGCGATATCGATCGTCCACGTTGGCATCGGGCACCAAAACATTTTTCAGGACGGTGAACCTTTTGTCCGCTGTTCGAAACGTTCGGTTTTGGACACAGTCGTCGAAATCGCTCTTTTGGACGCCTTTAGAAGGCATTTTGTTTTCGGGGTGTCCCTTGGTGTGGAATTGCGTCGCTTCGGCTCCGGAAGAATAAAAATTTTAACTGTCGGTTTTAAGAAAAAAACTAAAAATTGTATGTTATGTGGAGGAGGGAACAGTTAGAAAAAAATATTAAAACGTCGAATCGAGAGGTCATATCCCCTGGGTCTCAAAGTTTGGCATATATACATACACTTTTTACCATTTGATCAAGGAAGGCTCCATTTTGTCCGGAGCTAAGTAACCCATCAAGTTGATGTAGGTTCCGGTGATGTTTGCCAAACCGGCTTCAGGTAAATCGTCTCTCATCTCGATGCTCGCTGGTAAACCCGGGCCGCCAATGGCAACTGGAACCGGGGCCAACGTGTGAGAAGTCAACGGCAGAGGATTACCATCGGCATCCTTCAAGCACTCCTTCTTTTTGCTTCTTTGTACCATGTCGTCGGCGTTGCCGTGGTCTGCAGTGACCAAAAATACACCTCCCAATTCATCCACCAAATCCAACAATTCTTTCAAGCAGGCGTCGCACTCTTCGCAGGCAGAGATTGTAGCGGCGAGGTCGCCCGTGTGACCAACCATGTCTGGATTCGCATAATTCACGCGAACTACGTCGTACTTACCAGATAACATGGCTTCTTTCCCAGCGGCTGTAATTTCTCTCGCTTTCATCAACGGCTTTTCGTTGAATTGGCAATTATCCGAAGGAATTTGGACAAACGTTTCCAACGCTTCGTCAAAATATCCGGATCGATTTCCATTCCAAAAGAAGGTAACGTGCCCAAATTTTTGCGTTTCCGAGCACGCGAAAGTTCGCAAACCATTTTTGGCAAAATATTCACCAGACGTTCTCTCAATTAAAGGCGGTGGGACGAGATAGTTCGTTGGCAAGTGCAAATCACCGTCATATTGCATCATGCCGGCATATAACATCTTTGGGAAACGTTTTCTATTGAATGAATCAAAGTTTTCGTACTCTAACGCTTTTGAAATCTCAACGACGCGATCAGCGCGAAAGTTGCAGCACACGACAGCATCCCCGTCTTGTACGGCACCAACCGGAGCACCGGCTTCGTCGACGATGACGAAAGCAGGGATATATTGATCGGAAACATCATCTGTTTTCAACGTTTTCAAAGCCACCGTAGCGTCAGTAAACTTGTGTTCAGCTTCGCCCAAAATGTGCGCATTGTACCCTCTTTCAACCATCCCCCAATCAGCTTCGTATCGATCCATAGTCACGCTCATTCTACCCCCTCCAGAAGCAACTTTTGCATCGCATCCTCCTTCTGTGAAGTCGTCTAAATCCTTTTTTAAAGTCGCGAGATACTCGTGGCATGTTCCGTCTGGGACGTCTCGACCATCCGTGAGAATGTGCAAGCGCATGCGTTTGCACCCATCTTTCACGGCTCCTTTCATGACGCCTAAGAGTTGGTCGTAACGGGAGTGCACGCCGCCGTTTGACAACAACGCAATCAAGTGCAACGTGTTGGACGCAAACGCCGGTTTAATGTAGTTCCACCCGGCGTCGGTAAACATGGTACCTTTTTCGAGAGAGATGTCTACTAAAGAAGCCCCTTGCGCGATAATTTTACCGGCACCTAGTGCGTTGTGACCAACTTCTGAGTTTCCCATGTCAGCATCCGTGGGCAATCCGACGGCTTTCCCGTGCGCTCGCACGGAGCGATAGTATTTTGATCCTCGATCGCGTAATTTATCCATCGTCGGCGTGTTCGCCACGTGACAGGCGTTATACTCGTCTTTGACATCGTTCTCGCCCCATCCGTCGAGAATACAGACTAAAACGGGTTTTTTCTTTGGAATCACCGGATGCGATTGTAACTCCATCTTTGACGTGTCTTTCTTCTTTACTTGTTGACTGCGTACTATGTGTGTTGTAAACGCGCTTTTTGGGTATTTATCTTTGTGGGTTCTCAAAGATAGGAACTTTTTTGACGGCAGACTTTTCGCTGTGCCCTAAAATTGAGTTTTTATGTACGAGTAAGTTTTGGAAGAAGGACGAAGGAGCCCAAAAGGAAAAAAAGAGGAGATGGACCAACTTTGCTACTACAAACTACATACTGCAACTACTTCTACTTACAACAACTAATACCAGCTAACCGTCCACTCGTCCATGCCCAAAGAAAATTAAACCCGCCAATTCTTCCGAAGATATCGCATATTTCTCCACACACGTAAATATTCTTCATCTCTTTCAGTTCCATGGTTTTGGTATTGATGCCTTCAAGTGCTATACCGCCACCAGTCACCTCGGCTTTTTTGTAGCCTTGGTGACCAGTCGCTTTGATTTCATAATTCGAAAGAATGTCAATTAAATGCACCCTTTTCTTCTTCGGTAAGTTTGACACGTTCGTGTTCAAATCTATATCTGCTTCTTTCAAAAGCGCTTCGCACAAACGCGTTGGTAAGAGCGGCTTCAAGCGTCTGACGACCAAGTCAGAACCGCTCTTGCCCGGACTTAAAACTTTGTTCCAATCGCACGACGGATTCCAGTTCACGACCAGTTTACTACTACGACTACTATCATTATTACTATTACCGTCATCATCTGCGATACTTTTAACCACATTGTGGCTTAAATCTAAAATCGACGGACCAGAATATCCTTTGTGCGTAAACAGGAAACCCATCCTCGGCGCTTGCTTCGCTTTCTTCTTTTCAACATTTTTTATCTTTACTTGACAATCGAGCGACACGCCCGGAAGATATTCGCCGCCTGGATGCTCACCAACCAAAGGCACTAGCGCCGGATACGGTTGGTTCACCCCAACTTTCAAATCTCTCTTGGCGATGACGTATCCCGTTCCGTCTGTCCCCACCGCTGGAAAGGAGGAGCCACCCATCGATAACACCAAAACGTCTGCTTCGATATCTTTTCCGTCCTCGGTATTCACAACCCACGTATCATTCGCTTCATTTTTCGTAATTCTCTTCACGTTTGTTTCGTACTGAAACACAACGCCCTCTCGCTTGCACGCCTCAACGAGTTTATCTCTCACTTCTCTCGAAGAGTTGGAAAGAGGAAAATATTTGTTCGTCGTGTGTTCGATGCCAAGTTCGATTTGCACCTCGTCTTGAAGCCAATACAAACAATTTGGAATCGTCCAACTTTGTAAAATAGCTTTGGCTAAGCGAGGATTAGAGTCCGTGACGTAATCGCTTATGCTCGCTTCCACTGGTAACACGTTACACCGCGCTCCTCCGGACATTAAAATTTTCTTCCCACTCTCTTTCGTTTTTTCGTATACGGTGACTTTTGTGTTAACAAAATTCTTTTTTGACTTTTGAGTGACGGCGGCGAAATATGCCGCCGTCAACCCAGCTGCGCCAGAGCCGAGCACTGCAACTTCTTTCATTTCTGTTGAAGGATGTAATGATGATGATGATGCCGACGATACTATTATTCTGCTATGTCGCCCCCGTTTAGCAGGAGGAGGAGCCATTATTGTTTGAGGACGAAGAAGACGACAGTTATAAAGCGACGACGCTGGTGTCGCTAATGACGACGACGACCCACATCCTCCGATCTGTCGATGCATCTTCGCGCAATAGCAATATTGAAAGTGAACTCCTCCGTGCAATGTGTTGGTCACAAGTCTCATTGCGGCGGCGGACATTCGTTTTTTTTATGCGGTACGTAAAAGAACTGTGACAAAACACGAAACGCTCACAGAGAGAGAGAGAGAGAGAGAGAGAGAGAGAAAGAGAGAGAAAGAGAGAAAGAGAGAGAAAGAGGGAAAAAAAGGAAAAAAAGAAGAGCGAGTGAGCTAAAAGACGGCCTCAACATTCAACATTCAATTCAACATTCAACTTAAGCTTGAGGAACTTTTAGAGGACAAAAAAAGAAAAAAAAGATTACCTGAACCCACCCTAGCCGATATCGTCATACCTTTGGTCGCGTTCGAAAGTGTCGGTTAAGAAGAAGGTATTCGTCCGTTCATTCGTTCGTTCGATCGATCGATCGATTACAGCACAGAGTTCTTTACGAGCATTTCAAACACTTCTTATAAGAAAAAATATCGTCGTTCCGTGACCTTTTGATCTCCCTTTTTCTTGGAATCGATAAATCTCATCAAATATACAACAGACGATGAGTAGTAATAGTAACAACGATAATATGAAGACCGCTATGACCATTATTGGCGTTTCGGGTTCTTTGTATGTCGCCGTAAAATTATCCTGGTTCCGTAAGAACCCGTTCCACGTCTTCTCCGGCAAAACTGGCGCCATGTCCAAGAGTTTAGTCGATGCTGGGATTCAGTCCTACAACGCCTTCTTCGAACAAGAAGATGGGAAAGGCGTTGGATCGAAAATCTTGTCCACTCCAGACTTTGTGAACAAGTTTTACTCCTTGATCACGGACTTTTACGAGTACGGGTGGGGTGAATCGTTCCACTTTGCGGCGAGAGAGAAAGGAGAGTCTTTTGAAAAGTCCATTATTCGCCAAGAACTTGCCATCGCGGAGAATATCGGCTTGAAACCAGGGATGAATGTGTTGGACCTCGGGTGTGGCGTTGGTGGCCCAATGAGAAATATCGTCAAAGGAACCGGTGGTAAAGTTACTGGTATTACGATTAATGAATACCAAGTTGGCAGATGTGAAACATTGAACAAGGCGGCAAAGTTAGAACATTTGACGGAGATTATCCAAGGTAACTTTATGGATTTGACGAAAGTTTTCAAGGACAGAAAGTTTGACGGTGCGTACGCGATTGAGGCGGCGTGCCACGCGAGTAACACACAAGCGTTGTACGAGCAAGTCTTTGCCGTCTTGAAGCCAGGCGCTTCCTTTGCTTCATACGAATGGTTGCGAACAGATAAATACGACCCTTCAAACAAAACTCATGTAGACATTGTCGACGGTATTGCGGAAGGTAACGCTCTTCCAGAGGTCCGCACGATAGAAGATTGCATTCAAGCCGCGAAAGGTGCTGGTTTTGAAGTCACTTTGACTTTTGATCGCGCGACGACGGGTGGTATTCCGTGGCAACAAGCCATGAAATCTGCTCGTAGAGCTGCTTATTTGACGCACCTATTGACTGGTTTATTAGAGTTTGTTGGGTTCGCGCCGAAGGGTACGCAGGCTGTTCACACCATGTTGCTTAAAGCAGCGGTGAACCTCGAGAAATCTGGTGACTTGGGTATCTTCTCTCCGATGTATTTGATCGTCATGAAGAAACCGCTTTCAGCATGAAAAGAAAAAGATCATTTACAAGCGAAGGTTTCTTAATATATATATATATATATATATATGGACGCTATATAGGAAACTACTAGTATATGTAATTATATAACAGTTATTTGAGTAATTGATATGCGTATTGCGATGAATTTTCATCATCATAACTTATAGATAGGTGTGCGATTATTGTCTGTGTAAGTTAGAACATTTTCATTACATATCAATTTATGGTTTACCACTACTGACCTTAACCATGGAGGCACGCACTAACTTTTCACCCACTAAATAACCCTTTCTGAACTCTTCCATGATATGGTCTTCCGCTACATCCTCCGATTCTTCTCTCATGATTGCCTCATGCATGTTCGGGTCGAACGGTTCGCCTTCACCAGGAACCACTTTCAATCCCTCGGCTTCTAATGTTTCAAGCAATTGCTTGTGAAGCAGATGGTATCCTTTGATTATTTTTTCTTCTCCTTCGTTTTCTCCCTTGACGTTTTTCGCTGTCAAGTCAAAGTTATCCAACACTGGCAACATAGCTTCGATCATCTTCGATTTCACCGCCGGCGCCAAGTCTGCTTTTTCCTTTGCCGTTCTCTTTTGGAAGTTTTGGAAGTCCGCCACAGATCGCATATATTGATCTTGAATAGCCGCCTTTTGGTCTTGTTCGCCTTGAACTTGCGCTTCCATATCTTTCACGGACTTTTCCAAAGCCATGACTTCCGTTTGGAACTTGGCCAGCATGTCCACGTCGTTATCAGAATTTTCCATCAACTCTGCGAAATAAGAGGTAAACTGGGACTCCTTCAACGAGGACGATTCGTCCGCTCCTTCTGAATCCTCTTCTCCTTCTACTACTTCTGTATCAGACATGCTATCGTTTTCGTCTTCATCTTCAACTTCAATGGCATCAGACGCGCTGTTGTCATCGTCTTCATCTTCCACTTCGATAGCTTTGGATACGATGGCGTCTCTCACGAAGCTTCTTTTATTAATAAGAAAAGTCGTCGTCGTCGTCGTCGTCGTCGTCGTCGTCGTCTTCGATTGGTTTCGATTTTTGTGTCTTTGGTAAAAACTGCTGCTAAACGTAGTGAAAGAGTTTCTTTGACTTGAGGCTGACGCGCGAACGGACAAGGAAGAAGTGTTCGCGGTTCGTCTTCTCGTCGTGGTCGGTTGCGAGATTCGGATGGAGTGCGCGTGCGTGGTGAACGACATATCTATTGAATCCTTTCTCCAAAGGAAAAGAAGAATTTTTGAGGTTTTTTTGGCTGCGTGGCGACAGACAACTTTATCTTTTTTGGCTGCCCCGGGCTCTCTCTTTTTGTCTTTCCGGCCTCTCAAATGAACTCCTCTTCACCTCTCTCTCTCTCTCTCTTTTTTTTCTCTCTTTCTCTTTTTCCTTTACTCACTTACACACACACACACACACACACACACACAATAAAGCATTAAAGCATTAGCGTTGTATTAAAACACGATATAACATAACGTAATATGCTCAGTCGGGAGGAAAACTACGCTCTTCTCCTCTCCACGCTTGCTGGGTTGAGCACCTCGGTGGGAGGGATTTTAGCCGTGTGGAAACGACCAGATGCGAAACTTTTAGCGTTTTTGTTAGGCACGGCTATTGGAGTTATGTCCACGTTATCCTTCGTGGAGTTATACGTGAAAAACATTCTAGAGAATGGGTTTTGGGGAGTCACTTTGTCCACCATGGCAGGAGCGGTTTTATACGCCGTCGTGGAGCCGTTGTTACCTCACGTCGATTTGTTCGAAAAAGACGGCCCCGGTGGAACCAAACAGAAACAAAATGGAGGAGAACCAAAAACATCCTCTTCCACTTCAATCGGAGGCGGAGGAAAAGTAAAGAGCAGCGAATTGAATATGTCCTCGTCGTTATCGAAATCATTATCCTCCTCTTCCGCTATGAACGAACGCGTAATGCCAGGCGAAACTGAAGCCTCGCGTGGTCGTTTGATGCGCTTGGGTATTTTGATGGCGGTCGCTATGACTTTGCACAACATTCCGGAAGGTTTTGCCGTGGCATTTTCATCCTTTACTGAAATTGGTCCGATTATGGCCATCGCTATTGGTTTACACAACGTGCCAGAGGGTATTATTGTCGCCGCACCGGTGTATGCGGCGACTGGATCGAGGGGGAAAGCTTTAGCATTAGCGACGGCTTCGGGATTGAGCGAACCACTTGGTGCATTGTTTGCTTTATTTTTTGTTCAACCGTACTTGACGCCTTTGCGGTTGCAATACATGTTAGCTGCAACAGGTGGAGTTATGTCAGCTGTATGTTTCATTGAGCTTTGGCCGGAAGGAAAGAAATGTAAAAACGATTTGAGTTTAGCCAAAGGAATCTCACTCGGGAGCGCACTGATGCTGGGCACATTATACGTCGGCGTTTAAAAAAGAGACATTTATACTCATTTTCATATATTATGATTATTATGTGTATGTGTGTTTTAGTGGTCATAGAGGTATTGCTTTTATACATTGTTGTTGTTGTTATCGTACGTGGTATGGTACCAGTACCATGGTACCATACCTGGTAGTTACCTTAGTTGTTTAATATAGTTTGTAATTTTGAGAAGCGAAACGTCAACGCTATTTAGAGATTCACTCTCTCTCTCTCTTGTCCAATCGGTCGTCAGAAAATAAACGCGCGTACACAAACCCGAAGAAGGAAAAGAGAAAGCGACTAGAAGAAGAGAAGAGGTAGTAAATTGTCTATGACGACGACCCAGAACGACGAAAAGAAGAAGGAAAAAGACGAACTGGACGAACTCGTCGAGTTTTTGTCCGACAAGCGCTCGGACGTTCGGAAAGAAGCCGCCACCATCGTTGCCGGCTTAACCGGCACGGACGATGGCTTGCAAACCTTGACGGATAAAAAAGAAACTTTAATCTCTCCTTTGCTCCATTTGTTGGGGAAAGATCCGCCGGAATCAACACCAGCCGCTCAGGCTCTGATCAACTTGACGGGACACTCCTTAGAAGTCGCCTCTGTGGCAGTGAGCAAAGGCGCCGTGGAGAGATGCATAGATTTTATTAAAGACAGCGAATGCGCACCGGTGGATTTATTACTCTCGCTCTTAGCCAACATTACGAAAGCAGAAGGCGGTGTGCACGTTCTTTCTCAAGAAGGCAAACCATTGGAAGGGTTTTACATTCAAAGACTCGTGCAGTTATTAGTCGGCGGAAAGCCTCCAGAGACGTATGATCAAGCTGCAAGCGTTTTATGCAACGTCTCCAGACATCCCATAGGGAGGAAAGTGATTCTCGATCTAAACGGGTCAATCATTAATCTCGTAACCCCAATGTTAGTATCCACGTGCGATATTAGAAGGGAACGTATCGCAGCAACCGTCCAAAACTTATGTTGTGACTCGGAATCTAGAAAAAAACTCTTAGCATTGGACTCGGAGGAAACGCCTATTGTCAAAGCACTCCTTCGGCCGATAAGTGGCGCCAAAGTGAATAAAGAACTTTCCGATAACGTTAGACGTGGATGTGCGGGTGCAATTCTACTATTAGCTAAAGAAAAGGAAGGAAGAGAGATTTTAAAGAAGCTCGACGCTCCGTTTTTGTTGAAGCAAGGTTATGAACTTGAAGAAGAAGCAGACGTTTGCGATGCATTGGAACAAACTGGGGACTTATTTTTAAAACATGGGATGGTCCCAGACGATATGGTTCCAAAAGACGTGCCCGCTGAAGTCATTCCAGAAGGAGAAGAGGGAGAAGAAGAAGAGTTGCCGCCGCTCGTAATGGGTTTGAAAAATTCAAGTTTGAATCAAGTCGATTAAGTAAAATTTGTCTAATACTTTGCTGCCTATTGTTATTGTACCTACCACTGGTAGGTACCAACCTGGTACGTACAAAAATTTCTATACTGCTGCTATTAGCATCTACTGTTATTTTAATCATACATGCACTTCTTTCTAAACGATCAACATTTTCAACAAACGATGGGAAGAAATATCGAAATTTCTCTTTTGTTTGCCGCTGCGACTCTCCCATCAGATAGACATGTCAAAGTGGTCGAATCGAACCCAATGTTCCCCGAACATACTTTACTTTTATTATCGATGTCGTAAATAGTTAATGCAGACGTTCCTTCACCCGCAGTAACAATTGCTTTCCCGTTGAAAGTAAAAGCTGGGCAGTATAACATCTTATGTTTTGAAACTTGCGGGTGCTTGTGGGTGTTGAATTGGTGGAGCTTTCCTCCATTAAGAGGCATCCATCGAACGTCCCATAAATTGATTGAATCGTCAAAAGCTGACGTAATTATTTGGTTTGTATCACCTTCAACGTTCCATTCGACGAAATTTACCGCGCAGCCACCGTGTGCATTCTCGATGTGGTGTACTGGTTTCTCTTTTGAACCTCGGGTATCCCAAATGGCGATGATACCATCGTTCCCACACGTGGCAAACACGTCCTCGCTCTTAGCTTTCACGCATTTCACCACGCCCGAATGGAATTTATCGAATCTTCTCAAAACTTTGAGTTGACCATCTTCGGTTATCCTCGAAGAGCATATGCTTCTGTCTTTTGAAGCTGTAAAAATCGAGTTTTCATTGAAGACATTCAACGAAAATACCCCAGCATCGTGCATGTCCGCGTTTCTGGCCTGTAAACATGGAGTTTGCTTTAAGGCTTCAACGGATGCGACATTCCACAAAGCTACTGTACCGTCCATGCCACCAGCGGTAGCGAGCACATTGTTATTGTTGTTTACGAACTGGGCATTTGCACACCACCCTTGATGGGCCTTGTACGAAAGGAGTAAGTCAGAAGCCGATGAGAAGATTGAAACAATCCCACCATCTCCAGCTGCTGCAATCAGACCGAATTTTCTATCCTCATCGATGGAGTAGTACCCTTTTTTAATGGATTGATCGACGAGTTTCTTTTCATTGGCTTCTTTATATCCTCTCAGGAACACTGAAGAAGAAAGAGGAGGAAGGAGAAAAGGAGCCTGTTGTTGTTGTTGTTGTTGTTGTTGTTGTTCGCAATAATACCAAACGGCGGACGTTTCAAAAACTTCCTCTTCTTCTTCTTCTTCTTTTTGTATCTTTGCTAGTAATTTATTTTGCTCTCGGTCTACCCCTTCGTTTCCGTTCTGTTTCGTTGTTCTTCTCGTTGAACGTCGTAGTATTTTCGTCGAGGTGGTACGAAAATCTCTCCTCTTTCTACTCGATGGTCTCTTCTTCTTCTTATTCATGCCATTAATGGCACTTCCTAAAACATCAATACCCATGTTTTGCATAATCTGCTGGTTTCTTTGTATTCGGTTTAGTCTCTCCAGTTCATACTCGCTCATACCAGCAAATTCCTCAACTTCTTTGTGAAAACCACTTCCATTTTTAAAATTGTCCGTTTCTTTTGCATTTTCAGGAACCAACACGGCACTATCGTTCGCGATCATCAACCACACCGCAACCTTTATGAGACACTTTGACACGTTTTGAATACCGAAACAACCCGAAATCGAGGTGTCCTGTGCTCTCTCTAGTACGGTTGCTTGTCTGAAAAAATGAAGAATTTGGTTGGAAGAAATTTTCCCTTCGATTTAATCAATTATATTAAAAACTGAGAACAAAACAAAACAGAAGAAGGTTCCCATTCCTATTTAATATGTCCCAAATTATCACAGGTTTTTGGTAACAATTACATACATATTGTTTATTTAAATTGATTTTTTTGATAAAAATAAAACAAAAACTATTTATTTTTTATTTCGGGATAATCTAAACAAGTGATTGAATCATTTACCCGTACAAAAAACGAAAGTTTACCGCATTAAATAATTTAGAATTGTGAATAAGCATATAAATATGCAATCAAATACACATTTGTTCAGAATAATGGATATCCTTTAAATAAAATAAATAAATAAAAATAAAAATAATGTTTTCTTTTAAAATATTCCCATGGTAATGTACGAATTCTCGCAATTAATAAGTGAGTGATCTTCATTAATTAATTTAAGCTTAGAATGACCATAGTAACAGGGAAATATCTTTTGTTGCCTTCGAGTTCTAAAAGAGACAAAGGGAAGAAAAAAGTTTTTAGGTGCTTCATTGTTTGGGAGAGCTCTGCAAACAAGTCACAAGAGAGCAAAAGGAAATGAGCTTCAGAAAACAATCATAAAACAATCGTGAAAACCTCACCAATGTCTGGATTGATGGTGTTTTTACCGCCTGATAACGACAGTATGACGAACGGAACGGTGATTTCGCGTATCAATTCGCAGCTGGAAAAATTTATCAAAAGCTCTCCCGAAGAATTTAAGATTGTCCTTCGCCAGGATTCATCTATATTGAAAACATTGGATTCCTACCTTCAATATCGACAAAGGCCGTTTGATAAAGCCGTCGACATTCAACCGAGCCGAGAAGAGGACGATTTGGCAAAACAAATATTTTTATTGCTCATGAGAATTTCCTCTTTGAAACAACAAGCGGTCACGAGGTTCTTCACTGTACCGAGAATAATCGACATCGCCACCTTATTTGCTCCCACGAACAAAATGTTAGTGGCAAACTTATTCGAGAATGTGTACGAGGTAGTTCCTGAGATTTTTACGACTGAGTTGAACGAAGCTTTCCGAGTAATCTCGAATAACTTTACTTCGTTGGTGAATTCCTCAACCGAAGTCTCAAAAGAAGACGTGCTTCGATATCTTTGGGATGCTGCTAGAAGTTTGGTTTTATTCATCAACGCTCTTCCGTTCGATGATGAAAAGAAAAGAGGAACATGGTGCGAGAAAAGTTTTGTTGATTCAGTGAGTGCTGTTATTGACCACCTGAATAGTAAGAATCATGGAGACAATGAGGCACTTGCAAAGGTTGTGTTGAAGAGTTTTGAAGGGCTTCGTCGAGTTGTAGGCAGTGATATTATTTTACCATCGATATCGAAAGAAGCGAAGAATGTTATTGACGAAATTCGATCGATATTACCAGACTACAGTGAAGAATTCTTGTTGGAATGCACGAACATTTACGGATTCAATGCAGAACGAATAATGCAACACATATTAGAGGAAGACGTGCCAAAAGAACTCTTTGCAGAGAAGAAGGAAGTGATTCAACAACAACCACCAGTACCAAAACAACAACAAAGACAGACGACAAGCTTTTTGAACACCAAAGCGGAAGGATTTTACGTTTCGCGACCAAAAAAGTTCACCACGGAGGCAAAGAACGTCTTAGATAAATCGAGTCGTTCCAACAAAGAGGCGGTGTTGTTAAGGTTAAGGCTGTATGAAGACGAATACGATGATTCATTCGATGATTTACCTCCACCACCTCCAAATGCGACAGAGAAACTCGAAGAAGACGCGGACGACCCGGAAGAATCAAAGTTAGGAGAAGAAAAAATGTTTTGGTATTTCGAAGGCCGGGTGTATAACGCGCCGAAACAAGGTGCAAAGGTCATCAAAGCTCGGTCTCCCATGGAGGCTTCGCATATAGCAGCCACTCAAATTGAATCGGAGAAAACGTTTGGTTTAGGTGAAGGGGGGAACAAAGCTGTATTTCCTCGACAAGATGCGTCTGTCTCGGGAGTAGACTACCAGCAAAGGCGACACCATCAGAAAAAAGGAGGAGGAGGAAAAGCTGCGGGGGGCGGCGGCGGAAGAGCCAATCGTGGGCCCGGATCCAACGCACCTTCTTTTCAAGAGCGAAACAGACGCAAAGCTGCTTCGTCGAGGAAACGCGACGTTTTATAGAAAGAGAGAGATAGAGTAAGAGAGAGGTGTTAGCAGAGTAGTATGATAATAGAACATGTGTAGATTTTTGATTAGAATTTAGAAGAAAAAGAAATAGACAGGAAAGTTGTATTATTACACGAGAAGTGCAGTTGTGTTTTTTCTTGTGATTTCGTTACAACAATTCTGGTCACGAATGCAACGTTGATGATTAATGGGAATGACAGACGGACGAGGAAAGGAGAGGATGGATCTTGAAACTGGAACTACTACTAAGGAATACGGAGAAGGCGGTAGTACCACGACTACGACTTCGTTCCTGACTACCGCGTACGCGATATCTTTCAGTGATTTTCTTCTCATTTTTCTCCTCTTTCTTCTCTTCCTCATTCTCGTACGAAAAGTCTATCAATACGCCTTCAAGAAAGATAAAACGAAGAAGAAGAATTAGTAGTCGACATGACATCGCTCAATCTTCTCGATGTTCTGAAACGGCGGAGCGAGAAGCATCGGATAGAATCTCACGTCATTCTTTCCCCCGTATTCGAAGTTTTGAGTCTAGATTTTCGTGAGAAGAAGCAAGACAGAAGTAGGAGAAAATCCAATGAACTTCTGAATCTGGCGGTTGCTGAACTGCAGAGAATAGTAAAGGCACAACTCGTTTCGCAGAGAGATGTAATGAGAATCTTACTCTTCGTGTGGGCAAATTACGATGGTCACGAACAAAATTTCTTTCCTAGAAAATTAGAATATGATGACGATGAGGTTGTCGATGTGTTGTTGAAATGGCGAGTAGGCACGGAAACGTTTGTCGAAGTGGTCACGCGATGTGATTTGCTCACCGAATTCAAATTGGCGTTAAAAAACGCGAATGATACTTATCTGAATGAGCGAATGCTCTCCACAGTATTATTGCTCGTTGAGAATGAAGCATCTGCACAAATAGTTGACATCATAAAGAAACAACAGATGGAAGGTGGCAATGGATTTTACAGTACTCCTTTTTCGCAATACAATACAATTCGTAGGTTGCTAAAACAGGAATATATGGGAGAGAATAACAACGATGATAGTCATAATAATAGCTCTCATTTTGAGTGCACTGTGGAGGAAGAAATGGTTAAAGTCATGAATCGCATCAATTCTGAGAAGCAAATGTCTATGAAAGAAGCAGTTCAGTTCTCCAGAAGTTTACTCCCTCTAAAACTATTATCTCCGGCAAAATTCACGCAACTGTTGCTTTATTACGCTGCTGAGAATAGCTCAAATATGCCTTTGATTTTAAGCGCGGCGTATAATTCTCCTGGACTAATTGAATTCGAATTTTTCATTCATGCGTTCAGAGAGTTAGTCGTGGTGAAACCGCATTTGCTAAACGCATTGAACGTTTTCATAGCTTCGTTATTCAACGTTCACGTGGCTAGAATGCACACAGATGGTGATGGGAATTACGATAGCTCTCTGCTCGATCCTAGAGAAGGCATTCTGTATGTTGTGCTTCCATTACTTCACAATAGCCACGAGAGTGGCGTCGTAGAATTCGCAATACATCTTTTGCGAGACATTACCATGAACGACACTCGGTTCGATTATCCCTTGGTATTCCGAACATATCCAGGTAGTATTCTACTATCTTTGGCCTCCGTAGTTAATTCTCGGAACGCTGACGACGGATTCTCAGAACGCGTGCGGGAGTTAGCGTCTTCGACTTTATCTGTTTATGTTGATGGCTTTGAGTATCTCGCAAAGGAGAAAAGAATTCATCTCACAAAGCATGCGTTGGTATCGATTGAAAGACTGAGATCTGTTGCTGCTACGTATCTCAATTGGGACACACGTCTAAGAATCGATCCAGTGTTACAATACGGTCGACGTAAACACGATATAGTGAACGAGAAGCTACCGCCAAGTTTGAACTGCAAATCTGATTCCGTTACGCTCTGGATAAAGAATATTCTCGTAGATATATTCTGCATCTCTCGTTCCAGCGATGAAGTACTATCGCGAGTGTTACGTTTGATATTTCCGTTCGACGAGGAGGTTATGGAAGAAGAGGGAGAGATCAATTCCAGTCTCGATGCGTGCTTACTTAAATTCAGAAGTATACTTGTCGAAGTCGGTGTAAAGTATCGAGACCATTTAAAGTTGGCGCTATTATGGGCAAGCTCGGAGGTTTTCCCTCGTTGCACGTTTCCTGAAATCCGACGAATAATATTTGATCTATTTCCAAGGCTATTTTCTCAGTTCTTGTTTATGTTTGACGAAAATGTGAGAACGGATAAGGATGCAATAGAAACGGATGGTATTGTGCTCGATTTGTTTGTAAAAGTGATACAGACGACTCGAAACACGATAGATGTTGAAATCTTGACTCGGCAACTCGCCAATATAGTTTCCTCATCTCCGCGAGAGTCGTTTTCGTTCCAGCTTCTAAGTTTTAGGAGCTTATGCTTAGCACTATCGGTTGTGTCTGTGTCATCCAGAGGCGGATCTAAGAGTCGAGCAGAAGGCGCACTTTCTGCAGCTGCATTTGATATTTTAGCTAAAGTAACATCGAGTGCATCCGAAGAAAGTGATACGTGTAAAAAGAAAAAGTTGGAAGAAATGCTCAAGGTTCTTCCAAGCAGTGCTCTTCCAGACATAGCAAAACAGATCGAATTAGAAATAAGGAAGATTTAGCATGCAACAAAATATAGCATTGCGCACCTACAAGCACTCACACTACGTACTACTCGTATGATATTTACTAAACGGTTGTCTTTCTATTTTCTTTATCATTATTGTTTTCAACCAATGGTTGAGTTTTGGTCAAGGCGTGCTGGTTTAAAATTGGATCAAGCTCGTCGTAATGGGGTACGGTAGCTGCAATCCATTGTCCGTTTCTTATGACGAGTCTGTCGTGTTGAGATCTCGAAAACAATTCGGAGTATTGTCGACCTCGAAAGAGTACAAAGTCTGCTGCACCGCCTTCTTTTAGTAATCCGTGCGTCTTACCTAATCCCATCGCCTGCGCAGGTGTTGTCGTGACAGCTTTGGGCCAATCTCCCAAAGAAGGTCGGTCTAAGTGCGCGATGAAGACGCTGAGACGAAAAACTTCGAGCATGTCCAAGTCTCCATATCCATAAAATTGATCTCTGATGTTATCACTCGCTAAACAAATTGGAATATTTTCCGTGGCAATTTCCTTCAAAAGAGGAACACCGCGACGTCTCGGCGTTTTTTCTCCAAATTCGCACCTATTTTGAAGCCACTGGTTTACCAGAGGTAAACTAACGATGGTAATATTTGCTCTATTAGCGGCTTGTAATATGATTTGTAAATTCTCAGCAGTTTGCGCCGCTAAGGAGCAACAATGCCCACAAACGATTTGTCCTTTGTAATTGTTTCTCATTGCTGCGTTAGATATGTGCAACAAACCTTTTGACTCTTCGTTGCCGTTTTCATCAACATGAAAATCTAAGTCGAGTTCAAATTCTATGGCGAGTTGGAACACTCTATCGAGTAAAGTGTGTAACTCGTCCCCACACGTCGTGTGCGGATCAAAATCCGTCCCTCCGTAGTCAGAACACGAAACAGCGGCTCCTAATATCCCCTTGTGCCCTTTCACCGTCCGAGCTAGATTTCTAGACGCGTGTTCATCTTTGAAAAAGCTCAAAATCGATAGCGAGACCCCTTGCAATTCTATTCGTCCTTTCCATTTTTCTCGAAGTTTCATAAACACCGGCCAAGTCATTGCGCCTTGACTCGGACCAGACATCAGATGGGTTCGAATAGCGGATGTACCGTGCGCGTACGCTGTCTTTAGAGAAAATTCCATTCTCAGCGTGAGTTCTTCTTCTGTCCAGTGTATTTCATCGATTTCACAGGACTTATCCGCCCCAGCTAAAGATCCAGATTCGTTTCGACTTCGTTCACAGGTGTGCGATTTATCCACGTGAGTGTGGATATCGCAGAAGGTTGGCATACACACCCCTTTCTTCGCGTCGAGTATTGTTCCGAGCTGTCCGTTGCTTTCTCCTTCTTCTTTGTCTTCTGACTGCTTAATTCGGTCGATTTTCCCGTCTTTTACGGTTATGTCTACCAACACTAATCCGTCTCTATCTGCAGAGTAGTAAGGGTCAATTTTTGAGGAAGAAGAGTTCGTTAAAGCGACGTCTGGACTCTCGGAAGCATTTTTATTACAATTGGTGGTTGTGTGATGATTAGTTTTATCCGCGACGGATAATACAACCATCGGCACTGTCGCGTTTTTAATGGTATATAGCGAAGAAGAACTCTCCGGTGGTTCTATCCATGGCTTCATGATGACGTGCGCGTGCGTGTTGTGCGCGTATCGCTTATAAATACCCCAAGATCTTATGCGCGATGAGAAAGTGAGGGATTGATTGTTCTGTCTGTTTATTCTCTTTTGAAAGGACGCAAAAAATGGGAAAAGAAACGAAAACGAACAAACAAAAAAACTCCAAAAAAGCAAGAATTTTCTTCGTGTTCGTTTGTGCGTATGCGCGCCCGCTGCTCCCTTTCTTTGGGCAGGCTTTTGAGGACGAAGTTAGACGAAGAAAGAGAGCTTTTATATCGAAAGAAGCATACATGCTGAACCCAAACGCAAAGACGTTCAATCCTCCGACGTCTGGAGCATCAGGAGCTGCGTCGTCTGCGGCTGCGCAGATGTCACATTATAACGCCGTTTCGACAAAAGAGCGCAACACTAACACCAGCGTGCAGAACTTGACAGCAAGTTTAGGAGACTTTGGATTCGTAGACGAGGACGATACGGACGATCTGTCCGCGCTCATACATGCAGACGGTGGAGAAGGAGGATTAGATGATGGCGTCGATGGAGGAGGAGGGGGAGTCCCGTATACAGGTTACAACAACTTTCAGCACGGCGGTCTCCACCACGCAGAAGTAGATGAACAGATCGACGAAGAAAAAATGAGATGGCTTGTGCAAGAGTTCCCGAATATAGATGAAACGATTCTCGAGGATATTTTGTTCAATGCTGCTCACGGTGATATAAACGGCGCTTTAGATTTATTGGAGGAGTTGGAGAAAGACTACGAAGTGCCTCTACCGGAAGCGCCAGCAATTAACGAAGAAAATTTCCCGTCTTTAGGTGGTGATGGTGGTGGGAAAGCTGGCGATAATAATAATATCCATAAAAATAACATAGCAACAAAGAAAGAAGAGGAAGAGCTACCTCGAAAGATGTACTTATCGGGAGGAAGATCGAACTACGTCGAGAGGCAAGCTCCTGCAACATCGTTGTCAACCACTTCCTCCTCCTTGATTCAGCCTTCTTTGACGGTCACTCGGCCGACGTACTTCGATTCATCGTCGCAAAACAGAGCAACAGCAGCAAAACCTGAATGGGTGCAAACAGGTGAAAGTGTATCGAATCTGTATGAAGAAAATCGGGCAGAAGCGCGAGATTTAGCTCGCGTAAGAAATGTCTGTTATGAACAGGCGACGACTGCATTCCTTTCTGGGAACAAAGCTCTGGCGAAGGAACTATCAGCAAAAGGAAAAGAAGCCGCCAAAGCTATGAAACAAGCGCACGAGCAGGCGTCAAATCAAATATATTCCGAAAGGAATAACAGGAATACAAACACGATAGATTTACACGGTCTTCATGTGGCCGAGGCGCTCCAAATTCTAAAGCGAGAGTTAGGCACCGGTGGTGGAAAGTTGAGTGGAGAGATTAGCATCCTTGTTGGTACGGGACATCACACGAAAGGGTCTCGGACACCCAGTAGGTTACCTCGAAGCGTCGAGGAGTGGTTAATTTCGCAAAATATTCACTTTACCGAACCGGTCTCGGGGGAGTTTTTGGTAAGGGTCTCGTAATTTAAAAAATTGCGATTAATTAAAATCAAACAAATGCCAAAATCAAACACTCAAAACAAAAAGAAAATTTCAGGTTTTAACATCCATCTCGCCCATCTGGTTTTTCTTTCTCTTCACTTCTTCTCTCTGTATTTTGCCGTCGTCATCATCACCATCATCAAATACAACAACAACAACAACAACAACAACAACAACAACAACAATAATAATGCTCTTTCTCGTGTCGGACGAGGAATCTACGCAAACGCCCTCTCGAAAGGATGACATCAGCGAGACGAAAGAGTTCAACGCGCGCTTGTTCGGATGCGAATTCGTTCGAAGATGCGGTCGCTTGTTGAAACTCAATCAGTCCTGCATTGCGACTGGTCAAGTGTTGTTGCACAGGTTTTACTTCAAGAAATCTCTGAAGAAATTCGATGTTAAACGTATGGCGGCAACGTCCATATGGCTAGCTTCGAAGCTCGAGGAGTCTCCAAGAAAACTCAGGGACATTGTAAATGTTCTCGTTCGAGTGGAAGAACGAATGGAAGGCAAGAAGAGTTCAGAAACCGTCGTATTGGACGTGTATTCAGATCGATTCGAGGATATTAAGGACGATTTGGTGCGAAAAGAAAGGCACATGCTCAAAGAGTTTGGGTTCGTGATTAAAATTGAACATCCGCATAAGTTTGTGTTGAACTACTTGCAAATATTAGACTTGACTGGGAACAAACAGTTGACGCAGAAAGCGCTGAATCATACGAATGATGCGTTGCATACGACCATATGCGTTCGGTTCAACGCAGAAACGATTGCGTGCGCTACCATATATTTAGCAGCTAGAGAGATGGATATTGCGTTACCGGAGAATCCTCATCAGTGGTGGTTATTGTTCGATGTTGTTCTAGAGGACATCGAGTGCGTGTGCAACTCATTGGAAATTTTGTACGAACATATAGAATATCCACCAAAGTACGAGGTGTTAGGGGAGCTTCCTCCAGGTGCCGCCGCTGAACAATGAAAAGGTGACGAAGGGAAGAGGAAAAGGTACAAACATAATAGAAAAGTAATTTGATGTAGAATATAGAAGCCGGCAGCATCATAGATGCGACATACGTACGTAGAAATCAAAATACATATTTATTACTTCGCTTCTAACAAATCGCTCAACTGGTTGGTGTAAAAGTCCGGAACGATTTCGTTATTCGGGCTCAATAAGCGCTCCTCCGTGGTCACGCCAGATAACACCAACAAAGTGGACAAGCCGCCATCTTTGCCGAACAAAATGTCCGTGTCAAGACGATCGCCAACCATGCAAATTTCATCCTTCGGAATGGAGTACTTCTCGGCGATATAATCCAACATGAAAGAGGACGGTTTCCCAACAACAATCGGCTCTTGTTGCGTCGAACCTTTAATGCATCCTACCATGGAACCGTTCCCAGCCCACTCTTGTGCGGAAGTCAAGTGCGTCACCGCGTCTGTGTTGGTCGCAATGAACAAACATCCCGGGTTCTCACGAATGCAAAGCGTCGCTTGCTGAATTTTGTGATAGTTGAAATGTCTGTCAAAGCCAACGATAACCGCGCTAACATCTTTGTCGTGTTCCATGTACAAACCTTCGCTCAAAGTCACTTCTTTACCCTTATCAGCTTCACAACCCGACCACTTGATGCCAAGCAAGTCAAGTTCTTCCCCAATACCAGTTTCACCGACAACGTAGACTTTACCGTCGAACTTGATAGACTCGAGGTACGCGGCAGCCGCAAAGGAGGAGGAAAAAATGTTCTCCGCCGTGATGTTCAGCCCCAAACTAGTAAACTTCTTCAAATATCCCGCTCGGGACTTGGTGGAGTTGTTGGTGATGAAAAACAATTGCTTGCCCATACTCTTGAGCATTTCAATAGTCTCCGGAACGCCATCAATCAAAGAGTCACCTTTCCAAATGACACCATCGCAATCGAAAATAAATGTTTTGGTCTTATCGAGCAACTTTTTTGCTTCCGCGATGTCCATTTTGCGCTGTTTATGCGCCATAGATGCAGAGATTTGTGTAGTGGCAGATATTCTCTTCGATTGAGTATTTCTTTTCGCGGAGGAAGTGACTTTACTTTGAACGAGCACGGAACGCGCAGCGACTGACGAACTGGCCAAGGATGACATGTGTGCTATGTGAGTGTGTTCGTGCGTGAATATACGTGTGTGTATATATTACTACGCCAGATTGTGACGTGCAAGAGTGGCAGCGCGCGATGATTTTGTTTTCTTTCGTGGGTTCCGATTATCTACAAACTTTGCTTGGTGGTCCACGTGTTCTCTTTTTCATCTCTCTTTTTCAAAGTCCTCCTTTTTTGTCCTCCCGGCTTGATCTCTCCCCCCTGCCCCCCGTCTTTTTTGCCTTTTTTAAAAGGTGGTGTTGGGAAAAAGGCACCAAGGGACCAAAAAAATGCGTCTCAAAAAAACGTCAAGTCGCAATAAAGTACGCGCGCGCGAATATCGAGTATAAATAAAAGCAGCACGTAGTATGGGAATGCATGCTTTACCCTTAATTCGCACGACAACAAACTCATTCTTGTGTGGATCGTTAAAAAACAGCAGCAAGTCTTTAGTGAGAAGAGTTATCAATACTACTAGCAATAAACAACAACACAAACAATCTAGGATAAACACGACGGCGACTGCGGCGATGGAAAAACATGACTTTGATTACGATATTTTCGTTATCGGAGGTGGCTCTGGTGGCGTTCGCGCCTCAAGAATGTCATCCACCGCGGGTGCTAAAGTTGGTTTAGTGGAATTGCCGTTTAATCCGATATCTTCGGATACGCAAGGCGGATTAGGAGGCACGTGCGTCATTCGTGGGTGCGTTCCCAAAAAGCTCTTCGTTTTCGGCTCTGGGTTCAAAGCTGAGTTTGAAGACGCCGCTGGTTTCGGCTGGGACGTAGACCCGAACCCGAAATTGAACTGGTCGAAACTCTTAGAGGCGAAAACGAAAGAAATCACGAGATTAAATGGAATTTACGGTCGATTATTAGACGGCTCCGGCGTGACTGCGTACGAAGGCGCTGGCAAACTCTTGGATAAACACACCGTAGAAATCACGAAAGCGGACAACACTAAAGAGAAAGTTACCGCGCAAAACATATTAATCGCAACTGGTGGACGGGCAGTGAGACCAGATATACCAGGTAAAGAACTCGGCATTGACTCTGACGACGCGTTATCCTTGGACAAGTTGCCAAAAAGAGTATCTATTGTTGGTTCTGGATACATCGCGGTTGAGTTTGCAGGCATTTATCAAGGTTTAGGTTGCGAAGTTGATTTGATTTTCCGCCAGCCGTTACCATTGAAAGGTTTCGACAAAGAAATTCGCGAAAACGTGTTCAACACGTTGAAATCGCGGGGCATTAACGTGTGCGAATCGACGACACCGGAGTCCTTAAAAGAAGATGGCAAAGGCAACATCGACTTGACGCTTTCCAGCGGGAAAACTATCAACACAGAAGTGGTCATGTTTGCCACCGGTCGCGCGCCGAACACGACGAGACCGGACATAGGATTAAAAAACGCTGGCGTTGAACTCGATTCTGCCGGCGCCATCAAGGTCGACAAGTACTCGAGAACGAACATTCCGAGCATTTACGCCGTTGGTGACGTGACCAACCGCATCAACTTGACTCCGGTAGCTTTAATGGAAGGCATGGCATTTGTTGAAACGGTCGTGAGAGGAAATGATAAAGAGCCAGATTACGAAAATGTACCTTGCGCAGTATTCTGCCAACCACCTGTAGCATGCATTGGTTTAACCGAAGAACAAGCCATCGCTGAAGGACGCACATGTGACATCTACACATCTTCATTTACTCCGATGAAGTTGACTTTAGCTGGGAGAACGGAAAAAGCATTCATGAAGCTCGTCGTTGACACCAAGGACGATAAAGTTATCGGTTGTCACATGGTTGGTCCAGATTCGGCTGAAATTATGCAAGGTATGGGCGTTGCTATGAAGTGTGGGGCGACCAAGGCGCAGTTTGATTCGTGCGTCGGTATTCACCCATCCAGCGCAGAGGAGTTTGTGACCATGCGAACGAAAACTCGAACCGTCGGTCCGAACGCTTAATAATAGGAAGAAAGGGAAACGAGAGGGTTGAGGAAGACTTTTATTTTTTCAATACGTACAAAACGAGTTACACGTTATCGTCATCATCGTTGGGAGAGAAAAAATAGTATTCGTTTGTCTTTCTTTTTTTTCGTCTCCTTGGAAAGTACTCCTTCGCCTTGGAAAGTCGTCAGCTTCAAAAACTTTGCCTTTTTCTTTGCCGCGTCAGCAGCCATAAAATGTGAAAATATCTTTCGTTACGGAGTGATCTCTCTCAGAATTTCTCGAACAAAAAAGCGCGCTCTCTCGGGCACAGATCTCACCGAAAAGAGATCGGAGTCGAATAAAGTATTGAGACAGATAATATGATTGGATCAAAGCGCAAAAGCGAGGACGTTCACGCCTCGACCGGGAAGAAAGAACGCGCAGCGAGCGGCGAGCCTGCCAAAATTGGAGGAGGAGAAGGAGGCAAAACAGCACAACAAATATCAAGTGCTCCTTCGAACACGAAGGCGAATGCTGCTGCTATTACAGAAATGAAGAGGGAGGAAAAGAAAGCGACGATAAATCCTATGAAACGAAGAAAGAGCAAACAATCGACGGACTTTTTCAACGAGTTGCCGTCGTTGATGGGTTTGGAAGTGCTACCAACGATTTCCAGACAGAATTCGTTCAGCCACATTTATAACAACGGTGGCGAAATCCCTCAAGTTTTATCGAATAACAACTTGTTTGCCACGGAGGAAGTGGTCCCGCCGGCATCTTTAGTCGCAGCTCCTCCTCCACAATCTGCATTGAAAGAAGAAGGAGGAAACGCCGTGTATAACGCCGATAACATTGTTAAAGCCACGAATACCACCAACGTTGTGAATACTGCCAGTGCAAATGCCAACAATTTATGGGAGTCGCTGGACTTGCCAATTCCGATGCACCCGACGTCGATGGCGAACAACAACTACAGCGTGCACGAACAAGAGATTATTCTTGGCTCCAAGTCGTTCACTTTGGGAACACCGTACACACAGCAGCACGAATTAATCCGAGAAAATGTAAATACTACCACCACCGCCGCCACAACGATGAATACCACCAACAAAAAGGCAAAAGCAAATGTCGCAAAGAATGCTGTGGGTGGTAAACAAATGCAGTCGAAAGCTCAACAACAAAAAAATCGTCGACAAGCCGTTAAGGCGAAGAAAGACGCGATATTGGCGATTGATAAAATCATGGCAGATAACGCTAAAAATATCAGCCCACCTCGTAACTTGGTCAACAATGATGCCAAATTGCGAACAACTGAAGTTCAGGAAGCAAATGGTCAGTATCAATACTTCCACATGCAACAAGAGCAAACTATGCAGAAAAGAAACGACAGAATGACGACTACGGCGACGAATACGACACCATCAGAGGAAGAAAACGCGCATCCGCCCTCGAACGGTTCGCGCGAAGATGAAAATAACAAGAAAAGTGACAACAATCGTAGCAGCGACAACAACAGCAATGGGACGAGCTTGGTAAAAGAAGTAGGAAACAGCGCAGATGGTGCGGCGAATATCGACAACAAGATCATCAACAACAAGAACATTCAACAACATCAAAGAAGTTCTCAAGCGGAATTGATACTCTTGGAAGAGTTTCAAACCGTCATTCGTAATTTATACTCGGTCACTCGCGAGAATATCAAAAGCTCTCTGTATCGGTTGGCGGAGGAGGCTAAGAATAAGAACAGAGCGGCTGGGGCGACGGTCTTCAAAGATAAAGATCACGTCATGGTTGACCAGTCCGTGGTCAATCTTCTCTATCAACGATATTAGTCTACACTGCATGCACGTTTTGTATATACATCTATCACTAATTTAAAATAATCAATTGAAACCTGCGCTTAAAAAACACTATGGAGAAACCAGATTTTCCGTGCGCGAGGAGATTTTCAACCAGTATCTCTTTGTTTGGAATCCAATTTTCTTCTTCACTTTCTCCGGCACACGCGCACAACGCGCAGAGGACCGATCGCTCATATAAAACAAATGGATCGAGCACTGTTCTCTTTCACCTCCTCCTCCTCCTTCTCCTCCTCTTGCAGCAGCAGGAGTAAAGAATTGTCTTCAACAACTCGTCTTCAAAATCACTTTCAACGATTTAGTTTTACTAAAAACAAACAACAACAACAACACGGACGACAACGACGAAGAACAAACGCAACTCAGCGCAGGGCATATAATAGTGCAAGTTACAATAATGCTAACGACGATGATGTTTTGATCGAGCTTAAAGACGTTCGGAAACAATTTGGGAGTAAAAAAGTATTAGATGGCGTGTCATTGAAAATCAGACGAGGCGAAGCGGTTGGTATTATTGGACCATCTGGGACGGGCAAATCAACAGTGCTCCGCGTTATGGCTGGCTTACTCCTACCAGATTCTGGAGATGTCATCATTAGAGGTAAAAAACGTGAAGGTTTAGCTTCAGATGAGAAGAACCCGAGCTTGAAAGTTGGAATGGTTTTTCAAAGTGCGGCATTGTTTGACTCATTAACGGTTGGGGAAAACGTTGGTTTTCGTTTATACGAACACTCTTCTTTGCCGGAATCAGAGATTAGGAAAATTGTCGATGAGTCTTTAACTGCCGTAGGACTAGCGGGTTCGGAGGATAAATACCCTGCACAACTCTCTGGAGGTATGAAAAAACGGGCAGCATTAGCGAGAGCGATAATTAAAGACAACATCATCAATCAAGAAAACATGGGATCCACCACTGCTAAAGAAAGAATAGAGGAAGTTGTTATGTACGATGAACCAACGGCCGGTTTAGATCCAATTGCTTCTACAACGATTGAGAACTTGATGAGAGATTTACAGGATACACCGGACCATCCGTCATCAAGTGGGGTATCCTCATACATCGTAGTTACGCACCAACACTCCACGATTCGAAGAGCTGTCGATAGGTTGGTTTTTCTGCACCAGGGTAAAGTTGTCTGGGAAGGTTCGGCTGCTGATTTCGACCGAACAAACGAACCAATCGTTCGGCAATTCGCAACCGGGGCTCTAAGCGGACCTATTAGTTATACATAGTTTAATTATTGTATTATTCATCAGCAACAACATTTACAACGTCTTCATCGTCTGCTACTTCTATTGTTCCTTCGCTACTACTGCTATAATTCTCATGATCTTCCGTCGTAATCTCCACTTCTGCTCCTACCACTGGTTGTTGTTCTACTTGTGGTGGAGGTGCCCAGCTACTGTTGTTCACAATAGCTGGAAACTCGGGAAGCGTTTCATCTGGTAAACGAGGAAGCGTCGGTAACGTTCGGCATTTCCCACCAAACTCATAATCTCTCGGATCGCACGGGTTCGGCAGAATCTCCTTCCCCGTGATTTCATTGATAAGGAACTTCTTGTTGTAATAATTATCTAATCTTTTTTGGTCCAGCATCGCTTTATCCTTTTTCGTGTTGGCTAATAATCTTTGAATCAGTTCACTTTGGGATGGGTCGACACCGGAAAAAGAAGGATTTTCTACCGCTTCGACTTCGTGTACGTTCCCGGACGATGCGATGGTAAAAGCCACGCTCGCGGAGATAAGTTGACGGAGAACAATAGATTGTCGAGAAGAGGGACGAGAAGAAGGAGGAGGCGATGGGATGCGAGTGCGCGCCGAGCAATAGGAGGAAGCTGTCGCACAACAAATCATTTTTGCGTGCTTTTTTTGTAAGATGAAAGAGCGGGATAAGTGATAAGAGAGGAGAGGCAAAATGCGTGTGATTTTGTCAGTTTGTATTTCTTTTCTAATTATTCATTTACTTCTTTGTTTTCGAGAAACCACTCACACCTTTCGATTTCTTGAACCCACCAACCATACCTTTACTTCCTTTCTTCTTTTCTGGTTCTTTTCTCTTTCCAATCGTACTACTCTTGACGGTTGCCACGCCGAAAAACGATTCCAAACGATTTTGAGAAGCAACGCCGGCTTTCGCTTTTTTGATTCTCGCCAAGGCGTTGCGAACGCGTTCTTCGTTAAACGATTTCTCTTTAACGAGGAAATCAATAACGCCTTCATCGTTTGGCTTGGACCATTTTAACTCCAAGTTGTTCGTATCGATGACTTCGGGTTCTTTGAATAACTGTCTAGCTTCTTTGTACATGAAGTTCTCTGGGACAACGTATTTTTTATCCTTGATGTTCTCGAGGATAGTTTCGATGTTTTTATACTCACGAATCAACTGTAACGCCTTCACTGGACCAATACCAAAGATTGAATCCGTGTAATCGCATCCGCACAAAATGCACAAGTCGATGAATTGGTTGTAATCCAAATCTAAACCTTTGAGAACCTTATCGAAATCGTACTCCGCAATATCCTTCTTTTGCGACGCCGGCGCCATCAAGTTACGAATCAAACGTGGGCACGCAAACGTTAATGTATCCATATCTTCCGTCGCCGCTCCGTGGACTAACCCAGCTTTGCACATTGCCGCACACGTCGCTTCGGCTTCGCACGGCGCTTCAAACACAGGCACGCCGAGTAATTTTACCAAACGCATAACTTCTTGGTTTTGTTCCTTAGACACTCGCACTGTTCGTTTTGCAGCCTTCTCAATTGCGTCTTTATCGCCCGTTTCTCTCGCCGCTTCTAATTCCTTTTCAGCTTGATCTCTCTTATCTTTTCTTTTGGCCAATTCTCCTCCTTTCAACGTCGGTGGCTTCCCATCGAACACGTAGACCGGTTTAATCCCGGCTTCGAGCATGCGACAGGTACGAGACAGGACGCCGATGAGGTGCGCGGTGACTTGTCCGTTCTCGTCGGTTAACTGACTCTCACCAGAGCGACCGACAACCATCTGAATACAAAAGAAAAGAGAAAAAGGAATACAGCGTCGTCAGATGTGTGCGCAAGATCGAGGTGAAACGTCTTTGAGTAAGAGGAGAGCACGAGCTGATGAGCGAGAGAATTTTTGAAATTTCGAACGTGATGTAAAACGTACGAGATACTGATAGATGTGCATGGACGCGTCGATAGCTATTTTCCGGTCCAAGTACGATTGGAACTTTCTCTCCATGGAGCACCCCGGGGCGTGTTCGGCTAGGAGTTTTGAGAGGCCTTTGATGCCCATCGTGTTTGTGTATTTATAAATTTATTTATAAAAATGTGGAGAGATATAGATTCCCAAAGAAGAAGAAGACGCGAGATCCCACACAAAAACACCTCTTTTCTTTTCTTTTCTTTCGTCACTAGTAGTAGTTATAGTACGCGTAATAATAATAATAATAATGGCGAGTTTACTGCACGGTGATCGAGGAAAAATGATGATGAAGATCTATCACGGATCTTCGTTCGCGTTAGCTGGTTTGGTCCCGGCCGCGATGGTCATCCGAGACGGCAACTTACCCGTCGATTTAGCCTTGGGCGTAGCGTTACCGGTGCACTCGCACATTGGTTTAAACTTTGTGATTAGCGATTACGTGCCTAAAAGCATGCGATTACCGGCTCGAGCATCGGTCTTAGGCGTTACTATGGCGTCTTTATACGGGATGTTCCAGTTGAACATGTACGGAGAAGGGGTGTCGAAAACCGCAAAAAGACTTTGGCGAAATTGAATTCATGCTTGGTTTTGTTTCCGTTTACGTCGGGTCGTAAACGTCCGGGCGGCGTGCAAGTCATGTTATATAGTATTTTGTGTAGTAGAAAAAAACATCTTTTGTACAACATTTATTCTTTTACGAGGAAATCAGCTTCGTTAAGACTATCCATAATCTCGCACCTAAGAAGTTGTTCGACGTCCTTATGAGAACAGAACACGCTCTAGAAACTTTTGGGGGCAACTTTTCGTAAATCAAACGTTCGATACCATTGACAATTTGGTACCTAGTGTTCGCAGATACGGACATGTGGATCACCCCCAACATGATGGATTGCACGAAAACTCCCGGGAAGAATCCAGCTAAGTTACCTCCCAAAGCCTTGGCAAAAAAAGTAGCCACTGTACACGTCGTGCCACCGATGACTAAATAGAACTTCGCCTTTTTGAAGTAACACGTTATCCGTTCTTTCATGGAGTAGTCCCCAGCTTGAAAGACGTGCGCCAACGCAGGCTTACCCCCACTAATACCATCTTTTTCAACAGAAGAACTCGTCGGAGCTAAAAAATATACTATCAAAGTATCGTTCAATGCCGCAGAGAGCATTTGAACGAGCGCAGCGAGTCGAATAGTTGGTGTCCACGCCTCTGCATCCAAACCAGTCACCCATATCAACACGGAGAGCGTTATGAGTTCATCGATGCATATTTCAGCTAGCAGTTTAAAGACAAAGTTCTTATCAGCTTCCAAGCGCTGATTAATCCCATTCATGAACGACATTAAGGCGTTCTCGATAATAAATTTCGGGGAAGGGGCCCGGACTTTTTCTCCTTCGGGCAAAAAGCCCCCTCCAGAAGCCGCTGTTGAGTTTGTTATCGTCAACACTCGAGAAAGCTCGACTGTTTGATAATATTTACTAATTTGTGTTTTATTATCGTCGCGTTTACTTTCATCTTCTATGTAACTAGTAATCATAAACGACGACTTATTATTTACGGAAGAATGTGTGCGTTCCAATAATCCAATCCGCGACCGTTGGAACGATGAAAGCGATGACAAATAACTGCTTCTTCTCGTCGCTGCGCTAGACGAAGTAAATCGTCGAGACTGACAGCATGAGGAAGTACAAGAGGAGGAAGATGATCTAACATTCGAAGCGAACGAAGTGGCCATCGCGAAAACGTGTTTTTCGTGGGAGCGCGTCTGAAAGTAAAGGTGCGACCTTTCGGAGTTCCTTTTTTACCTTCCCCTCTTTCCCTCTTTTTTTCTCTCTTTTTTCCTCTCTCTCTCTGCTCAAGAAACGAATCGTTCAATAGAAAAATGTATTAATTAGTCATTAATACGTGTATTACAAAACTACTGCAGGTAGAGAGATACCGCGATTAAGCGACGACACGACTCCAGGGGTGTTCAATTTCACCGTATTGAATACCAATAAGAGTATTCGTCATGCGCACTTGAAATGCGTTTTCTGAAAACGCGTTTTTCGGTACGGAATAATCGATGCCGTTGTACGATATTGATGAGATAGGTTGGATAACCGCCGCCGTCCCCGTACCAAAAATCTCATAAACTTCCGTTCTATTGAACGCGTCGAGCACTTCCTGCAACGGCAACATTCTCTCCGTGACTTTACACTCTCCCCACTCTCTCGCTAAATCAATCACCGACTGTCTCGTGATTCCGGCTAAAATAGTTCCATCTTCTAAGGTCGGTGTGACGAGCTCTTTTTCCCCCATTTTGTTTTTCCACAACAGAAAAATATTCATCGTACCAGCTTCGGTGATATATTGCTCCTTATCGTACACGAATAGCGCCTGAGATGCGCCCGAATTCGCGGCATCTCGTTGTGCCATCACAGTTGGACTGTAGTTACCTCCAAACTTCACGTTGCCAGTGCCCCCTGGCCAAGCGCGAATCCACTTCGAATCTACGGCAAGTTTAATAGGAACAAAACCAGATTTGAAATACGGGCCAACTGGTGACATCATTACATATAAATGCGCTTCTGATGTTTGCGTTAATCCTAACCACGGTGTGGTGCTAAAAATCAAAGGGCGTAAATACATCGCATAGCCTTTCTTTCTCGGTATCCACTCTTTGTCAACCTTTAAAAGCGCTTCGATGCACTTTAACAATTCCTCGCCGTTGAACGCGGGTAAACATAATCTGGAGGCGGAAAAATTTAAACGTTCCATATTTTTCTCCGGTCTGAACATACGAACGTTGCCGTTTGCATCGATGTATGCTTTCATCCCTTCATAGCATTCGTTGGCGTAGTGAAACACATGCGCAAAAGGGTGCAATGCAATCGGTCCGGATGGAATGATTTGTGGATTCGACCATCCAAGTCCGTTGCGCCATTCAATTTTAAGCATGTGATCGGATATGACCTGTGTGTAAGGAGAGCGAAGAGGAGAAGAGAGGTAAGTTTTGAGATTTAGATGTTTTTTATGATTTGTCTTAGTCGAGGAAGAGGAATGGAAGAAGAAATTTACCTTGCCGAAACCGAGTTGTTCGTCCGGGCATCGAGGCAATGGACGCGTCGTCGTATGTATCTCTAGATTGGCACACTGTTCATGATGTTTTGCAAGATTTGATGAGAAGAATACGGGCGTCAGCGAGATATCGAAGAGAAAAGTTTCATTCAATCAACAGAGAGAAAGAGAGAGAGAGAGAGAGACGTGACCAGTGCGCGCGCGCACGAAGGGTTGGTATAAAGAGAAGCAAAAAAGACAAGCTCACGTTCACATCTTGCATCGGTCCGTCCACGTTGATTGGCGTGTTCGCTCGGTTGAGCTGTAGCGATTTACGTGGTGATCGGTGCTGCGCCATCTCTTCGTTTGGATAAATAAAGTACTTTAAAAGGGAGGTAAGACCAGACGAAGCCGAGAAGTCGCGCCGGCGCAGCTATGTTTAGGGTTTCGAACATCGAAGGAAGCGAAGATACGCGAGAAAACCAAAAAAGACAAAAAAATCGACCCACCCCCCCGCAATTTATTTGAAGACTCTCGCTCGGGCTTTTCTTAACTTACCTTCTTTTCCTACTGCGACAGAAAAAGAACGCACACGCATCACATCATGGCTGCTACGTCTACCGTGATGTCGAGCGCGATGAGTTGCTCTCAAAGATCATCGTCGTCGTCGCTGTCGAGCACACGAATCTCTTCGAGCAAAAGATCCATCGTCTCCTTGAAGAATAGAAACCATGCGTCGTCAAAGTCGTCGTATTCCAGAAAGGAAACTGTCGTTGTCTCGGCATCGTCGGCCAAGATTAAGGTCGTCGGATGTGGTGGAGGTGGTGGTAACGCCGTGAATCGAATGATCGAAGCTGGCGTTTCGGTACGTTTATTGTTTTTTAAAGCGCTCTCGACGAAAATCAACGGACGACGATTCGAAATCGAGGCGGATTATGAAAATCTCTCTCGTCCGTTTTACGCGCACGAAAGTCTCGTCCTCAAGAATTCAGTTTTCGATCGATCTTTTAAATCGTCAGTTCTGTATCGCAAAATGCTGGGATTCCGCGTATCGGCGCGATTTGATGAGAGAGACAGAGAGAACCAAAATACTTTTCTTTTTGTTCAATTTGAATCCCCCCGGTCTGGGAAGAAACTCAAGAAAACATACAACTCACCACTATTCTACGCTTCCTTCTCTTTTACTACCATCAAATTAACTGTATTAACAGGGCGTTGACTTTTGGGTTGTAAATACTGATGCTCAAGCGTTGGTGAACGCACAAACCGTCAACGTGTGTCAAATAGGTGAACAAGTTACGAGAGGTTTGGGCTGCGGTGGAAACCCGGAACTCGGGGAAGTTGCCGCGAACGAAAGTCGAGATAAATTGAACGAAATCGTAAAAGGATCGGACTTGGTGTTCATCACTGCTGGTATGGGTGGTGGTACAGGCTCTGGATCTGCCCCAGTTGTTGCGAGAATGTCTAAGGAAGCTGGAAACTTGACCGTTGGCGTCGTGACGTACCCGTTCTCTTTTGAAGGTAGAAGACGTATCGTACAAGCAACTGAAGCAATTGATGCGTTGAGAAAGAATGTGGACACTTTGATCGTTATTCCGAACGATCGCTTGTTAGATGTGTGCCCGGAAGGTACCCCGTTGCAAGAGGCGTTCTTGTTGGCAGACGATGTCTTGAGACAAGGTGTGCAAGGTATTTCGGACATTATTACTGTCTCTGGTTTAGTCAACGTCGATTTTGCGGATGTTAAAACCGTCATGAAAGATTCAGGAACTGCTATGTTGGGTGTTGGTGTTTCCTCAGGAAAGAACAGAGCAGAAGAGGCCGCCGTTGCGGCCATGTCTGCGCCGTTGGTTGAAAATTCCATCGATAAAGCCACTGGTATAGTCTTCAATATTTCTGGCGGTTCGGACATGACGTTGCAAGAAATCAACACAATCTCTGAAGTCGTTACCGACATGGCTGATCCGAGTGCAAATGTCATCTTCGGCGCAGTGGTCGATGAGAAGTTTGCGGGTCAAATTTCAGTAACAATCATAGCAACCGGTTTCACTCCTGCGATGACGCAACGAGGTGGATTTTCTTTTGAGGCACAAGAGCAAGCTCCACCTCCGCCACCTCCGCCGCCGCCGCAACAAAAGAGAGGGGGGTTTTTCGGGAGATAATTTGAACGAAGAGATGAAAAGAGGGGGAGAGAAAAAGGGACATCTATACGTGTAAAAAAGAAAAGAACGAAAAAAGAAATCCGAGACCACCGCGCGCTTTCGAACACCTACTACAGTAGAGCGTTGTGAATATTTAAGATACTCAGTACCAGGTACCATGGTACTTCATTGTTTAATATTATACATTTTCAAACATAATTTCATCAATCATGCTATCACTACTAGATAAAAGGTACTCAATCAATTCGATTTTGCTGATTATCTTCCGGTTTATCGAACCATTTCGATCGATAATACTTCAACATGCCTCTCATTTTTACTACCCAAACTAAGTTCAACAGAAATCCACAAAAAATCAGAACGAGCAAGATTCCTCTCACAAAGCTAGGTATGATTTTATCCTCTCCCTTCCCGAATCGAGGAAGTAAAAGCAAGATTCCGTGACCGAACATGATCACCCGCACAAAAATAAAAACGTAGCTAAACACGGTGGAAATGTGGTACTCTAATCTATTTCCGGCGGGCAAACCTCTATACTTCATCCCAACTTTTTGCGCAATGTAGTCCACAATCGGGAGCGTGTATTCCATCTCCTTAATCGACTTGATGAACCATCTCATGTTCAAAAACGGTGTCGACGCTTCACAAATCGTTAAGTATCCCAACATTAACGGATATCCTCCGTAAACATATGCGGAAAATCCAGCCACGAAAAACAAGATGTGATGAAAGACTATGTCGATGCCCCCGAGTTCTGGGAAGAGGTGCACCACGTGGAGGAAATCCTGGATCATGTACGACAAAAACGCCACGGAAATGAATTCACAAAACGCCACAAAGCTTCCATCCGTGGACTCATACAAAATCACCTGCTCATTATGTGGGGCGTTATATAGAGCGCAGATTATTTTCACCCCTCCCCAGGTGAGAAAGGTGGAGTGCACCGTACTCACGCAATACGAAGGCGCCGTTCTCTTGAATATCTTTTCCTTCTCTGAATTTTCCGGCAGCACGTTCAAGAAGAACTTGGAAAGGACGAACTGTGTTTCCCAGAAAATCACGCCGGCAGCGAGCTTGATGATTTCCACCATGAACGGTTGCGAAAAGAAAGAGTTGGAGGAGATTTCGTTCACATCGGTTGCCATCGATTCCATCAAAACACTTCTATTCCTTTCTTCGGCGCGTTGGTGTGTGCGCGCGTTTGTCGCGACGAGCGGCGTAACACGACGGCAACACTCTCGAGAGCGAGAGCGAGAGAACTCGAAAGAAGAAAGAGCGCGTCGAGTGCGTGTGTGTGCGCGCGAGCCTATACGCAGTGTCTTCTTTTCTGGTTTATCTCTTTTTTTAAGACCACACACACACACACAAAAAAAAGGCCAAAGATGCATCAATGATCAAACGTCAAAGGACCGGTCCTTTTCTTCTCTTTTCTCGAAGTCAAAAAAAAAACACCCACACCTGGAAAAATCGCGCTTCTTCGTTTCTCCTCACATATTCGAGAACTTTTTCCACGGTCGGTCGGTCGCACTGGCGCGCTTTGCATAACTGCGCGCACGCGCATTTGTTGGTAGAAGTAGTCGAGTGAAAGAGGAGGGAGAGAATATTTCGCGTTCACCATGTCGTGGCAAGAGATGATTGAAAATTTGCAAACCGTCACGTTGCCCGACGGGACGCAACTCGGCATGTTGAGCGCTTGCGCGATTTGTGACTTGCAAGGGAACTTGTGGGGTCAATCCGATGGATTCCCTGGGATTGCCACGGACGAAGCACAAAAGTTAATGGAACTGTTCGCGGATCCTTTGTCGCACTGCGCCAATGGGATATACATCGGAGGAACAAAGGTATGTATTCATCGAGAAGTTTATTTTTAAAAGTTCGTGCGTTTGTTCCTTTCTTTGTCTTCTTTTTGCTGTTGTTGTCAACGTCGTCAAAATACTCACGTGCTCTTATTTCTATTTTTACACAGTACGTCTATTTAAACGGTTCGGACGAAGATGGAGGGGTAGTACGAGGAAAGAGAGGCACGGAGTACGGTTTAGTCGTGAAAAAGTGCAAAACTTGTTTTGTTATTGGTATTCACGGAAACAACCTGGAGACCCGACAATGCTCTGCGCACGTGGAGGGGTTCGGCGAATATCTCATCGGGCAAGGCATGTAGACGTTCTTTAAATATATAAATACAGACAAAAAATTATGCGCTATTAGTATGAAGTACTCTAATTAAAAGTCTACGTTTCATCACGCATGGCACGCACCCGTGCAAGCTCTGCTGCTGAACCTCCTTTCTGCAACGAAGGAGTGCCTTGAATGCCTTCAGCTCGAGTCAACCTGGGCGTTTTGCGCAATCTATCGACATTCAGTCTACCATTTAAATCGTTATCTAAACCACCCGCACTCCAACGTTCTTTTTTCATGCTCTTTTTCTTCTCGAAGCGTAAACGCTTCTCAGCTTCGTGAGCTCGAGACCCAGGCTCGACGTCTTCATTGTCGGCGGCCACAATTTTCCTGTGTGCCAAATCGTCGTAATCTTCCTCTTCCTCGTTTTCCCTTTTAACTTTGGGTGTTCCTAATTCCTCATCTTCCTCTCCATCTAAATCTTCGTCGTCTTCTTCCTCATAATCCTCTTCAATTTTTCGTTTCGTTTTGTTCGCGGCCTTTTCTGCTTTCGCTAATCTTTTCAACACCTGCGCTCTCGCCTTCTCTTTCTCCGCTTTATCCTCCGCTTGCTGCATGGCTAGTAAACTATTTTTAATCTTCGTCGCTATCTCCCTTTGCGCCGCCGAAGCTTTCTCCGCCTGTTTCCTAAGTTTTACCTCTTGCTTCAACTCCTTCTCCAACGCGTTGAGTTCCGTGCGCAATTCTTTCGTCATCGCGTTCAAGTCTAAATTATCGTGTTTACACCTTTCCAACTTGCTTTCTACTCTCGCCACCTCGTTCACTTTCGACGTCGACGTCGTCACCTCTTCCGACAAGGACGTTCTATCTTTCACACACCCATCTAATTTTTTCTGCAACGTTTGTTGCGATATCTCCAACGCCTGATTTCGTCTCTCTTTTTCCTTCAAATCTTTCTCTACTTTCGATAACTTCGTCTCCGCCTGTCTCGCGTCTTGCTCTCTATGCGTCGCTTTCGTCGTCATCTCGCGCAGATTCCTTTCTAACTTAAATTTCGATTGCGACAGTTGTTCCTGAGAGAGTTTCATCGTTTGCTTTTGTAGCAAAAACTGGTGGTATTGCACGTAGGGGAAAAACGTCCCAAGTAAGAACAAAAAGACGAAGAGATTTTGGAGGAAAGAGAAGAGCGCTTCCATTTTTGTCTTTGAAGACGACGACGACGACGACGCCGTGGAATACTTCACGAGACCCATGACTAGAACTCTCTCTCTCTCTCTCTTTCTCTCGCTCAAGCAGGGCGGAGCGTAGAGTCGGTCTCGTTCTCTGCCCTCAAAAATAAACGGAGTCTTTTGTATGGAAGAAAGTGGGGGAGTTTTTGACGAGGAAGAGGTCTGAAAATAAAATCGTAGGAAACGTCATACGTGACACACACACACACACACACACACACACACACACACACACACA
>CEPW01037065.1_pt1 | contig 49452 bp, 26 predicted proteins | sample 356211 | NCBI WGS metagenome assembly CEPW01 (sample SAMEA2620021, study PRJEB7988) | marine metagenome | biome: marine biome (ENVO:00000447); feature: deep chlorophyll maximum layer (ENVO:xxxxxxxx); material: "saline water (ENVO:00002010), including plankton (ENVO:xxxxxxxx)" | depth 25 m
AAAATCAAGCATGGGATATGTTTTACGATACATGGGAGAATGCAAATGTTTGATGAAACTAGACCAAGAAAACAACCTGATGCCGATGGTGTTATCAGGTATAATGTTAGAGGTGATTTGATTCCCGAAGCATTCTATGATATGATTATGAGCATAGATAGTGAGTCAATCCCATTCCCAATGTGCAATTACGATGAATCTAAGTGATAATTTAGAGGATGCAATCCAAAGCGAAACTTATGGATTTTTCCCCATTCCCATCACTAAATACACTCTACCAAATCACGAAGAGGTAAAGAAGTCCATCCTAACATGGATGGGTGATGAGAATTTACTACCCACACATGGACGCGAAGCAATTTCGCATAATGTGAAACAAGTTGGACCAACTAACAAATTGTTGACTGACTTGCCACACATTGAAGATGCTCTCAATCTTGCAATCACTAAGCATAATGCACACGCATTCAACTACAAACCAAACTTAGTTATCAATGAGAGTTATCTTGAATTGCATGGTGAAGGAGCAATTTATGCCCCACACGAGCATTCAAATTGTGTCTATAGTCTCACCTATTTGATTAACTATGACCCCGAGAAACATGCATTTATCAAGTGGCGAAAGAATGTAGCATCAAATCATTATCCCATCCTACAAATTGAATCGACTGATGTAACAGCATTCAATTTGACTGAAGCAACATTCAACATGCAAGAAGGTGATGTTATCATCTATCCTGCAAATCTAACTCACGGTTACGACTCAAACCCAAATCCTGAGCGTATCACCCTAACCGCAAACATCACTATTTCAAAATGAATCTCCCGCAACAATACGCGCAACTCATGAATGCATACGACGAAGGCATTCTTCCACCTGACTCACAAATTGAAATGGCACAGTTTTTGATTGATACAGGACTAAATGAAGACCTGCGCCAATATCAACAACTATGCGACTATTTTATTGCTGAAGGCATGTGTTATGATGTTGTATGTGACAGTGAGATTAGTGGCACAGACTAACTACCGTGGCACCTTTTTTACACTATAATAAGTGTATAAGAAACAAAGGCATTTCACATGACTCAAACAATCTCAAATCCAACAATCGAAGCATTAGTCCCAACATGGACAGAAAAGTATTGTGAAGCATTAACACAAAACTACAAAATGTATCACATCGATTCAATGCAAAGAATGGCGGCACGTAGTGATTCATCAAGATATGCAAATGAGCAACTTGAAGCAATCGCTAACGGTAGCGCAAAGTTGATGAGATTTAGAGCAAACGAAGGTAAGAAGTATTTCAAGATTATTCAACAGGAAGCAAGAAACGAAGAAGGTGAATATAAAGACCAGTCAGTTGTTGCTTTCATCGATAAGAAAACTGGACAAATCTACAAACCAGCGGGTTGGGCAAAACCTGCTAAGCACGTAAGATTTGACATGAGAATCATCAAACAACGTGAATATGTCCATAACGCTAAAAACGTAGATTGGGCAGGTGGTCATCTCTACATGAGATAATCACCTCATCACACTGTAAACAATTCTCACCTAATCTCATGCCCCTAATTAATCTAACAATCGAAGAGCATCAATCATTAACTCAATTACTATCACATCCCAAAGTTGACAAATACAGGAGTGATAGATTTGACACAGATACATTTGATTCTATGACTGATAAAGTATTTGATGCAGTCAACAATCTCACAGTAGATGATTTCTAACCAATTTAATTAGTGGCACACATTAACTTCACTTTGCCCTAAATTGCCTTTATAATAATAGTAACAACACCAAAGAAACATGATTTCAAACTTCTCTCAATTCCTTGACTATTGTGAATCATTCTACTTACCTAGTCACGAAGATGTGCTCTATCCAATTCTTGATTTAACTAGAGAAGAATTAGCACTTGCTACTTTAACCCTATTGGACAAATGTGCGCAGGATGAAAACATCACTTGGGGCGATGGTGATTCATTAGATAGAGAGAGAGTCAGGGACATCGTTTTTGACATCCGCGAAGCAAAATGGCAAGCAAGTTTGAATCAATCTGTAGAGGATGCAGAGAGAGCATTAAGAGAAGAGTTTTCCACAGTTTCCGTATAATCTGTGGATAAATAAAATGGTTAAATAAATATACTTCTGAGAATTATATCGACGGAGTTATTGTTACCTTAGAGCGTAGCACAACGACATTTTTTTGTCAACATATGACAGGACACTCACACAACCATCACAAGACCATTGACATAATCATCCAAATCCATTACAATTAGAGAGTAGTTAATCAGGAGCACATTGCGGTAATCACTAACAATGGGAAGGACCTACAAGCGCAACGATTTGCACAATTCCAGGAGACCCAAATCTATCAGAGAAAAGAGACAATTTAACGGCAGTAAATCCAAGGTCTATTCAGATGAATACTCACAAGAGTTTTCCACAGATAGACAATCACGCAACACAGACTACACCCAACACGATTACAATGAATAACTACGAATACACCACCACGGATGTATTGAATGAAGACTGGATTGACAGTCTACTGGTAGAAGATGAAGAGAGACATATTGAGAATTTCGATGACACCATTAACGACACACTCAAATGACACAATCCACCACTCTCAACACAGTTCCCCCTGTTAACATCAAACTATGGGAGAAGAGTCGCAAACATTTTTGGGCATTCGATTATCCCGATTGTAGTAAGAATGGACCATTCAAATCACAGCAGCAAGCACTCAACGATGCACGACAGTATTGTGGGGTCTAGTTAACAGTCTGGGGCAGTGATTCCATTGCCCCGTTGTTGTATATTAAAAACGTATACTTCCCTAACCTACAAAAGTATCACAGCGACCTCGCTATATTATTCAAATGAAACTTCGGGTCCCCCCTACAGAAAAAAATTTCCCAGATATAAAAACGCCTCCCAAGGTTGAGACAAACTGGTGGGACCAAATAAGTTACATCGCGATAAGTCTCGCAGAATCCCTCAGGATACTCCTATTACATCTAATCAGACATGAATCAACGCGAAAAGACTCTCATCGCCCTTAGAGAGCGTTACAAGCACCTCCTAGGGCACAAATGGACAGGCAATAGATTGTTTGGATGTTATGAGATTATACGCAAGTATTATCGAGAAGAGTATGGGAGAGAGTTAGCAGACTTCAACGCACGTAAGATATACGCTTTCACGAAGGAAGCGATTGAGGAAGAGAAAGCATATTGGATATACAAGAAGGAATGGGGAGGGGATGTAGACTTCTCAGAGATGGAGCAAGATGATGTCCTGTTGTTTAGACTATACGTCACACCGTTGGGTGGAGGTTATTCGGCACCGAAGGGTAGAGCACCTAATCATGGTGGAGTTTATCTTGGCAATGGATTTATGCTTCATCACCCCTACAATGGTTTGTCAGAAATTGATGATTTATTTGACCCAGCATATCACATCTATCAGACGGCATGTGTAGGTGCAATTCGTAGTGATGCTATATAAGGCATAAGAGACTGAAAAGGTATGAAGAGATACATCCTAGAAGTAGAGGTAGATGAGCATGGGGAGTGCTTTATCACACTCCCTGACGAGATGCTTGATGAGACTGGTTGGGATGTGGGCACCATGTTAGAATGGGAAGAAGAGACAGACGGAAGTATTGTCTTACATCAAATTAATGAATAGGTGAAAAAAATCGCGATGGAAAAAAACGGCGTCCCTGAATTTAAGAGTGAATCCGAAATGGTTGCATGGTCTCTCCAGCAACTCAGTGAAGGATTAAAGAATCTAGCGCAGCGTATTACCTACCTAGAGGTTGCTGTTGGTAAGATGCCTCCACCAGGCGCTGACATGGTGAAGTATAAGATTCCTGGTAATGATGAGTATAGCAATCTCAAGGAATTGTTTGACGATCTCTATGACCGACTAAATAGGGTTGAGAAGTTAAAGTAATTGTAATGGCGGCGTTTATCGAGGAAACGGGTCGAAGTTTCCCAAACCCCATTAGTGGGGCGATGTATGACAAACCCTTTAAGAGACCGTCATCTGGTAAGTATCGCTCCCATAGTAAGTATCCTGACCCTGGCACGGGGTCGGATTATGTCATCACGTTTGATGGTCAAGGACCAGGTAGTAGACCGCTTGGCACTGACGTGGTGCATTACCTTGGTCAGGAAAGAGAAGTAACTTGTGCTGCAGGGACATGTGATAAGGTCCGTGCTGCAATCTATAGATTTTATCGTCCCAATAAGGAAGACCACTCCTACAGTAACGAGCCTGAGTTGCAGAAGGAAGATACTGGTAGTGAGAATGAAGATTGGGAATATGTAATTGACGGATATAATAAAGAGCCACGTAAGGGTGTGCCTGTCTTCTTCGGAATGCACAGGTCAGTGGACGGTAGTGTACCCCTTAAGAAGTATTATTCCTATTGGCCTGATAATACCCAACTGACAGTCGGTAATAACACACCCACTGGTAGTAATAGTAGTGTGGGGACAGGTAGAAACCAATATGAATTCATTAAGACCCTCTGCTATATCTTTGAGACGGAGAGTGCTGCACAGAACTATCAAGAGGGCAGCAATAGTGATGACCCCATTGTGCCACTGTATCACTACCGCTATAGAAAGGGTAATGCAGATAGTGGAAATGAAGTTGATGACCTGTATACCATTAGTCCTCAGGATGAAGTAAACATCACTGGTGGACCTATCTCTGGTAAGGGTGGTAATGGTATGCTTGTGTATCAGGGCATCCTAGGGTATGTCTTTACTAAGGCGTCACCACAGGCACCTGTAGAGAGTTATATTGATGGTAGTATTGTCGGACCTACTGGACAATGTATAGACAGGTCTGACTGGTATGCATATGACGATGGTAACTTTGGTAGTGGTAGATATGCTGCTAACAGCAGAAACTACTCATATGAGAGTTATAGACAATTTGACCCAACTACCTATGGTCTATTCAATGGTCCTAATCCTGGCACACCTGGTGTTGCAGGATGGGGTAATGGCACGGATGGTGTTTCGATTACAAACTCCGATGCCAACTTTGAATGGTTTTATGGACTGAGTGCTGCTGTAAAAGCATCAGTGCCAAGGTATCTTGGGTTTGAAGACTGCTATGATACTCAGTTTCTATACTATCTGTATGATACGACCTATCCTTGGAATGGTCCTATCTTCTCTTGTCAGTATACATTGAATGATGTGCCTTGCTGTCCTAACGGTGAGGACGAGAATGGCGAACCTACTTGCACTCCTAACCTGTCTTACCACTCTCATTTCTATGAGATTAAGGAAAGTGCATGGCAAACCAGTGAGACTCGTATTAAGATTAACGATGGAGTCGAGGATGCTAACGCTTGCTTCTATGAAATCGATACAAAGTCGCAGAGAATCCTATTCAGATACACTAATAATGACGGCAACCGCTTTGAAAAGGGTCAAGCACTTAACGGTTGGGACATTAATGCAGCGTATTACTTCGGTGATGAGCTGAAGTGCGGTCTTCTTGAGCTAGTTGGTAAGGGAAATGACTTCACTTATGGTGGAAGTATCACTTCTGAGACGGGTGCACAAGCAATCGTGCTTGCTGGAAGGGGCATTCCTAACAAAGCTGCCTTCTGTGGTGTGTATGAATTCGCAAAACGTATCAGTTTTTACAAGGTAGAGATAGACCCACGCTCTCTTATCCCCCATCGTACACTAGACCAAGCGGTTTTACAGGCAAAGATTAACAAAAAAGGGGAAGTTAAGCGCATTGACATCGTTAATGGCGGGTCAGGATACAAAGACCCCATCATTAAAGTGATTAATCCGCGTGTCTTGGAGGACTTTTCCGCTAATGATACGTCTAAACACGTCAAGAAACACCAGATTAAGCAGAATCCAGACTGGAAAGAGGCAATTCCTACACCTGACCAGTCAGATAGTATGATGGCACACGTAGAAAACAACTACGGATTCTTCGATATCAAGCATAAGAAGAAAAAAGGTGAGTCTAAAAACAGAGATTTGCAGGTTTACCGCGAAGCAGAGATAGAAATTACCCAGTTAAGTAAGCAAGGTGCCATCCAAAGCGTAAGAATTGTTGACCCTGGCTCAGGATATAACCAATCTGACGCTCCACAGGTCATGGTTGCAGACCCAGAGTACTTTGAATTCAAGTCTCCAGCGATTGATAACGCCAATAATGCCTTTGGTAAGGGTAGGAAGGACATTGGTAAGAAGGATTTGCAGTTTGAAGAGATGGGAATTGAGATGGCAAGCGCATTTCTCAACACTGGTATCGAAAATTTGCAAGACCAAGACGACGGAACTAACCAAAATTTCACAAATCAGAGTTTTGGTGTCATTACTGCGGGTCTAGAAGTCGCAATTCCCGACTCTTACATCCGTATTGCAGAGGAAAGTAAGGAAGATACCACAAAACACTGCTTCAATCTGCCTACACAGTGTATAAACATTGACGCAGAAGCGAATATCTCCGCTGCAATGCCTGGTGATGACGAGTTTTCCATCGTTACACAAGCAAATGAGGGTATTGCACAGTTTAGTAAGAATGCAATGCCGTATGCATATGGTGCTGTAGCGCAAGTTGACCAGTTTAACAGTAACATTTCGCACGTTTACGGTGCATTTGGTAAGGAAAACTGCATTACTACGGGTCAACCTAAGCTTTATAACATCTCTAGGTGGTTTGATATGCCGTGTCCTTACCTAGATGCGTCGGGAATTGGTGAAGACTTGCCTAATGTGACCAAAAAAGCGCGTAAAGGTGAGAAATTACTCAACAATAATGACAAAGCCTTCGGTTGGTTGCCGTATAAGTACTGCGCAAGCGATGAAAGTGAGGCAACTTTCAGTGTTTCGATAGAAATTAAGGGTAAAACCACGGGAAGTCAAGGTGATGACTTCATGAGATTCCTCAGAAACCTCAGAAAACCCGCATTGGCACGCTCTAGAAAGGTCAAACCGCTCGGACAGGGCAATAATGACACCCGTGTATGGGATTGTCACGACGGAGATGTTGAAGGTAGGTGTTATAGAGACCCCAATAACAACGATGAAATCATTTTTATCCCTATTGGCGGTGATGAAAACACATATGACTACAATACAACATCAGGATTGAGCGAAGTTGACCAGTTGAGACTGTGGATGGGCGACAACGTTGGTCCTGGCGGAGTGCAGGCGGGTAGTGGATACTGGACCTGGTCAACATCCACTACGACTACGGACCCTGAGACAGGGGAGACTACAACTACAACTCAGCAAAATCAGTCTGCTGCTGTCCCCTACAGTTACCTAGATGTGGATTGCCCTAGTGGTAATAACTATCCTAAGCATGAATGTTGGGATACCTATGCTGATTCCAATGGTCCACTAAATGTTTATTGTGGATATGATAGTGATGGCAATGGAATAGCGGGACAAAGATGGTGGGAGATTACAGGACCCAATGGTGTGGTTAATCCATGGTGTAATAGTTGCCCACCTTACTCTGGACTTGGTGGATATAGCTTCTTTGGATTCGGGTCTTCACTTGGTATTGCGTGTGCGCTGACCTTTGTTAACGATTGCGCGATTGCAATTCAACCTGAGCGTATTGACAGAGGTAGTCTTCTGATGCGGATGGGTCCGTATGATGGTAGAATGAAAGTAAGAAACTGGTTGACTGGTAGTACAATTGCGCTAGGTCGCGCATTGCGTAACACTGGTAACCCATTCTTCGACGAGTGTAGCGAGGAATTGATAGTTGGTCGTCCATATCAAGTCGGCACTACAATTAATGAGGATGTAACGTAATGGCATTTGGATTTCTAAAACCTGTAACATCTCTTAATGGTTTACCTGATAGTGGTCATGGATTATGTTTGCCATCTACTATCCACTCTGTGCAGTCATGTGGGTCTCCACCAATCCCATACAGCATTGTTATTAAAAACTTCACCTGCTGGTGGCCACCTACTCCTCTGGTGCCTACCTTTCCTATCACGCTAGATAGAGCAATGGTGCAAGTTAATAGGATTCCCGTCATGGTGCTCGGGGATACCTTTACGCCCCATATATCAACATGCACAAATATCGTTATACACATCTGTCCTTGCGGAAAGAGTATGTGTGCTATTCCTAGCGCGATACCATGTAGTAACCTCACTATCGAGGACAACGGCGGCACAGGGCACATCAGGGTCTGCTACGCGACCTCTCTGACTGTCTTTGCCTGTAAGCGTCCTATCGCAAGAATCCTAGACCCCTTGGGTGTCGGGTTTCCTGGATTTTCATTACCATGCTCCTCGGTTATTGCATTTGGGCACCCAACTGTGTTAGCATCATAAAGTCCCTCGAATACGACAAATGGCAGCAAGAGCAAAAGTAGGCATTTCTGGACAAGCCTTCATTATCGGTAAACCCAAGAGCACCCGTCAAGGGTCTTCTAAGAATACCCGTTACAGTGCAACGTCACGTAACAGTGCAAAGAAGAAATATAGGGGGCAAGGACGTTGAGACCTGAGACCCGTGAAGCGATGGAAAAGCTTTGGTCAGCAAAATGGAATCTGCCAAAAGCAGCTAAACATGCTAACCTAACTAATAAGGAGATGAAGATTACCTTCAACGAATACTGCACTTTTCATCCACCTAATTATGCAACCGAAGAATCTATTGTTTATCTCACAGGACAAGGAGATTGCCCTGATACAAGAGATGACCTACAAAATGCAGATGTCCAATCTGGACATCAGTCCATCTAAAACATGTTTTCTATGTGTCTCACCTGATTACTCTAGCGTTGTGGCTCAGCACTTGAGTCACGGTCTATCACAGGACGGTGAGATTTATCATATTGAAGCAGTCAATGTGCCATTCCCAGATGAGAGTGAAACAGAATACGCTCAAGTTTTTGCAAGACGTATTGCGGAATGGCAACAAGAGTGGGACTCCTTTGTCCTGATTGAAGCAGGAGTTATCAGAGGAGGTAACTACACTTGGATTACAGATATCATGGAAGAGTCAGGTGCTACCAATTACTATACAGTAGCACTCTGTGAGAATATCAGAAGCAGATTTAAGTCTGACTTTGTATCACTCTATTATAACAATGATATGCACGACCTCCACTTCTGGTGGGAGCGTCCTAATAATCATTGGAAATTCCCATAAATAAAATACGACGGAGTATTCAAATGGCAGTCAATCCTATTCCCGACCAGTCCAAAGAATTCATGAAGTCAGGTATGGTTTTAATAACCGACCCAAAGAGTGATAAATACCTCAATAGAGTCCGTAAGGACAAATCTCCATGCCGTACAAATTCAGAGCAGAAAAATATGTAAGTCGTGGTTTCCGAGACCTCGCAATGTCCTTCAATGAGAATCCCTCAACGAAGGACTTTGGTGCTGTGAAAAATGAAAGAGCGATTTCTCAGTCAGTGAGAAATCTAATTTTAACTATGTTTGGAGAGCGACCTTTTCAACCTGAGATTGGATCTCGGGTGAGGGCGCTTCTTTTTGAGCCGTGGGATGTATTTGCGGCAGATGCAATCCGCACAGAAATTTTTAACGTAATGGAGCGTCTAGAACCTCGCATTGAAGTGGAAGAGGTTACTGTTGAAGAAGACGAAGACCTGAATGCGGTCGAAATTAGTATGGAATACACTATCGTCGGTCAAGAATTGACCCAAACAATCGAATTCCTCTTAGAGCGTACGTAAAATGCCTGCAGTACCTTCACAATTAACGTCTCTAGACTTCTTTGAGATTAAAGAATCTATCAGATCGTATCTTAGGACTCGAAAAGAGTTTACAGATTACGATTTTGAGGGTAGTGCTGCGTCCTATCTGATTGATATTCTCGCTTATAACACATATTATACTGCATTTAACGCAAATATGGCGTTAAATGAGTCATTTTTGGAGACTGCAACTGTCCGTGACAACATTGTTAAGATTGCAAAGCAGTTAAATTACACTCCTAGGTCTATAAAAGCACCTAAAGCGTGTTTAGACATGGTTGTGCAGACCTCAGTGTCCCTAAATGGCGTTACTTTTCCAGAATTTGTCACCTTGAAGAAGGGTGATGTGTTTGTTGCCGACAATAATCTCGATTCTTACACCTTTGCACTGCTAAATGACATCCAAGTGCCCGTAGATAAGTCTAATGGGCAGGCAATGTTTATGGGAGTGATAGTTTATCAGGGTAATTTGCTTAATTACAACTATACTGTTGACTATACCAAGAATCAAGAGTATATCATCCCTGCTGAAAACGTTGATACTGAGTTATTGACAGTTAAAATCAGTCCAAATGCTCAATCTGAAGAGACTGATACCTATAATATCGCTGGTAACGTAACATCACTCGATTCTAACTCTCGTGTTTACTATCTTGAGGAGACAGATGACTTCAGATATAAGATTATCTTCGGTGATGGTGTCCTAGGTCGTCAATTAATTGACGGGGAGTATATCCAGATTGACTATATTACCACATTTGGAGTGGAAGCGAATGGGGCTGACAACTTTGCGTTTGTCGGCAACATTGTTGATTCTGATGGTCGAGTATTACCACCACAAGCAATCAGTACTACAACTCGTGAGAAGGCACAGCAAGGGGAAGTCGCTGAGACGCCTCTACAGATTAAGTTTAGAGCACCTAGGTCGTATGCTACTCAAAATAGGGCAGTAACTGAGGCAGACTACGAGCATATCGTTTCTGAAATCTATCCTCAGGCAGCATCTGTTACAGCATATGGCGGTGAGAAGCTTACACCACCTGTTTATGGTAAAGTGTATGTTGCAGTTAGACCCAAAACAGGAAATAAGCTAAACGAATCTACTAAAAAGAAGATTGAAAACGATTTGAAGAAGTATACGGTTGCTTCTATTCAACCAGAAGTGATTGACCCGACTTCTTTCTACATGATTCCGAAAACTTACGCTTACTACAACGGAAACGACACAAATCTTACTGGTTCTCAACTTGGGACCAAGATTTTGCAATCTATTGACGATTTTAACCGTGCAGGTCAAAGTAACCGCTTTGGTGGTCGCTTAGAAACTTCAAAATTCGGTGCAATGGTCGATAATGCTGATACTGCTATTTCTGGTAACGTAACCCAGATGGCATTGGGTCAAAATTTAGATAAATTTACTTTCGGCAACGTATTTACCCAATGTTTAGATTTCGGCAACCCTATTTACGACCCCAACGACTACTCAGGCAACTCCGATGGGAATGGAGACAATGGAGGAGACGGCGACGGAGACGGGACAGGAGGCAATGGAGATGGCAATGGAAATGGGGACGGCACTGGTGGTAAGTGTAACCCTAGTTTCTCTACAGTTAAGTCAGGAACATTCTATGCAACAGGATACACTGAAGATTTGGTCAATTTGACTGCATCTGGCGGTGGTGCTGCAGTTTCTAACGATACAGTCTTTTCTTCTAACGAAGAAAATCAAGTTTTGGTCCCAGTCAACATCAGAGACGACGGTAAAGGTAATTTGATGCTTGTAACGACCAGAGATGAGTCAGAAGTCATATTAAACGCAACTGTAGGCACAGTTGATTACGGTTCGGGACAAGTTTGTGTTGGTCCTCTTGCTATTCAGCAAACACCGAGTGGTGAGCCAGAGCTTCCTATCTCTGTGATGCCATTTGGCGGTAGTATCGAGATTCCACCTGGTGTTGACCCAACAATCTTTAATCCTAAGGTCAATCCTATTGACTATACAATCAACAAGGTGCCTGTGCCCAACTTCGATCCGAATAACTTCTCGGGTTACAACTTGGGTGATACAAGCGGGATAAATATCATTGACTATCCGACAGATACCTTCACGTATCCAGTAGATACCTCCTGTTTCTGAGATAAATGCCTAACAAGAATATCAACGTATCAGATAGAGTTGAATCCCAACTTCCTGAATTTGTCAGGTTGGAAGATCGTCAACTCGTTAATTTCCTGTTTGAGTATTACAAATCACAGGAGAAAACAGGTCGTCCATTTGACATCCTTAATAATCTACTTGAGTATCTGGACCTTGACAGTTACGACCAGAAAACTCTGGCGTCTAGTACAGAACTTCTAGGTGAAATCGGTATTACCGATGATAAAATTGAAATTGAAAGCATTGATGGATTCGTAGAGAAAAACGGGTCCATAATGATTGATAATGAAGTCATCTACTACGAGTCTGTGACTCGTGGTCCTGATGCTATCATTACACCAGGTGTATCCTATCCTCAGTTTAATAAAAAGAAACAACAACTAGAAAACCCCTTCCAATCCTTTGATGGAAGTCGGGTGATGTTTCCCCTTAACTTCTTAGGCACTCCTGTTGCTCCTCCTTCTGCTGAGCACCTAATTGTCATTACTTACAATGACATGTTGATTCCTGGCACCGATTATACGGTTGCTGGTGATGACATTCTCTTTACTACTGCACCTAGAGAAAGAAGTGGTGCAGATGATTCTGAGTTTACTCAGATTACCTATCTGATTGGTTATGCCGACCAGACAATTAAAACAATGGACGCCATACCATACACTGTGTGGGAAGGCACGAAAGAATACCCTCTGAGGGTCGCACAGGAGGCGTATACGCCGACTTCAGAGAGTGGTCTCATTATTAATAAGAATGGTAGACTGCAGCAACCTTATATTGATTATACTGTCTTCCAAGATAGAGTTATTTTCAATAACCCCATTGGTGCTGCTGACCAGATTCACATTCGCTCTGTAGAGTATATCGCACCTCAGTTTGGTAGCGGTGCATCTGCTGTTGTTGCAGTTGACACGAATGGTGAAGTTTCAAGAATTATTCCGAAGACTGGTGGTAGTGGATATCGCCTAGACTTCAACCCTAAGGTTACAATCACCTCTACTGCTGGTGACGGTGCAACTGTTAGGTCTCTAATTGGTGGTATTAAAGATGCTATCCTAATCGATGGTGGTCAGGGTTATTCTTCATATAATCCACCCATTCCTGTTGTCTCTGCTCCTTCTAATCCTAACGGCACTGCTGCAAAGGTGTCATTGACAGTTGATGACGTAACTGGCACTGTTGATAGCGTTACTATTGATGACTCGGGTAGTGGATACGATTTTATCCCTGCTATTACCTTTAAGAATCCATCTGGAGCGACTATTGGTCAACCCACTATTGATAGTGAAGGTAGAGTTAATGTCGATAGCATCGAAGTGCTTACAATGGGTGTTGGATATTCCAATCCTCCTATTGTATACATTGACCCTGCTCCTGCAGACGGCATCAATGCTCAAGCACAAGCAAGGATTAACCAGGATGGTCAAGTTTATGAAATCCTAGTTACAAACAGAGGTAGGGGATATACATCTGCACCTAGAGTTGCAATTATTGACCCTGTTGGTGCACAGGTGCTTGATGTTACTGTTGCATCTGGGTCTGTGACCAACATTGAGATGTTGACTGGTGGTAGTGGTTATACTGATGCACCTTCTGTCTATATTGTTGACGATAGAAAGGACCCATTTGGTGTGCCCATCGGTGGTACTGGTGCAACTGCAGTTGCAACCATCTTCAACGGTGAAATCACTGATATTAACATCACAGATTTCGGCACAGGATACTCTGAGACTGAGCCACCCAGAATCTTCATTGCAGAACCTAAAGCAGCAAGAGCATCACTCGATGTTGGTTTTGATGAAGTAACTGGTTTTGAAGTTATCGAGTCTGGTAAGGGATATTCTCCTTCTGCATTCCTCGGATGCTCTAGAGGTGTGTCTGGTCCTGTTGCTTACGACAACTATCATAATGAAATCTACGCTGGTGAAGCAGCATTGCGCCAGAGCAACCATATGGCTGGTGCTCAGGTCAAAAACCTAGACTCTTTATTCATCAAAGAGGTATTTGATAAGTTTAGAAGACAATATCTCCCTACGATTGATATTGACTTCAGCAAAATCAACCCAATCCAGGTAATTAAGAATATCAGCGACTTCTATGCCTCAAAAGGCACAGAGTTGGCAACACAGTATCTGTTTAAGATTCTGTTTGGTGAAGAAGTATCTCTATTCTATCCTAGAGACGAAATTATCAGTCCATCTAAGGCAACTTGGGTTGTAGACACGATTCTTCGTGCTGAATTGATTGAAGGTGATGCTAATAATCTAATTGACCAGCAAGTTGTCCAGTTTGCTGACCCTGTTGACCAAAATATCAAGCAAGCGAATGCTCTGATTGAAAACGTCATTACTATTATCGAAGGTACTGACACAATCTATGAATTGGCAATCTCTGAAGAGACACTTGCTGGTACTTTCAAGATTCCTTATAAAACTACCCTAGTTGAGCCACTGACTACCGATGGTCAGATTATTACTGTTGACTCAACGATTGGATGGCCTGAAAGAAACGGCACCATTCTAGTTAATGACCAAGAGCAAGTACAATATAAGGAAAAGTCACTCAACCAGTTTATTGAATGCACCAGATCTAAGAATGGTGTTGTAGAGGATTGGGATCCTGGCACAATAGTCCAGTCTGACATCTTTGTTTATACAAACCGTGGCACTTCTCAAGAATGTAAGTTGAGAATCCTTGGTATTGCTGAAGCGGGCACTACCGTCCTAGATGACACTGGGTCTTACTACATTAAGGGCGATAAACTGAAGGTTGCTAACCTTGGGTCATCTTCTCTTGATGAAAGACTGTCTTCTTGGTTGTATAACGTTAAAAAACTAATTCAGGTTGATAGCGTAACACCTGGTGGTGTTAATAACCAGACTGCCACAGTTGTTTGCAACAACCCACATGGTTTGTTGGTATCTGACCAAGTTACTGTATATGGTGCAAACCCCGTTGTGTATAACGGCACCTTTACTGTAACTTCTCGTATTGACGATTTTACTTTCTCATACCAAATCAACGTCCCGACTGATATTATCCCTCAAGGTAATATCCTTCTATCTGTTGACCTTAACCGAGGTAAGTCTAATGTTACTTCTATCAATAAGGTTGTTAGCGAATTCACCACTAACATTCAAAACTCCTTCTTTAATGATAGCTACGTTTACGTTGCTGCTTCTGGTCTACCCAACTATAAGATTGGTCCTTTCACTGGGTCGGCACTGATTCCTGGTAACCAGCGTAAACTGCTCAGATTCCCTAGAGTTGTCCAAACTATCTCAGAAAGACAAGATATCGGTGCTAACACTCCGATTGGTAGTTGGATTAACGGTGTATCTATCTGGGCATATAAGTCAGCTGAGTTTGTCCAATATGGTCCTCTTACTAAGATTGATGTTGATAGCATTGGTGAGGGATATGATGCTGGTGCTAAACCAAATCTAGAAATTACAGGTGGCGGTGGTACTGGTGCCGCGGCCGAAGTGGTTGTTAATGGTAGTCTGACTGGATTTACTGTTACTAACCAAGGTAGTGGTTATACTGAGTCACCTCTTGTCTCTATTGTTGGAGGTGGTGGTAGCGGTGCTACTGCACAGGCAGTTATTACTGGTGGTAGAGTTACAAGAATTCTGGTTGAGCAACCAGGTAGCGGATTTACATCACAACCCTCAGTTTCTATTACTGGTGGTAATGGCACAGGTGCTGAGGCAACTGCAAACGTCCGTGGTCCTATCTCCAGCGTTAATATCACAAACTTTGGTACTGGATATACATCTCTACCTGCAGTAAGAGTCAACTCAGGTGAAGGTGCTCTTGCACAAGCTATTGTTATTAACGGTAGAATCGTATCTATCGCTATTATTAACTCTGGTAGTGGATATACCACAGCACCTAACGTAATTATCAATGGTGATGGTTTTGGTGCTATTGCACAAGCAACAATCGGCACCACTGGTGAAGATAAAGGGCGTGTGTTGGGAGTTACCATTACTAATAAAGGTATTGGTTACACTCAAGGTAATACTACTATTAGATTGGAGTCGGTTGGACAACTTGCAACCTTTACTCCTGAAGTATTCAAGTGGAATAAAAACCTTCAGTATGACTTGGAGCAAAAATACGACTTTGCTAAAGGTTATGTCTTTACTGGTTACAATAACCAGTTTGGTGGTGAATATGCTCACCTCTCTGACCCTAAAGAGTTGCGTTATGTGGTTGGAGACAACGTATTCTTAGATCCTGTCACTCAACAATTCCAAGAGTTAGAATCTAACTTCAAACACTCTCCTATTATTGGTTGGGCGTTTGACGGTAACCCAATTTACGGTCCATATGCTTATATTGACCCAACTGACCAAAATAGCGGTATCCGTCGCCTTAGAACTTCGTATAAACTCAAAACAAATGTTGTCTTTGACCAAGCTACTAATCCTAACCCTGCTCGTATCGACGGTCCTCTGCTTTCTGAGTATCCTGCTGGGTCATTCGTTGCTGACTACTTCTATGACTTCCAATCTGGTGACTTAGACAACTACAACGGTCGTTTCTGTAAAACACCTGAATATCCTGATGGCACCTATGCATATTTCATCACAATCGATGCGTCAGATACTGGTATCCCCGAATTCCCCTATATCCTTGGACCCCAGTTTAACTCTCTACCTGATGCCTGGAACTTTAGCCAAGATGCTACCCAAGAAAACATCCCATCAGGAGTCGTCAGATACAGAGACCCTTATGTAAATGTTGACATTGATGTTGATAGACAACCTAACCAAGAGGCAGATGTCTTAACAACTGAAATTGAAGGTTATCCTATTATCTTTGAGATTCAGGATAGTAATAATGATGGCATCATCGATGCTAATGAGCAGCAAGAAATCCTAGAGATGTCTGAAGAGGCAACTCTGCAAATCTATGATTACTTCCCGAAAGTATCTGCTGAATCTAGAGTTGATATTGAAGTTGAGACAACTACTCAGTTTGAGGATGCTCAAATTGATGGTTTTGTTATTGAAAACCCAGGCGAATCTTATCAGGTTAATGATACTGTCTTCTTTGATGATGAAGGCACTGGTGGATTTGGTGCGTCTGCAATTATTGAGTCCGTTAAGGGTCAAAAGATTACTGCATACACCAAAGAAATTATTGGTGACAGACCTTATGGTGTTATTACTACTGATATCGAGCATGAGTTGCGTCAACAAGACGAAGTAATCGTTAACTCTCGTCCTGTTATCGATAACACTAACAAACTCTTCAAAGTTAAGGTTGTTGCTGGTATCGAGTCAATCGGTATTCTGCAGAGTGGTGTTGGTTATAATTCTGACATTCCTCCTACCTTTGAGTTGATTACAGCACAAGGTCAGGATGCACAATTAAGAATTAATCTCCTGAATACTGGTAATGTCAATACTGTTGATATTATCAACTCTGGTAATGGATACGATGTGGACAATCCTCCCCAGATTCGTATCTCACACCCACAACAATATAAGAAAACTCGTTATTGGTTGACTGAGTATCTTGAGTCAAACGGCACGATTGTTGTTAATGATATTAAGACTACCGATGAGCGTCAGACATATATCTGCGGTAAGATTATTGAAGCAGATGCTGACGAGGCAGGTTTCCTTGCTAAGTTTGATGACCTTGGACAGTTGGTTTGGGAAAGACATCTCATTCCTCAGAATGCCAATCAAAAGAGAGCAGAGTTTCTTAAAATCTATGTAAATAGTGCTCCAGAAAAGGACCTCATATATGTTGCAGGCCAAACATTAAATCCTGACAACGATGTCTACAACCCAGATGTATGGATTGGACTTTATGAGTCTGGATTCAATAATGCTAACGCTCCAGACGGTATTCTGAAGTGGCAGAAGTCTATTGCTGGTATCTCTGGTAGCACAAGAAGAGACTTTATCAAGACTATCACTCTTGACCAAGAGCAACGCATTTATATTGGTGGTTATACAGATTCTAACTCTCCTGACCCTAACGACATCTGGATTATCCAATGTGATGTCGAAGGTAACCTTGTAGAGAAGAGAAAGATTGCATCTGAAGACGATTCTGAAGAATTGAATCAGATTGAGTGGATTGCAGACGACAGATTCTTCTTTGTTGGCGTAAACCAGCAAAATGATGACTTAATCTTCGGTGTATTCTTCTATGACGGTGCAAACCTCGAAATTGACTATATTCGCCAGATGCCAACCATCGGTGGATACGTCAGAGACCCACAATTCCTAATCGACGACTATAACGATGTTATCCTCATCTGGAATGTCTACAATAATGCTACTGCGAAGTATGACAAGATTCAAGTCAACAAATTTGCAGTATCTTCCGCTAATTCTGGTTGGGAGTGGTCCAAGACCTTCTCTATCGGTGGACAATTTAGAAATATCTACCATGCAGGTGTTACAGTCGATGAGTTTGGCAATTACACCTTGGTTGCTGATGTTGACGAGTCTGAAAACAACAGATATGCAATTATCTCTTATATCAAGTATAACGGCACAGTTATTGCTGAAACTAAGGTAGACGAGACTACATCTGTCGGTTTCAGAGCAAAATCTCATGCTGTTGACAACTCTGGTGACTGCATCTTGGCAGTTGACCGTCAAGTTGCTGACCAACTTGCATCCTTTAGATTTAATGACAGCAATGACATCACTGTTGATGAAACCAAGCAAAATCTTGCTACATGGGTATACTTCTCACAAAGTGATGTATCTCATGATGCTGTAATCACTAAGTTTGGTGGTGGTGCACTTAAATTCCAAGCACCTGCTCCTGTTTCACTAACAAACTTCAATAAGGCAACTAAAGAGTGGTCTGCACAAGCATGGTTTGCTATGAATGGCACAGCACATGCCACAAATCATGAGCCTGTCCTATTTGACATTGCACCTATCTCTGGTGGTCAACCTATAAGAATTTCTCTGGATGGTGATACTACATCGCCTGGTTACCAGAAGTTTATTGTGTATCTTAACAATACACAAGTTGCATCTTCCACTGCTGCTACTTATTGGACTGCAATGGGTGGTGGAGCATGGAATCACATCCTCTTCCAGAAACGTGAAGAGTCACTCGGTCTTTATAAGTATGAAGTTTACTTCAATGGTAACCTTGCTGTTGAATATCAGAGCACAAATGACATCTCTCTTGATGCACTTGTAGTTGCTGGTCCTCAAACTGCACCTGGCAGCACTAACTGCTTTATTGGTCATATGGATGACCTTGTTATAGATGACAAGGCACCTTACAGTGCAACCTTCCAAGTCCCAGCAGCAGAAGTGCCTGTCACTATGTCTGATAGTGATATTGCTCTAATCAAGTTTGATAGGTTGCATGATAAGCGTGCATCCTACACAATGACAGGTAATACAAAGTATACGACTGTTGCATTTACCGATATTACTCTCAGCACAGTATGGACATCACTTAATCAGTCTGCCATTAGTGCATGGGAGATTGGACCTGGTGGTTTGCAGATTCTGGACATGTCACAAACCGCGTCCACGTTAACTCCTGGTACATATGCACTAACTGCTAACAAGCATGAGTATGGCACTAAGACATCTACTGTCCCATCACCTCAAGGTAAGAGACTTACGATTGCTGCTAACGTTGTCAAGAAATTCTATCTGAGAGATGCACTCTATCAGAAGATTGATAACGTCCTTGAATTTACTCTTAACCAAGATGTAAAACTTACTAAGGGTAGTATCTTACAGCAATTCAACTCTAATGGTGTTACTCAAGCATACGGCACCATCGTTGAAGTCCCTGAAGGCACATTACTGAATCCTGGTTTTGGTAATAAGTATAAGGTTGGTAAAATCTATGGTAACTTCAACAATACCGATAGATTCAGAACAACTGCTAATGATATCAATGAAATCGAAGGCACATACTTCGATACTATTGAAGAAGAGAAACCATGGGCAACTAATACTGTATATGCCTCTGGTGACCGTGTTTACAACGGCAAGAGAATTTATGAAGCACAGGGTGCTGGCACATCAGGCACAATTTCTCCAACTCATACTGTTGGTGTTGTATCTGATGGTGTTATCAACTGGGCATTTATTGACGATGCAGGTAAGTTTACTGTTGACCTAACTCAGCATCCTTATCCTAGACCTCAGTATATTGGTCTTGATATGCCTGAGTGGGTGCCTGGTCTGCTTTATGCTGTCGGTCAGCGTGTATGGTATCGCTTGAATGTATATGAAGTTGCAGTCGGTGGTGGTGGCGTTGCAGGAGAAACTGCACCTGTCCATACTACTGGTGATGCATCTGATGGTGGCGTTACTTGGACTCATATTGCAACCTCTGAAGCAATTAGTGCTAAGACACGTTTGATGCCTTATGCACAAGGTGCAAACTACTCTGTAGAGATTATTGACATCCAACCAGGCAGCACATACATTCCTGGCGACGTTGTTTCACTTAATGACAATAATATCACTTTAGCGGAAGATGAGAAGTCTGTAGAGATTTCTGGTTTTGCTGGAGTTAAGAAAATTCGCGTAACAGCACGTCTAGAGAAAGATATTCTCAGGACTGCTTCTGCAAGGACTGAATTTGTATATTGCACATCCAATAGTGCTCATAACTTCAAAGTTGGCGATATTCTGTTTGCTGAAGGATTCCAAGGAAACCAATTCAACGGAAGTTTCTTCATTGACCAACTATTTGGTAGCAGAGAGTTTACATTCGCTATTAGAGCGACTGCAGTGTCTGACCCTGCCTTTAATAACAATGGTATTCAGAATGTCAACATCTATGCTAAGCACCCAACCTTAGAATTTACTAGAGATCACCAATACGTCTTTGATGTGTCTGATGTTTCTAACTTCGGATACTATCTGTCCTTCTCTCAGGATAATCAGTACAAACTAGAGTATTCTTTCAATAATATCGAAAGAGTCGGCACACCTGGTATTAATGCTGCAGGGTCTAGTGCACCTTTCGTCAAATTCTCCGTATTGGGCGATGTTACTAACATCTCTTACTACTTTGACCCATCTAGGACTGGAGCAGACTCACCTGTTGGGTCCAACTCCTTTATTGACGTTATTACGACTCCATATCAAGGCACGTTTACTGTTTCTCAGATTCTGACCGATTTCCAATTCAGATTCCCACTTCTTAAGGAGCCTGAGAGGTCATCTGCTGAAATTATCAACGATGAGTTTGATAATCCATATTCCTTCTACTCTACAACTTCTACAAGAGCAGTTGGACCTATTAATACAATTAAACTGGTGTCACCTGGTGGATTCTACCAGAAACTACCAATTATTTCTGATATTGCCTCTTTCCGTCAAATCGAGAAGATTGTGGTGGTTGATGGAGGTACTGAATATGCAGCTGGCGTCTATTATGATGTGCCCATCAATGGAGATGGTGAAGGTGGTAAAGCAACGATTACAGTTGTCCTAGATGATGAAGTTGGGTCTGGTGCCATCACTAATGCTGCAGTTACTGACCCAGGTAAAGGTTATACCACTGCAAGCATTGATATTGATGCTATTCCTGGTATTCTTGGACCAACCCTTGCAGGTTCTGGTGGTGCTGTAAATGTTATCATTCCTAGCGAAGGTAGCGGTGCATCTGTCTTCTTGACAGGTAGAAACATCGGTAAGATTAAGAGACTGAAGAATAATGAGTTTGGTTTCGGTTATTCACACGATTATACTCTGAAACCTGAGATTACCTTCCCAGTTAACCTCCAACTCTTCAATACTTCGATTCTTTCCGAAATTACCATTATTGACCCAGGTTCTGGTTATACATCAACTCCTGCTGTTGTCATTGAAGGTGGTGGCGGTGCTGGAGCAACTGCTGAAGCAATTATCAAGAATAACAGACTTAATGAGATTATCATTAAGAATCCTGGTGCTGGATACTCATCTGAGCCTACTGTTACTCTTAAATCAGAATTTAACTACGTTGTTAACCTTGACCTTAACTATCTGCAGTTTAACTTCCCTCATGGTATTACAACTGGTGCTGCAGTTACGTTTAGAGCAGAAGATGTAGGTAGCACAGAAGGTATCCTTCCAAAACCAAGTAGTGCAGGTTTGACCACTTTGGTTGAAGGGCAGGTTTACTATGCTATTGCTGGTGAAGCAAATTCACTCGAATCTGACCAAATTCGTTTTGCACTGACTCAAGCAAACGCACTTGCTGGTGACTACATTACATTCTTGACAACTGGTGAAGGTCGTCAGGTATTGCTTACTGAAGTCTTTGGTGGTCGTGCTGAAGCAGTGGTTGAAACTTCTAGATTCCTTGAGGGTGAGGAAGTTTATCAAGGTAGCAGTCCTGAGACAGCAACTGCAACTGGTATCGTTTCTACCAATACTGGTTGGCAGATTGGTCCTAAGATTCTTAAGATTGTTGATTATAACGGTAATTGGTTGAGAGGCGAGAAAGTAACTGGTCAAATCTCCAAAGCATCTGGTCTTATCGACAACTTGAGCATTGCACGTGGTGTGCTTAATATCGACTCTCTAACTAGGACACCTGGTCGTTTTATCGACGATGTTGGTAAACCTTCCGAGATTGTCCAGAAGATTCAAGACTCTTACTTCTACCAAAACTTCTCATACGTTATTAAGTCCAATATCCCAATTACAGAGTGGAAAACTCAGGTATTGGAAAATAACCACCCCGCTGGTTTCAACATGTTTGGTCAGTTGGAGCTGACTGGCGGTAAAGACATTTCTGGTCGTCGTATTGGCACAGAATTCACCAAACAGGTGAATATCAACAACTATAGTAATGTAAACGAGATTACATCATTCGGTGCTGCCGAACCCGTTTATACCGACTATAACAACACTGAAGTGCTCTTCAGAAAGAGAAGATTGACTTCTTCTGAGGAAATCTTGACATCTATCGTTAAAAAGATGGATGACATCTCTGGTGACTTCAATGGTATCGATAAGCAATTCCCAATCACTGTAGAAGGCGAGCAAGTCATTGTTAGCGAAGACCAGTTGATGATTACGCTTAATGGTGTGATTCAAGCGCCTGGTGAGTCCTATCAAGTGGTTGGCGGCAATCTTGTGTTTGCTGAGCCTCCAAAACCACCTTCTAAGGTTAACTATAGGACTTTGGGTGTTACACCAACTCCTATCTACAGAATTGCACTTTATGACTCTCTTGGCGGTAACGACTTCGGTATTTTCCCAACTTTGGGTCAACAAGTCCAAGGTGAAGATTCTGACACCATTGCAACCGTTATTGACTCTGGATTAGCTCATATTGACGTTATTAACCTCACTGGAGGCACATTTAACCTTAATGAGCAAGTTGTTAGAGGAGAGTTGTTTGCAGCGTTTGTTGAAAGCGTAACTCTGGTTAATACCTCTACAATCTTTGAATTTGGCGAATCTATCACTAATCTCGAAGGTGATACCGCTATTATCGAAGAAACTAACATTGATGACCAAGGGACCATCTCAGACCGCATTGTGGTCAGTAAAACATCAGGTACTCCAAGATTTGAGACTGGTATCTTTGATTTGAGACTTAATGAGTTTATCTACTCTGCTAAGTCTAAGATTGCTGGTCAAATCACATATATCGCACCATACACCGATCCTGTCACTTCTGACGTTGTAGACGAGTTGATTATCAACCCTGGCTCTACATTCTTCGGATTACTGTTTGAGCGTCTTGTTAGCATCACTAATCCCAATAAGATTCTTGATGATATTTCTAAGTCGTCTATTACTCCTACAGAGTTGTATGCTGCTGACCAAAGAATTAATGAAGACTTCCTTGACTTTGAGCAAGTCAGAAGCACTGAAGTTGTATATACAGGTCTAACTGGTGGCACAATTTCTGCTGGCGACACTATCGTCAACAGAAGAGTAAATTACAACAATCCTAACTCTTCCTTCCACGGAACTGCAGAAAACAGATTCAAAGATGCTTCTGCGATGATTCTGGGCAATAAGCAGCAAATTATTGATTTTGCTGAAGCACAGATTGCAGTTGAGCATCCATACTTCTATTTCCCTGGCGATGTAATTACAAACCCATGGAGCAGATATTCTGATGCATATCGTCTGATTATCAAGAATATCGATTATATCTCTGCTGTGGCATATGATGAGATGATTACTCAGTATCCATCTCTAACTGTCCCCGATGAGTCTAAGTGTGTAAGAGATATCCAGTTGTATATCAAGGCGATTGCTATTGACACATTCCGTGGTGGTAACGTCTATACTCGTAAATTCTCTGAAAAATACTTCGATGCTAACGGTGCATTCGTTTATGTAAACAACGAATCTGCTGAAACTCGTTATGGATTTGAAAGAGCACTAGCATGGATGAAGTTGGCGATTACCAACCAAATCACTGCTGACTACACTGGAGTCAATGGTAGTGTTGCTGGCATTACATTCCCCTATCATAATGAGTTGACAAACGAGGGTTATGACGGTAATGGTATTACTGCTGACCCATCACCTAATGATGATTACGGTACTAATGGTGCTAATACATCTAACCAAGGTAATGACAACTGCTCCGATGTGCAGGCAGCAATGCAAACTCTACATGAGATTGTAGACACTGCTCTTACTAATGGTAACTTGACTGAGTTGCCTGATGAAACCGCTGGCACTTACTCACCAGGCCAGACTAAATGTCGTCGTGACGTTGGTCTGATGATTGATGCTATCGCACAAGACGTTTCTGACGGTGGTAACTTCAATATCGTTGAATTCACTAAGAAGTATTTCCAAGCAAACGGCACACCTATCACCAATGGTCTGACAGGTGAAGAAGCAGCGTCTCTAACTGTATTCGCCGCGGCCCAACATTTGATGTTTGAGGCAATCAACAACCTCCTTTATCATCAGGTTAATAGCAGAGTATCTGTAACAGGATTCATGCTTAAGGACCCAACCACATATGTTGGTCCTTATGAGAATGGTAATGATTCCCTTGAAGAGTTTGATGTAAGTGCTGCAACTTATACAGCATCTAGTGGTGTCATGGAATTGACCATCGGCACACACTCTCTGACTACTTCAGATACTGTTAAGATTAGACCTCATTCACTGAGATTTACATGTCTTGCTGATGATGGCGATACTTTCCACTCCTATCCTAGAGCTGGTGACCCATCATTCGATACTGCACTTGCAATCAGTGCAGTAACTCCTACAACTATTACAGTCAATGTAGGCGTTACATCTAATTCAACTTTCACTGCTCAAACAGGCACAACTTACGACCCTGCTACTGGTAGATTGGTGATGGAGATTGGGGCACATAGTCTCAAACTCAATCAGATGATTAGAATTGCAGACAACGCACTGACATTTACATGTGCGATGGATGCTAACGCTAGTAACCATACATATCCTCGCTCTACTGACCCCTATTCTGGAGAATACATCAGAATCATTTCTAAGACAGCGACTACAATCACTGTCATGATTGGTGCTTCTCCTGCCGACCAGCAGTATCAGCATACTTTCGTATCTGGTGTCACAAATGCTATTACCACTGGTGGTGACTATGCACACACCTTTGTTGATGCACTTCCTGATGCAGTATTTACTGGTGGTGGCACTAAGGCAGAATACTTCGACCCCAACTACTCTTCTGGTAGAAACGAAACTATTCAAAACTGTGCTAACGTCCAAGCATACATTGCAACTCTTGTTGATATTGCTGGCACTGCAATCGATGCAGGCACACTTGCTAATGTCAACGCACTTCCTACTATCACAGACGGCACATTCGTTAATAATGAAACTCTAAGGACTATTAAACTTGCTTATAAGGATAAGTCTAGTGGTCTGTTTATCACTGGCGATGTCATTAAGGGTATTACATCTAATGCATCGGCAGCTGCTATTGGCGTCAATTCTGGTCTGAAGTGGATATTTACCAGTAATGTAACTGGGGCATTCACTGATAATGAATACATCACCAACTCCAGACTGACTAATCAGGGTCCTTGCACACAAAGTGTTATCGTTAAGAATCCTAGAGTATCTGGAAGCAAGTCCATTAGAATTCCATCTAACGGTTATCTGACTGCACCTGATAGTTACGACTTTACCTTTGCTGACCAAGCATTCACAATCGAGACATGGTTGTATGCTGATGCACTGTCTGGCACACAACATATAGTTGACTTTAGACGCACATCCGCTACATCTGGTCTTAGAGTATATCTCGATGGCACTACAGTAAGAGTTGCTAATGGTAACACAACTCTAGTTTCTGGTGGCACATTGGTGCCTACAAACTGGCATCATATTGCTGTTGTTAGAAGCACAGGAGTTACCACTCTGTATGTTGACGGTGTATCTGTTGGGTCTACCGCAGACACTAATCAATATCTCTATGCTCCTTGCTACGTCGGCACATCCTTCCAGCAGACTCTTGGGTTTACTGGAAACATTGATAATCTGGTTGTTAGAAAAGGATTTGCAGATTACAGCGCAGGATTTACACCTCCTACTCAGATTGACTTTAGTCGTCAAGGAATCTCCTTGGGACTTGATGGTGAAGCACCATTCATCCTTTCTACTACTGAGACATTTGCTACCTATACTGGTCAGCGTATTTCTTCTGCAACTGCTAAGAATGTTGACTATGGTCAAGATGAAATTATCATCGAAGATGTTGACCTTGGAAGACTTCCATTCAGAGAAGCAGCAGGTATTATTGAATTGAATGATGCTTGGATTGCTGAAGAAGCAGTTGGCATGATGCAGGCACAATTCCCAGACTTTACAATTCCTGGCGACAACCCTGCATCACAGTCTTATACTGGCACTAACAAGTGTATAAGAGATACTAAGGATTATATTCTTGGTGCGCTTATTAAAGACCTCAGAGAAGGTGGTAACTACCATACCCTTTACACTGCAAGGACTTATCTGGAAGCATCTGGTAAGTTGAAGCACGTTGGTAATGAGATTCTTCAGACTCTGTATGCATGGGATAAGACAGTTGACCTGATGATTGATATCGTCACAACAACTTCTTATGACCTTACAGGCACATATACTGAGAGACTAAGAGTCCCCAATAACTTCGCAACTCCTGCAACTCAAAACGTCCAAGATGAGATTCGCGGCCTAATGGATGCGATGCTTGAAGTCTTGGCACCTACTGGTGACAGATTTAGAGATGGTGGTGTGGCACTTTGGAAAAATCGCTCTTACATTGCAGAAGAAGTTGCTGGTTACATTCAAGATAAGTATCAAGCAACTATCAACGGCACCGAGTATGACTTCTTACAGATGCCTGGTTATGGTCAACCATATTGTGAAAGAGACGTTAAGGACTTCATTCTTCCTGCTGTTATCGGTGACCTTGCTACAGGTGGCACATATCAGGTCCAGAATGTAATCGACCAATATCTTGATTCTCAGGAAAATATCTTGCATGTTGAGCATGAGCTCAATGCAATGCTTGATGCATTTGATTATGCCAAGATGCTTGCAACTAAGGCAGTTAATCAACTTCTCCTCTCACCTGGTCAAACTGCATCAGGTCTTGGAATCCCAGCATGGTCACAAGATGATTACTACGTCCCACAGTTTACGACACGTAGCTCTTATAGAGATGATACTGTCACTATTGACGCTGAAGGATATCCTCAGAATAATAGAAGTGTCAATGACAGATTTATCGACTCTGTAAATGCAATTCAGGATAATAAGCGTCTGATTGCTCAAGAGGCAGTGGCAATTATGAATGACATGTCCAAGTATTCTCATTTGAGAATCGCTGGTGGACCTGTTAACTGTGAGGATGACGTTGTGGATATTCTCGATTCTGTCGGTCATGACCTTCTGTATGACTGCAACGAGAAGACATATGATGCATCTGCTCTTTATATCGAGACAGAAAATAACTCCCTGAAGCACGTTGAGACTGAATGGGAAGCATCTGTAACCACAATGAAGGTTACTAGAGACATCGCAATTTTGACCTTGCGTAATGGTTTTGGCCGAGATTATATTGACGGCAATACCGCTGATACGACTCCTGTCCAGTCATATGAGCAGAATCCTAGAGATGAAATTTATAAGAAGTGTGGTGATGCTATTGATAGCAACATTCGCTATATCGCTGAGCAAGCAGTAGCAGATGGTAAAGCACAGTATCCTTCACTTGCTATTAACGGTGGTAGCAGTGCAATGTGGTTTAAGGAAGTAACTCCTACCACTGCAACTTATACTGCAGCAACTGGTGTAATGGTCCTCACCATTCCTAACCATGGATTCCAAAGTGGTGAAACAATTCAGATTGCTCCTTTGGGTATCACATTCAGATGCTCAATGAATAGTTACGCTGATGACCATCCATATCCTCGTGTAACTGACCCTGCATATGAGAAGTATCTTGAGATTGAAGAAGTCACCAAAGACACTATTCAGGTAAACGTTGGTGCATCTCCTACTGGCCAGCAATATACACACCAATTCCAAAGTGCTGTAACTGGATGCGTCCGTTACGGTAGAAATCTTGGTGGTGAGCATTTCACACCTACAACTGGTGCATATACTGCTTCTAGTGGCGACCTTGTATTGACAATCCCACGCCACTCCTTCAATGTTGGTAACAGATTGTATATTGCAGAGAATGGTTTAACATTCACTTGCTCTCAGGATGACTACGGGTCTAATCATCCGTATCCTCGCAGAAGCGACCCTGCATATAACGTGACACTACCTGTCACTGCTGTTGGTGAAACTTCTCATGATGTATCTACAGCTGGTTATGACCAAGTAACTGGTAAGATGACCATCAACACTTCTAGTGCTCATGGTTTGACAACTGGAGATAGAATTAAGATTGCAACTAATGGTATTACATTTACTTGCACCAAAGATGGCAATGCAACTAATCATTCCTATCCTCGCTCCACTGACCCTGCAAACAACAAGTGGTTGATTGTAACTGTTGTAGATTCTGACACATTTACATGTTACGTTGGCGTCGGTGCACAGGCAGACCAGTATCCTCATACTTTCGTAAGTGCCACCGCTGGCGCTATTAAGAAACAGACTGGCACTGTTACTGTTAACGTTGGTGCATCTCCTGCTGGTCAACAATATACACACCAGTGGGTTAGTGCTGAGACTAACTGCATTAGGTCTGCTGGTGCTATCGATTGTGTCCATGACGTTACTGACCTTGTGCGTGCCGCTGTCTTCAACTTGAAGTATGACGGTGACAACTTCATGCAGTATGCTTCAGAATTCTATGTTGGTTATGGTGGTAGCAGTGCAATCCACGTTACTGGACTGACTGCTGAAACTACATGGATTATCAACAGAGCACGTGACCTTGCAATCCGTGCAATGAGAGACCAGATTATTACCAACACTGCAAATTATGGTGTTGCTCAGAGATTCACTGACGCTGTGCCTAATCCTGGCAACAGTCTATTGAATGTCCTTGCTGGAGAAGTCCAAATTGGCACAGAATACAACAACAATGTAACTAGGACATTTGCTGCAGGTGCTTCTTATGATGTATCTACAAATTCTTCTACAGGTTTCGATCCTGGCGATGACTTTGTGATGACAGCGGTTGTTACTCTACCTAACGGCACTCCTAGCGACCAGATGTTGTTTAAGTCTGGTAATTCCACTTATGGCACATGGTTAGGTTTCCGCGATAGTGGCACATATCTCAGATTGCGTGCTGGTGTTGGCGATTCTATCGCTGGTGGTGCTGCTAATACCATCAATGGTCTTGCAGTTACTGATGTCCAAGTCTCTGGACTTGCAACCTATATGGATGGATTACAGCATGAAATTGCTTGGGAAGTTAGATGTGGTGGGTCACAGGCAACTGGTAACGGTCGCGTAAGACTCTGGATTGATGGTAACCTCGTTGGTGAAGGTGAGACACCTGCACTCAACCAAGGTCTTGGCGGTGGTGCTGGAGTATGGTCTACAACTGGTAGTGTTGCTGGTTTCGTTACTGGCGGTCAAACAACCCCATCTGGTGAGACTAATACTGGTTGGTCATACGGAGTCCATTCTGAGTTGCAATACTACAGAGCACGTCAGGTTGACCCAGATTATTCTGGCAATGAGTCTGATGCTGTGGTTACTGAGTTGCAAACACTCATGGCAATTCCTGTTGATGCACTTGCTAATCCTAGTCAAATCTTTGGACGCACTGTCACACTTCCGAAGGTATGGCCTGTTAAGTATACTCCCGACAGCGTGCATAGAGCACTTGGCACAACCTACGACCAAAGTAATGGTGGGTCTGATGCTGAGGGCACATGGAATATGACATGTCCTGAGGTTGTTTCTGCAATCAATACTCTCATGGAAATTCCTATTGAGACTATTACTCAGGCAGCAACTGCTAACTCCAACTATCTTACTAATAGTGTAACTAAGACATTCCCATTCAATAGTAATACAGAATATCAAGGTGGCACATGCTACAACGTAACATCTGCTATCGATAGTTTGATGTCGTTGCTTTCACATGCTCTTGGTGGTGGCACTAAGAATGACAAGCGTGTTGCTAATATGCTTGCCTTTAATGACCAAGCAATCTGTGGTCGTGCCTTTGATATGGTCACCCAATACTATGGCACAACTAATGTGACCATGGAATTCTGCCATCAAGTAATGAAGGCAGTCCGCTATGACATGATTACTGGCGGTAATGCTGGCGCATTCAAACTTACACAGACATGGTTTGACGGTGAAGGTAACTTCATCGCCTTCGATAATGTTGTCCGCTCACATCTACTCTACACAATCACACGTCTGAGAGAATATGCTAAGGCAGTCCTCTATGACTTGGGAGATCCTGGTTGGACTGGATATGACATCTACGTTATGCCTGAAAGATTGGATTACAATCAAGAGGCAGCAGAATTCATCATGGATTCCTCCTTCAACCCGATGGAGTATTCCTTGGAGATGTCTAAATTCCCGACTGAAGCAAGTGTCACATTTGTGCCTTCTACAGACCTCATGCCTCGCAACCTTAAGTATGAGATGGGTGTTGACTACAACACTGACCCTGCTTTGGTTGTCCTCACACCTGAAGTCAACGTTGGATTTGACCGTGCTGAGTATAGAGTTAGAGTATATCGCGCTAACCAATTCCGTCGTGGTGATATCCTACAATACATCCCAGCATCTCAGACTTCTGTCGAAGCATTCGCTACCCAATCTTATTGGTATGTGATGACTGCAACTGCGACATGGTTTGAAGTTGGTGCTCACTACATTCATGACGGTAGATTCAGAGAATTACTTCCAGACCTTTCTAACAGTGGTCAGCAAATCTTCTCTGTTGTTAGAAGAAGTGGTATTAATCGTGTCGCTTCTGTATTCCCTGCAGACCCATCTGAGACTCCAATCCAAGGTGGATTTAACCCTGCAGACGTTATCTTCGGGTCTACATCTGAAGCAACATCTGAGGTTGGAAGCGTCTTTGCTAACGAGGCAAGAATCCTTAAGAAATTTAAGAATTATCCTCTCACCAACGTTTCACAGACACTGGCAATTTATGACAACTTCGTTAACGGTGAAGATGTCGTGGTCCAAGGTGCAACTGCTAACACTGGTAAAGTCCTTCAAACAACTAAGACTAATAACGACGGCGAGTCCTTCGTCAAACTTATCAACGTTGCTGGCACAATCGCTGCTGGTGCAGTCATCGAAGGTATCACCTCAGGTGCAACTGCTACAGTCGGCACATCTGATGACAGACTGCTTATCAACGTTGAGCGTGGTGACTTTGATACTGATGATTACTTCTTCAGCGATTCCAACGCTGCCGAAGGTTACATGTCATCCTACGTTAACAAGTCTGGTAGTTTGACTGGTAACACTGGTGGTCGTGTCACGATTGATGTTGAGACAATCACTAACGAGTGGGAGCCTGGCGACGTTATCTACGGTAGTGTTACAGATTACATCCTTGATATTAAGGGTATCTCTGGCACTCAGATTCAACTTAACCAGTTTATCCACGGCACCAACATCTATCAACTTGAGTTGGGCACTGCTATTACTGATACTGGCGTTTCTGATACATTCAGACCTGGCGACCAAGTATCCTTGTTACAAGGCACCATTGAGAAAAATCCTGGTTTCCGTGCAACGGTAACTGAGTATATCAACGGTTTGGACCTTGACCCAAGTGACCCTCAATATGGCATTCATAGATTGTTTATCGCTAACCTCATTCCTGTGGGTGTTGGTGGTGATATCTCTGAATTGTCTAACCCTGCTAACTCTATCGGTAAGATTGATGTTGGTAGTAACTTCCCAACTATCTACGCACAGGTTAACTCCTACACTGATACACAATCCTTCACTTACGGTAAAGTTGTTGCTATTGAGCAGCAAGGTATCACTGCAACCATTTGGGTCGAAGATGCTGTCGGCGTATTCTCCAATAACATGACTGTTAAGTCTGATTATGGATGGGGTGGTGCTGTTACTAACGCACGCACACTGGAAGGTAGAGTTGAGAGATACTTTAGAGGATTTGACGGTAGTCAGACACAGTTTGACCTCACAGTCAGCAATGGTGAAGCATACTTCCCAGATCCTGCTGGTCACTTGCTCGTGTTTGTTAACGGTGTCCTTCAACCACCTGGCGGTAACGCATCTTACGTTGCATTCTCCGACAAGATTCAATTCAACGAGGCACCTGAAATCGGGTCTGAGTTTATTGGATACTACGTTGGTAAGTTGCGTCAGTTGGATGATATCAGCTTTGAGTTTGACTCCTTACGCTCGTCCTTCAACCTCAAGCGTCAAGGTCTCTTCTACTCACTGACTCTTACTGAGGGTGTTTCTTCTAACACTATCCTCCCTGAAAACAACATTATCGTTTCACTCAACGGTATCATTCAGGAACCTGGCATCGCATACGAGCTTGTGGGTTCTAGAATCATCTTCGCTGAAGTGCCTCGCGCAGGTAGCACATTCGTTGGATTCTCCTACATTGGTAGTGACGCTGACGTGATTGCTGCAACTGTGGTGCCACCTATTGAAGCTGGTGACCAACTGTTAATTGAGGGTGAAGAATTTAGAAGAGATGTTGCTCTGATTGAGTCTTCCAACTCTTTGATTACCTTTGAATATACTGGCTCAGTTAAGGGTCGTAACGCTGCTGCTCTTGCAAGTATTATCTCTGGTCAGGTTACTAACGCTATCCTCACCAATCCTGGCGATGGATATTCCTCACGCCCGAATGTTGACGTTATTTCCTCCTCTGGTTTTGACGCACAAATCAAGGCATTGATGGGTATCACAAGAATTGATGTTAAGACTTCGGGTGTTGGTTACACCTCACCTGTAGTTGACGTTGAGACTGAAGTCCCTGTAGATTTCGTCGAACCTACTGGCACACCTGTCAACGGTGGTTTCGATGTCCTCGCGGGTGAAGGTGCTGAATACACTGGTGGCACAACAATCACACCTGGCACAATCGCTATTCAGATTGACCCAGTTAACGTGACTGTTAACCAAGGTCAGACAGCATCCTTCACAGTAGCGGCAACAGTTACTAACACTTCTTCACTCAATTATCAGTGGCAGAAGAAGGAATATGGCACACAGACTTGGAGCAACATTATTGGTGCTAACCAGTCCACATACAATACAAACGACGCTGCACAGGCAGACGATGGTGACGAATACAGAGTCGCAATCACTGCTGCAGGTGCAACTCCTGTTTACTCATTGAGTGCTGTCCTTAGCGTCCAGACAGGTGCAACCGTATTGAGCAACTTCAGCCCAGTACAAATCTTCGATGACAACTAAATAAAAGTAAAACGATGGCGGGCACTGCAAGTTACGTTTCAGGTACTAGAATTCTTACGGTAGCAGCAGATGGTCTGCCTGCTCCCGTAGGTTATGGTACGTTTCCCAATGATAACAATCCCAACACTGTTCAAGAGCAAGATTTCGACCACGACTTCTACTATCGTGGTGGGACATTTGGTATTGGCCGTCAGTTTGATGATGCCAATTATACTCATGACGGTTTTATTCGCTCGATAACACTATCGTTAAATGACAATGCGTTATTCGCTGGTGCGAATCCAAGTATTCGACCAGGCGACCGTATTCTCTTTGTCTTTGATGACTATAAACAAGTATTTCTGTTTAAGGGCACATCATTCACATCTATTGATGGCGAATGTTGGTTAGCATCAGATGACAGACTTGATTTGATTGTTGCTGACCAGGCAACAACACCTGTTACAGGTGCTTACACATATTATGACCAGAGAAATGGTAGGACTAATACTCCTCTAGGCACTATTGGTATCTCTGCTAATGGTGTAGCACTGTTTAATCCTAGTGCTGGTGATGGAGGTAACCCTCCTACAGGGTTTAGTTGGAATGCTCATGCAGATAATCTGCCTATCAGTTTTGGTGCTGATAGTTGTGGTGGTCACCCTGAGCAGTCTGGACAATATCATTATCATGATTCAGACTTCCTGTCTTGTTGGAAAGCAGGGTCTGCTATAGCATCTTATAATGATTATTATGGCACCACACAATATAACGGAGACAACATCAGACATCCTGATGGACACTCCAAGATGGTTGGAGTCGCCTTTGATGGATTCCCTGTATATGGTCCTTATGCCTATCAGAATCCATGGGATAATTTGAGTGGCACCAAACCCATGTCCTCATCATATGCTATCAGGGACGTGGAAGTTGATGGTAGACCTGACTATGGTAGCACTCCCGAAAACCCCCCTGCAGGGTCTCTCGTTGAGGACTGGCAGTATGTTGAGGGCACTGGTGACCTAGACTACCATAATGGAAGATTTTGTATCACACCAGAATATCCAACAGGCACATATGCATACTTCTTGAGTGTTGACCCTGACGATGTAACTCACGCAGAGTTTCCATTCATGTGTGGATTGACAACTAGAGAGTTGATTGATGTCACATATACAAACACCACTGTAGTGCCCGATCAGGGTGGTGGTGGAGACCAAGGAGGTGGTGGTCCTGCACCATCCACATTGCAGTTTACACTGCAACCCCAGAATGCAACAGTCAACGTTGGCGAGACCGCTACGTTTACTGCCAATTCACAAGTTTTGCCAGAAAACGGTCCTATTGGATATCAATGGTATCGCTCCACTGACGGTGGTTTCGCTTTTGCAGCAATCACTGGAGCAACAGCAGCATCTTATCAGGTGACTGCACTGGCATATATGACTGGTTATAAGTATCGAGTCCGTATTACGGGACCACTCGGTGCCCCAGCAGCACAAAACTCACCACTAGATTCTAACGCAGTCACACTGACTGTTGCTGGACAAGGTGGTGGCGGTAACCTTGCTAATAGATTCGATAGTACATCATCGACTATGGATTCTACCGCTCAGTCCTTCGACGGCACCTAAATAACACTGTAGAAATCTACCCACCATGGCAAAGCAAAACCTCAACATCGGCTCATCCGCTAATGACGGGACAGGTGATAGCCTGAGAGATGGCGCTATCAAACTGAATTCCGTTATTAATGAGTTGTATACAGCTCTTGGTAATGATACCAACCTGCAAATTAATATCGGCACACCTTCTAATGGACAATTCCTTAAATGGGATGGCTCAGCATTTGTAGAGGGTGGTCTTTCAACGTTGACAGAAAATCTAGACGTTGGAGGATTCCAAATCAGCTCATCATCTAATGGTGATGTCGTTATCAAACCTAATGGTAGTGGTCATATTAAATTTTGGGCAGGTGGCACAGGAGATGCACTAACTTATATTGATGGCACTGACGGTAAACTAAAGTATACCAATCACTTTGACACTACAGGTGACTTGCCTGCTGCATCAAACCATCATGGTATGTTTGCACATGTGCACGCAGAAAACCATGGATATTTTGCTCATGGTGGAGCATGGATTCAGCTGATTGACTCTGGTAGCAGCATCGGTGAATTGACTGATGTTGATTTAACAGCAGGTGGTGGACCTTCTGATGGTCAAGTGTTAAAATGGGTATCAGCAAATTCGCAATGGGAGCCAGCAAATGATCTTGCCTCAACTGGCGGTGGTGGCGGCACTACACAAAACCTTTTCGAGACAATCAATGCGGACTCTGGTACGACTACGGCGTCTGCTGCGACGGATACGTTAACATTCGCTGGTGGCACTAACATCTCCACATCTATTGCTGGAGATACAGTTACCATCAATATGACAGGAGCATTAGGAGATGCAGACCAAAATATCTTCTCTAGTATCGGCTCTGACAGCGGAAGCAAGACGGCTAATTCTACTGCTACTACTATTAATTTTGTTGGTGGCACTGGGGTTTCCACCGCTATTAATGGTGATAATCTAACAATTACAAACTCTTCACCCAACGTTGTCCAAAACGTATTGCAGGGTGTTGCAGGTGATAGTGGGTCATATACTGCAAATGCCAGCGATAGCACTTTCACCATCGCTGGAGGCAACGGCATTACTACCGCTGTAAGTAGTAATACTGCAACTATTACAGCTCAACTTTCTCTCACTAGCGGTCAAAGTCTTAGTGAGAATAACAACCTAATCGTTGATGGAAACGGCACTTTAGAAACCGTTGCATCTCCTACAATCGGATGGGTTGTTAATGGTAACACAAGTAATGGATGGTCTTTTGATGGACCTGGCGTATCAAGTAGCACATGGAATCCAACCATCTATCTGATGAGAGGATTTACTTACAGATTCCATAATGCTTCAGGTGGAGCGCATCCATTCAAACTTAGACAATCAGCAGGTGGGTCTGCTATTACCAATGGCACAAGTGGTAGCGATGAAGGAGTCCAATACTACACGATTCCTATGTCACTGTCGCCAGGTACTAACTACAAATATCAGTGTGGTATCCCATCACACACAGCAATGATTGGTGACATCATAATCGTATGACAACACGCACAGTTACTGGTTCTGGAGCACAAATCGTCCCGATGTTTAACAGCATCTTCGGGGTGAGGGAGGTCTATGTCGTTGAGTCGGGGTCAGGTTATGACCCTAATGACCCACCTAGGCTTCGTATTGGTAATTGTGGCACACCTATTAGAGAGGCAGTGTTGAGACCAGTTATCGCTGGTAGTAAAGGTGAGATTATTGCTGTAGAGGTTTTAGATCCTGGTGAAGGATATGACCCTCTAAGATTAGAAATTGAAGATGAGAATTCAGATGGCTCAGCGACAGGTAATGTATTTCTAAAACCTGACGGTGGTATTGACTATATCCAGATGACCGCTTTCGGTGATGGATATTTTGATGCTGAGGCAAACATTGTAGGTGGTGGTGGGTCAGGTAGTGAGTTGGTGCCTATCACAGGTCTGCTAACTGGTTTGTCTATTCAGCAGGCTGGTAGAAACTATACTGAAGAAGACGTTAACATTATCATCTCAGGTGGTGGTGGACAAGGTGCGACTGGTGTTGCAAACGTCAATCAGTTTGGTCAAGTTAGTAGCATTCAAATTACCAACGCTGGTGAATTCTTTGAGACTCCTCCACTTATTCAGATTATTGGTGGCGGTGGTAGCGGTGCATCTGCCGCGGCCTATATTGACCTTGGTGCTATTACCAACATTGACCTAATCTCTGGTGGTAGTGGATATCAAAGCACACCAAACATTATCTTTACAAGAGATACCGACCTTATTAGGACAGCGAGAAATAGACAGAGCTTAAACTCTGTGCTGTATAACCTGACAGGTCTACTCACTAATGTCAGCAGTGGTGGTGACACCATACATGTTGAGACAACTGACCCATATGCAGGCTCAGGTAAATTCCTGGTTGGTAGGGAAGTTATCAGATATACAGGTAAGACTGCTACATCATTTACTGGATGTGATAGAGGTATCAACTTTAGATTTGACCAAAAAGTCATTCTCGATAGTTTGCAGAATGATGAAAATGGGATAACTCAATATGATTTCCAAGTTACTGATAAGGTAAGAAGAGTTATTGAGTCCTCTAATAATAGAGTTGCAATCGTATATGATTGGGACCCTACTGAAAGAGCACTTTACCTGACATTTCAGGTTGATGAATTGGCGTTTATTGACGCTGGTCGCTCTAATGAGAAGTCAAAAATTATCGCGTTTGTATGTGGTATTGCTGCATCGTCTGGCACAGGTGTTGAGCCTCATGTGTTGGTAGAGGCAGAAGGAGAAAATATCGTTGCATTTACAAGTCCAATTAGTCTAATCCTTAATAGAAAGTTTGAGGATGATGATGAATTAGATGGTGCGGGTGACGGTATTATTGACCTTGTTAACACTGGGACAGAGTATGAAAACCAAATTAATTTAGATGGGGGTATCGCCTCGTCTAAATATGGTATTGAGGAGACACTTGGTGGTCAAAACACAACTCTCTTCCAAGTTGGTGACCAAATCTACGATGGTAACGCACAACCTTTGGTTGCAACTATTAGTACTGCTGGTGCTTTGGGAGATGGTGATACTCACACATCTGTAGCAAATATAGTCATTACATATAACACTGCCACACTATTCAATGTGCCAGGTGCAGGTGGAAACGCCGAAGTTGTAGAAGGTCTAACAACAGGTCTAACTGCAACCACAGTTGAAAGAGTGACTGGACCTAAAGATGGTCAGTTTACATTGACTGTTAAGGATATTGTTGCAAACGACCCCACTTATAAGTGGCAAGTTGGAGAAATTTTACGTGGTAATACGTCAGGTGCGCAGGCAGATATTATTTCTGTTGAGTACACAACTTATGTTAGAAACGAGGATGAATAAGCCTCATAAATAAAAAGAAGGGAAACTGCTAAAAGATGGCACTACTTACCGACCAGTTTAGAATTTTTACTGCTGAAAGATTCAGAAAAGCACTTGAGGGTCCCGACCCCACGCAATCTGACCTCTTAGCAGGAGCTGACCGTGACCGACTGTACGTGTTCATCGGTCGTCCTCAACCATGGGACAACGAAAATGCAGCACCTGATCCTGTTGACTCTTTCCAAGAGTTTTCGGATGACTATGCTGACATGATATCATTGAAACGTGTGTTAGCAAATGACACGATTCAAGTTATCCGTCGTACAGATTGGATTCCACCCGAACAGACCACTGGTGGTTTGGGTTACGTTTATGACATGTATCGTCATGATTACTCCGCGACTAAAACCGCTTCGTCGGGTGCGACGAAACTTTATGATGCAGACTTTTACGTCGTTAACTCGTCGTATCAGGTCTATAAGTGCATCTACAACGGGACCAGTCCTTCTGATCCTAACGGTAAACCTTCTACTGTTGAGCCTACTGGTACTTCCACATCCATTATTACAACTGCCGATGGTTATCGTTGGAAGTATTTGTATACGATCCCTGTTGGTCAAGTCCTAAAATTCTTCTCCAACGAATATATGCCAGTGTTGAGTGACACTGCCGTGGTAGCAGATGCTATCGGTGGTGAAATTGATACTGTTATTATTGCGTCCTCAGGTTCTGGTTATAACAATGGCACTTATGAAAATGTCCCCATTAAAGGTGATGGCGTTGGCGGGCGTGTTTCGCTTGTTGTTGATGGTGGGCGTATTGTTAACGCCACTGTTACTTCGGGAGGAAGTGGATACACCTTCGGTAAAGTCATCATCGATGAAGTCAACGGAATCGGTGCAGGGACAGGTACAGGGGGTAGCGTCGAAGTCATTATCCCACCCGTAACTGGACACGGTGCTGACCCTGCCACTGAGCTGGGTGGTTTCCGAGTCATGATTAACACCAAGTTTACCTATGCTGAAGGTAGTGGTGACTTCCCAACTGATAACGATTACCGTCGTATTGGTTTGGTTATTAACCCATTTAAGTATGGCACTCAGGAGTTGACTTCTGACCTTACTTTGTCAGCAACAAAAGCGGTAATCTTCTCTCCTTCTTTTACTGGTAACTTTCAAACAGACGAAATTATCACACAGTCTAGGACCATTGGTGGTCAACAAGTAACTGCTCGTGGTCGTGTAATCTCTTGGAATTCTACTACAAAAGTCCTTAAGTATTACCAAAACAGAATTGACGGTGTATTCCCTGAATTCACTGGAAACCTAATTGAGTTTGAGGGTGGTAACCCTGTCGTAGGTGCAACATCAGGTGCATCTGCTGACCCTGATATTAACTTCCCGATTGTTTCTGGCTCCTCAACCAGAGTTATCAACAACACGGAATATGACTTGGGTATGGCATTCACTAATGGTTATGCCAAACCTGAGGTCCAACCTAACTCTGGAGAAGTTATCTACATAGATAACAGGGGCGCGATTACTCGTGCTGGAGACCAAATCGAGGATATTAAAATCGTAATCGAGTTCTAAGATGCCACAGAATACTAATCTGAATATCTCTCCTTATTTCGACGATTTCGATAAGGATAAGAATTTTTACCGAGTCCTCTTTAGACCTGGATATCCTATCCAAGCTAGAGAGCTAACGACTATGCAGAGTATTCTGCAGAATCAGTTGGAGTCCATCGGACAACACTTCTTCAAAGAAGGTGCGATGGTGATTCCTGGTCAGGTAGGTTATGACCTACAGGTCCAAGCTATCATCCTGCAACAGTCATTCCTCGGTGTAGATGTTGAGACATATCGTACTCAACTTCATGGTCAGATTATTGAGGGTATCACCACTGGCATCAAGGCGAAAGTCCTCTATTCTATTCCTGCATCTGAATCTACTCGTGGTTACGTTACTCTATACGTTAAGTATATTGAGTCTGGTGACACAGTTTCTGACACCACTATTAAAGGTTTCCAACCTAACGAGCAGTTGCTTGCCGAAAATGAGATTACGTTTGGCACAACTCTGATTGAGGTTGGCTCACCATTTGGTCAGCTCCTTCCTGTTGAAGCAACTGCTGTTGCATCTGTTGCCTATATTAACCAAGGTGTTTATTTTATTCGTGGTCATTTCGTTGACATCCCATCTTCTTATCTTATCCTTGACCAGTATACAAATAGTCCTTCTTACAGGGTTGGTCTCGAAGTAAGTGAGTCTATTGTTACTCCAGAAGATGACCCAACACTAAATGATAACGCTGCAGGTACATCAAACTATTCTGCACCAGGTGGTCATAGATTTAGAATTAAAACAAGTCTTGTCAAGAAAGCAATTAACGACACGACTGATAAAAACTTTATTGAATTGCTTAGACTTAACAACTCTAAAGTTGAAGAGTTTGTTACATCTACTGCATATTCTGAGCTTGAGAAGTCACTTGCGAGAAGGACTTATGAAGAGTCTGGTGACTATGTAATTGATACATTTACTATCACACCTAGAGAAAACCTTGATGATGGTTTCAATAATGGTGTGTATAGACCTGGCGAGACAACTGATGATGGTAACTTGGCATCTGATGACCTCGTATCTTTTGAGATTTCACCAGGTAGAGCATACGTTAAAGGTTATAGGACTGAATTCCTTGTCCCTGAATTCGTAGATGCTCCTAAACCTAGAGATTTTGAATGTGTCCAAAACGGTATCTTGGCATTCCGTCTTGGTCAATTCCTGAAAGTGTATGACGTTTATGGATGGCCTGACCTTACTGGTGAAGGTGTCCAAGAAGCATATCAAACACTTGAGTTGTATGACGACTGGACTCTAAACAATACATCTTCTACTGTAGGTAGAATGATTGGTCGTGCACGCACCATTCAGTTGCAGCTCGACAACAATAACATGTATGACATGTGGATTTTTGATGCGCAGATGTTTACTGCTATCAACTTTGCTGCTGGTAATAATGCCGTGGCAGTTGGTGATGTGCTCAGAGGTCGTACATCTAATGCTAGAGGTTTCGTTGCTGACAATGGTAGTGGCACATATTGTATGCTGGAGCAAGTCTCTGGTGACTTTGTAAATGGTGAAGTTGTTGAAAGAGATGGTCGTGTTATCGGCACACTGGAAGCAGCACACTCTTTTAACCTCACTGACTCTCGCTCTGTTAGAGGTAGAAACCAATCTAATGCTATCATCTTTGGTGCAAACCTTCTTCTTAATGACCAGCAACAGATTGAAGCATCTACAGTTACTATTGACCAAGCAAGTGGTCAAGACATCGTTGGTTTCAAAACCAAGATGGAAGATGACCTTAGACCTGGTGAAGTAGTTACTGCAACTCAAACATCTGCTGAAGGTGAAAAGACTCTTAGAATTTTGAGAGTTGACCCACAAAACATTTCTACTACAAGCGGTAACCAATCTTCAGGTTCTCCTGCTCCCGTATTTGACTATCAGACACAGACTGCGAAACTAGACGTATCCTTGACAAAGGGTAGTGCTACTGATGGTGAGTATGGCACTCTGGTTAGAATGCGTCCTTTCGTATTCCAGAAGGACTATCAGAATGGTGAGATGTCTATTGACACACCTAGGACATCTATGAAGTCCATCTCTGATGAATCATTCTTCGTCTTTAGGACATTCAATAATAAGACTGTTGTGTCTGGTGGTGTTACTGTTTCTCTTCCTGAATCTGAGCAGTTTGCTACTCTTGATAACGAAAATTATATTCTTACTATTCTTGGTGAGTCTGGGTCTGCATATTCAGTTGGACAAAACCTTGACATCGATGCATTGAATGATGCAGGCACATTGACAGTTACCTTTGGTGCTGACAGACAGTCAGTTACTATTGATGGATTGGCAAATGTCAATACTGTTAAGTTGACTGCTCTGGTATCTAAAAATATCGTTACCAGAAAAATTAAAACTGCCGCTAAGATGCGTGCGATGAAAGTCATCCGCACACGTAACCAACAAGACCAACAGAGATATGGTCTTGCATATGGTAACTTGTATGGCACAAGAATTGAAGATGAAGAGATTTCATTCGCACTGAATGATGTCTATAAAATTCATGCAATATATGAATCTGAAAATGATAATGATGCTGAAGCACCTTATCTGGTCCTAACAGAATCTACCTTCTTTGATAATGGTAGTGTTATTGTTGGTAAAACATCTGGTGCTCGCGGTAGAGTTATTCAGTTTATCAACAGCACATTGAGATTGTATTATGTTGCACTTAACGAAATTCCGTTTGCTGCTGGTGAAACTATCGATGGTGTAGATGATGATAATGTGCAACTGAGTGCTATCATCGATGACGCTGATGGGTCAGTATCACTTGGTAGTAAAGTTATTACTTCTCAGTTTGATTTGGATGCTGGACAAAAAGCACATTATTATGATGTGTCTAAGATGACCAGAAACCCACAGTTTACACCACCCATTCGTAAACTACTTGTTATCTTTGACTACTTCATTCATGAATCTTCTGGAGACTATTTCTCCAACCAGTCATACACTGGTATTACTTTCAAAGAAATTCCTAAGTATAAACTTGACGGGTCTATTAACTTCCTGAGAGACCAAGTTGACTTCCGACCTGGCGTTGGTGAGTTGGCATCTGGAAGTGGCACAGTATCCGCTCCATATTATGTAAACTGTGCATCTCTTGACTTTGGTGCTAGGACATTCGACACAACTGGTGGTGCTGGTGGCTCCACTATCTTCGACGTGCCGAAGGTTAATACTGAAATCAGAATGGACTACTGCTACTATCTTCCTAGAGCAGATAAACTCTTCCTCACTCATGATAATCAACTGAAGATTGTTAAAGGTGTATCTTCGGAAGACCTTCCACCCCCAGACAACATTGACAATGCGATGTTGTTGGCACAGATTGAATATCGTCCTTATGTCTACGATGTAGAAAGAGATATCCTTGTTAACCCTGAAATCATTCGTCGTTATACGATGAAGGATATTGGTGACATTGAGACCAGACTGTCACACGTGGAGTATTACACTTCACTGACTATGCTTGAGTCTCAGGCAGAGAATACCAAGTCCTACGATGATAATGGTTTTGATAGATTGAAGAATGGATATGTGGTGGATGACTTCACCGACCATACTATTGGAGACGTGCTTCACGTTGACTATAAGGTATCCATGGACTTTAGTCAGGGTCACCTTAGACCTTCACACTATACAACTAACGTCCCTCTAGAGTTGAATCTTGCTGAGTCTAGCAACGTTGTGAAGACTGCAGGTAACATGGTGATGTTGCCCTATGAAGACATGGAGATTGTAAAACAACCTTATGCTTCTAGGACTGAAAACGTAAACCCATTCAACGTGTTTACTTTCATCGGACGTATTGACCTTTCTCCTGCATCTGATGACTGGATTGACATCGAGAGAATGCCTGCACGTATTGAAAACGTTGAAGGTGACTTCTCTGCTGTTGCTAGAGATATGCAGATTGACCAGAATGGTTTTGCTCCTATCCAATGGGGTAGTTGGAAGACTAACTGGACAGGTGAATCTCTCATCTCCAGAACTAGATTTAGAAACAGGTCTGGTAGTTTCTCCGCTGGTGGTCGTAGACTCGGTAGATTGGGTCACGGTCAAGGTAGACAACCTCTATTCGTCCACGAAAGAAGGACTTGGAGGGTTGTTAACAACCAGGCAAGACAGGGTATTAGGACTAGAGTTATTCCTAAGATTGAGCAGAAGTCTCTTGGTGATAGCGTGCTCTCACAGAGTGTCGTGCCTTGGATTCGCTCCAGAAATATCGGTTTCAACGTTGATAGATTGAAGCCTAGGACCAGAATGTATGCCTTCTTTGATGGTGTCAACGTTACTGGTTATATTACTCCTAAGATTATTGAGTTGGTTAAGTCTTCTACTGCTGACCCCAACACTAACGAAACTCCTTTCGTTGTTGGTGAGACAGTTATTGGTGAGATTTCCAAGTGTCAAATCAAGGTTGCTCCTGCCAATGATGGCATGAAGACTGACCCTTATGGCACTGGTGCAAGTACACTTGCTGAGTCTTATGCATCACAAACAGCATTCTTGAATATCGATGTTACTGCAATGGCAGAAAGCGTCAACCCTAACTTCTTCGGTAACGTAGTTGTCGGTGAGGTATTGGTTGGACAAACTTCTGGTGCTAGAGCAGTCGTTAGAGATAGAAGACTGTTGACTGATAACATTGGTAACTTGAAGGGCACACTATTCATTCCTTCACCTAAGAATGATTCCAACCCACGTTGGGCAACTGGTACACGCTCCGTTAGATTTACTACATCACAAACTAATAGTAGAGCACCTGGCGAAGTTGATTCTTCTGCAGATACCACTTACATGGCAACAGGTACTTTGAAGACAGTTAGAGAGAATATCCTTGCTGTCAGAAATGCTGAGTTGGTAAGAGATACTGTTAATGATAGAAGGACTGTTACAACTACCAGAACATCCACACGTCAGATTGGTTGGTATGACCCTCTGGCACAATCCTTCCTTGTGGAAGAAGAAGGTGGTGTATTCTTGAGTAGTGTTGATATCTTCTTTAAGACTAAAGATGGCAGCATTCCTATCTCGATGCAAATCAGGACCATGGAAAATGGTTATCCTTCTAAGGAAATCCTTCCATTCTCTGACTGCACGATTGACCCTGACCAAGTAGAATTGTCAGACAACGCTGCAATCCCAACTAAGTTTACATTCAGGTCTCCTGTTTATATTAAGGCAGGCACAGAATACTGTATTGTCCTACTGTCCGACTCTAACGAGTATCAGGTCTGGATTTCCAGAATGGGTGATATTGATGTATCTGGCACAAGGACCATCTCTGAGCAGCCATATTCTGGTGTGCTCTTCAAGTCACAAAACGCTTCTACTTGGACTGCTGACCAGTATGAAGACCTTAAGTTTACTGTATATCGCGCTAACTTTACACAATCAAGTGGCACCGTTATTCTCAATAACGCTGAGTTGGGTAGAGGAAATAGAGGTATTCACAACCTTATTGAGAATCCAATTCAAACACTGAAGCCAACACAACAACTGTTGATGCCTTCTGGTAATAACTACAACTTTACAGTTGGTGCGAGAATTGTCCAGCAACCCTCAGGTGCTGCAGGTACTATCAAAGAATATGATGCTACCTCTGACCCAGAGAAAATGACATTGACGGATATCACTGGCACATTTGCCGCTGGTTTCCTTGATACTAATGGCGACCCATTCCAAGGTTTGACATCATCTCAGTCTGTTGCAACGATTGTGCTTTCTGCAATCTTCAATGGTGTATTTGAGACTGGCGACCAAGTTAGTGGGTCTGGTAGTGGTGCTGTTGGCACAGTGACTGCATATGACGGTAACACTAATACGCTGACACTTAACTTTATTACTAAATCTTTCGATACTTCTGACACCCTGTCTGAGCCTGGCGGCACATCGGCAACGATTAGCAACATCAGTTACAGTGGTGACTCTTACGACGCATATCCTACTGCTGCTCCTTCATTCCCATCGGATGATAAGGAAGTGTTGGTATACCACAGAAACCATGGTATGCATCAACGCACCAACAACGTAGAGATTATGGGTGTTAAGTCTGAAGTCCCTGATACTACACTTACCACAACTCTTGCTCAAGGTAGCACAAGTATTCAGGTCCAAGATGGTAGTCAATTCCACCAGATTATTGGTGGAGCACAGATTGGTAACCTCAATCCTGGCTACATGAAGATTGGAGAGGAGATTATTCAATACTCTGCAATCTCTGCTAACGGTCAGGTAATCACAGTTGCTACTTCTGGTAGAGGTGCATTCGGCACTGCCGATGTTGAGCATCCTTCTGGCACAGTAGTTGAGTGTTATAACCTTGATGGTATTCCTCTAACGGAAATTAACAAGGTCCACACTTCTACATCTTGCCCTTGGATTGACACTTACATGTTGCATATCGACCACGTTGCAACTAACGGTATTCGTGGCGGTGGTGCTGATGTATGGGCATCTCAAAATGTCCAGTTTGAGTGTGTCACACCTACGGTTTCCACGATGCAACTTCCAGAAACCGAGATTCTTGCTCGTGTAAATACTACTACAGGTACGTCTGTTGGAGATGGCTCAACTGTTGTTGACCAAAACTCCTTTATCAACAATGGTCAGTATCTGGATGTTGTGTTGAATGAAGAGAATCATTTCACTTCTCCTCAACTTATCTGCTCTAAGATTAATGAGCAGAATAAACTGGATGGTAATAAGTCATTGAAGATGGCAATTACCTTGACCACTGGAAAGTCAACTGTCTCGCCTTGTATTGACCTAGATAGATTGTCGCTAATCACGACTACTAACAGAATCAATAACTGGCCTGGTGGTCCTTCACCCTATGGACAGCAATCCCAGATTGATAGAGCACAGGATGTATCCACTCTACCTACTGGTGACCAAAACGACGCGGTATATATTACTCGTCTCGCTCGCTTGGGTAGTGAAGCACGCTCGATTAAGGTTGATTTCCAAATCACTAGACACCCTGCAACGGAAGTAAGAATTTACTATCGTGCATTTAAGACTGGTGATAACGCCGACCCCAACAACATTGGTTGGACTTCTATCGGTGGACCTATTACAACTCTTAATCAACAGTATGACTCTAGTCCTACAGAAGAATATCTCTGGAAAGACTATGCATACGAGAAGAAAGGTCTCAGTTTCAACGCTTTCCAGTTAAAGATTGTGATGCGGTCTAAAAACCAGGCACGTGTCCCACTCCTCGCTGACCTTAGAGCTATCGCTCTTGCAACCTAACACGGTTGATTATAATTATTATTGTTGATTATGTCAAGAGACAAAGAAACAGACCACATTGAGCCATTCAGTCCAGACCTTATCCCTGTAAAGGGTAAGGATGGATGGTATAGAGACCCCGAATCGAATGCAGTTGTCAACTGTAACAAAACGGAGTATGATGAATACATGGCTGCCTACAACCGTCGTGCTAAAAAGGACGAGAGGTTTGAGGCTTTACAAAATGACGTTGATGGTCTAAAATCAGACCTAGGCGATATTAAAAATTTACTGAAAACACTTATACAAGGAGAGCCCGATGCCCGCTGATGTGACCGAAACTGCAAGCCAGGAAGAGCTTCTAGAGCAATTTCGCACTCGTTATCAAAACTTGATTTCTGAGAATCAAGATCTTGGAAAGAAGATTAAAGACAATGAGGCAACTGCACTTAAACTTTTGGGTGCAATCGAAACTCTAGAATATCTCAAACCGAAAGAGACTCCCGAGGAGACAACCGAGGAAGCATAAAACCTGACCCCGCAAGGGGTTTTTTATTAGATATAAATAACTTAGAAAGACTGTGCAAAGTGCCCTAGGATCCTAAGCAATGGCAAATAGAATTCAATTACGCCGTGATGGTGCCCAGCAGTGGGCAAACGTCAACCCTATTCTCGCCCAAGGTGAGTTGGGGATTGAGATTGACACGTCGCGTATTAAAATTGGTGATGGTGTTACCTCATGGAACTCGCTGAAATATGAGCGACCCATCGAGACTGAATCTAATACCGCTAACACGTTGGTTAAACGTGATGCTGACGGTAACTTTGAAGCAGGTGCAATTACTGCATCTTTGATTGGTAATTCGGCAACCGCAACAAGACTTGCAAACGCTAGACAAATCAGTCTGGGTGGTGACATGTCTGGTGCAGGTACTTTTGATGGATCTGCTAACCTGACGATTACTGCTGAATTGAATTATGTGGTCGCACTACCACACTATGACCCTAATGACCTAGACGCACAAGGCACATATACTAGAATTACAGTTGACTCTAGAGGTCGTATTGTTGATGCTGACAGTCCTAATTCTTTGGCAGCATATGGTATTGGAGACGCACAACCGTTAGACAGTGATTTGACTTCTCTGGCAAATATGTCAGGTTTTGGTATTATCTCTAGACAGTCTGAAGGCACACTGGTAAACCGCACAGTTACTGGTGGTAGTGGTCGTATCATTGTACAGAATGGTAACGGACAGTCTTCCAACCCTTTCATTGACCTAGCGGATACTACGGTTGTTGTTGGCACTTACAACCCGATTCTTCCTGCTGCTGACGCACTTATCTCTGCTACCACTGGTAGTGAGACAGTCAACACTGTTAACCTCACAGTTGACAGATATGGTAGATTGACCTATGCTAATACTTCACCCATTGCAACTGCAAGGGAAGGAGCAAAAGATGGCACATCTTTCACCACTTACGATAACGCTACTGCATATCCTAGATTTAGCAAGGTTATTGCTACAAACGGTAGATGCTATCAAGCAGCGATTAGGGACATCCCCGCAGGACTCGGAGAACCTAGTCACAACACGCAGAATGGCGATAACGACGATCAAGGTGGATGGAGAGACCTTGGTACTGATACCGTCGAGCAAAAGGGTATTGCGTCTTTCGACCAAGAAGACTTTGATGTAGATACTAATGGTCATGTAACAATCGCTGAGCGCGGTGTTGAGAATTCCCAACTACAATCGTTGGGACAGTTGATGTTTACTGACCAAAATGCGACAGAAATCTTTGAGCTTGACCCCGAAAGGACAACTGATAATGCTTATCATGG
>CEPW01133315.1_pt1 | contig 41497 bp, 53 predicted proteins | sample 356211 | NCBI WGS metagenome assembly CEPW01 (sample SAMEA2620021, study PRJEB7988) | marine metagenome | biome: marine biome (ENVO:00000447); feature: deep chlorophyll maximum layer (ENVO:xxxxxxxx); material: "saline water (ENVO:00002010), including plankton (ENVO:xxxxxxxx)" | depth 25 m
ACCGTGTAATAAGAGGTTGCACGGTTGGAATTAAAATTGTCTTCGGACCCCTTGCCACTGACCATGACAGGTTGTCGCTTCGGCGGCTGGCGGTGCTGACCGCCACATTGCATCAAGTTTGCCGCACCCGTGGAAAAAGTGACACGGGTTGCCGTAAACATCAGCCATTGACTAGCCAACATGACATGCCAGTGCAGGAATGCAGGGCGGTCAATGATGAAAACACAGTTTCAGGCGGCAGGGCTTCGGTCCTGTCACCTTGTGAGGGCTTGGTTATCTCCCTTGCCAAGCCCTGACACGGTGAACACCTCACCGCATTGGAACTGAAAAGGAACTTTCCAAACCATGAATAAAAAAACAAACCCCATAAAAGACCAAATCAACATCCGAAAAGTGGAACGCCTCAACAATTCAAGTGTCGGCAACCCACGCTGGGCATTGCATACAGCATTCGGAGTTTTCAAAACAAAGTCTAACGCAGCTTGTGCTTATGAAGTTTGCACAAACTGGGAAGGGCGGCTGGTTAATATAGTTTATGAGCAAACCCCCAAGGGTAAGCAAATAATCAGCTTTTCACATCTTTAGAAAGGAGGGCCACGGCCCATGTCACAAGTTGCAAAATTTGAATTAATGCCTGAAACCCGCGCAACGTGGGTTGGGGTAAATAGTCAAGAATATGTTGTGATAAACAAGTCCATTGGCTGCTGGACGTTATACATCGAACCCCGAACAGCCAAAGGTAAGCATCATCATTCCAGCCATAACACCTATGAGGAAGCGGTAAAAATGGCAGAAACGGTAACGCCTTGGACGACAAATTTTGGCGTGGATAAATCAGATTTTCTGCAAAAGTTAAACGAGCTTTACGATATCGCCTATGAGCAAGGTGAAAGTGTCCGACGTAGAGAGGGTGGGGGCCGCGATATCGAATGGTTCCAGATTGCCTGTTCAATCCAAAAAACAACAAAATACATCAAAGGCTTGATAGAAGTGGAAAGAAAAAATGACAAATAGACCTATTATTTGGATGATTAAAGATGGTGCGCTGGCAGCATTCGCTGGAACAATGGCGGTGGTGCTGTTCAGTGAGGGACTGACTGACCTTTGGATACTGGGAATGATAACAGCAATTTTTGCTGGTATCAGTTGCGCGGGGCATCTTGAAGATATCCTCTCGCGGTTCCCTCTTAACGAGGGTGAGCATCGTCACGCCTTGACTAAGTCAGAAACAGAGATTAACTAGTCAATATTTATCTGGAAGAGGAAATAATCACATGGCTACAAATATTCAAAAATCCGCAGTTATTGTTCGCCTTGAAATCTCACAGTGGGGTGGTGAAAAGATTGACCGCTCAGTGTCTGATGAAGTTGCGAACAACAAGAACGCAAGCAGCAAGGCTGGCAAATATGTTAAGTCCTTGTTTGCCGATAACGAGATGCTAAAGGAAATCAAAAAGGTTGCTGGCAAGGCTAGAAACCTGAATAAAGAATTGACCTTGCCATACGCAAAAGGTCAGGACTTGATGCCCGTTACCATGTTCGACTTTCACAAAGAGAAAATCGGCAACCTCAAAGATATTTTTGACGGGCTGGTTGAAGACTTCCTGAAAAAATACGAGCGACACCGTGACCGCCAGCAAGGCCGTCTGGGTGAGATGTTCAACGCTGATGATTATCCAAGTGTTGAGGCTGTACGCGAGAAATTCAGCATGACTATAAATTATGAGCCATTGGCTGATAATAATATGTTCGACAAGATGTTTGGCTCTGAGGAACTTGAGCAACAGTTAATCGAAAACGCAGAAACCCAGATGCAGTCTCGTATTGACGGGGCAATGCACGATTTATGGGAACGCCTGATTAGCCGTGTTGAGTTGTTCCATCATAAGATGGTCAACTATAAACCCGCAGTCAAAGGTGAAAGCAAGGTTGTAGATGGTTTCAAGGATAGCCTAGTTGAAAATATCCGCGACCTTTGTCAGGTCTTGCCCCGTCTTAACCTGACTGGTGACGCAGACTTAAATAATTATTGCGAGTTGGTGAAACAAAAACTCGCAGTCTTAGATGCTGGTGATTTACGAGAAAATGAAGTTGCGCGGAAATCAGCAGCGAATGAAGCCCAAGGCATCTTGGATGCTATGGCTGGATATGGAGTAGCAGCATGAAAGCAGTAGAACGAATGCAAAACTGGAAAGCCCATAACGCAGTGTGTTGCCGTGAACAGGTGACACCGCTGCCGTGGGAAACATTCAAAATTGTGCAGCGAATACACGACAATCAAAACACTGACAAGTCAGTGGTTGATGAAGCAGTAAAGCTGGCAAAAAAAGCTCACCTTAAAAATGGAAGGAGATTGTCAACTTTTATCCCTGCAAAAAAATGTGACTAGTGTCAGTCAGAAATATGTTTGACATCGTCAGTTATAATACCCATATTAAAAACGTCAGTATGAAAGCGAGATTATTATGCAAAAATCTACAGAAATGAATATCGCAACGGTCAGCCCTTCAAAATGGTTCGACTATGCAAAGCAATGTATCCAAGCAGATTTGCCCCTGATGACTTGGGGTAAGTCAGGCGCGGGTAAATCGGATATGATACACCAATTAGCAGAGGCTCTGGGGTTTGACGGGTGCATAGATGTGAGGTTGTCTGTCACTGACCCGTCAGATTTAAAAGGTGTGCCTGTACCAGTCAGACTTGAAGATGGTACTGTTGTTAAGGTTCAATGGGCTAGAGATGGGCGACTGCCCACTGACCCAGACGCAAAAATCCTTGTTCTTTTGGATGAAATCAACCAGCCATCACCTATTATTCAGGCAATGTCCTATCAATTGGTATTGGATAAACGCTTGGGTGATTATGAACTGCCCAAGGGTTGCCGCATCATGGCTGCTGGCAATCGCGTGTCGGACCGTGGCGTTACCAATACAATGCCAGCCCCGTTGCGTAACCGCTTTGTCCATGTGCAGCTTGAACCGTCAGTCGCAGACTTTGCGAGTTGGGCAATTCCTGCTGGCGTGTCACCTCAAACCGTTGCCTTTGTGCGCTTCAAGCAAGACCAACTGCACGACTTTGAGCCAGATATGACGGCATTTCCAACGCCACGTTCAATCGTGATGATGGATAACCTTATCAAGGGTGCGAGTCAGGATTTAGAATTCTCACTGGTTGAGGGCTGTTGTGGTCATGGGTTTGCCATTGAGTATATGGCATTCCTCAAAATGTGGCGGTCACTTCCTGACCTCACGCAGATTGAGAAAGACCCCGACAGTGTCGAGATTCCCGAAGATGTGTGTGTAAAGTTCGCCATGACTGGTTCTGTTGCGCGGATGGCAACGGCTGCGAACATGGACAACGTAATCAAGTTCATGCGTAGGATGAACCGTGAATACCAGTTGATTTGTCTGACTGATATTGCGGCTCGTGACCAGAAGCTATGCAAAAATCAAAAGTATATCGAACTGAATTGTGAACTCGCAAATATTGTGCGCTCGTAAGGAGATTGAACATGAACAAATTACAGGATGAAATCTCAAAGATTAAGATGAAAACACTAGCGCATCAGCCCTTCTTTGGGGCTGGTGCAAGCAAGCTACTCTGGGTTTCTGATGAGAAGATGAACACCGCAGCAACCAATGGAACGTCAATCAAGTTTAACCCTGACTTCTTAATGTCCCTTCCATCGAAGCAAAAAGTCGGTTTGGTTGTGCATGAGGTGATGCATGTGTACGGCAAGCATCATATCAGAGGTATTGGCCTTGACCCTGAACTGCACAACATCGCGACCGACTACTGGATTAATCTTCAAATTCAGGATGCAATCAATGCAGAAATCAAACGCAGGGGTGTATCGTGTATGGAGTTGCCCGAAGGTGCATTGCTTGACGAAAAGTACAGGGGCATGAGCAGTGATGATATCTACAAGTCACTTCTCAAAGAACAAAAGCAGCCTGACGTTAACCCCAGAAGAACCAAAACACCGCAGCAGCCTAGTGATGGTGATGATAATGATGATGGCAAAGGTGGCAAAGGTGGCGAGCAGCAGCAGGAAGGCGATGCTCAATCTCCCGGTGACCAGTCAATGGATGATGGTCTGAAGCCGCAGGACTGGGGCAGGGTAGACAACGCCGATATCACAACCCCAGAGGAAGCGGCTGAAGCAGAACGCGAAGTCGAAGTGATGGTTGAACAGGCACACACTATGGCAAAAGCCCGTGGCCTTGAGACCAGTGCGGGTCAGACATTGCTTGAGGAATACAAGAAACCAAGCGTGGATTGGAAGACTGTTATTCGCGAGACGATGCAGGGTGTGTCTGTTGTTGACTACACATATCAACGCTCACACAAGAACATGGGCCACTTGTTAGAAAGTGATGACATATTCATGCCTGACTTTCACCGTGAGGATACAGGCGAACTGGTCTTGGCCTTTGATACGTCAGCCAGTTGCAGCCCCGATGAGGTGCAGCAGTTTGTCGCTGAGTTCAGGTCTATCTGTGAAGAGTTACGACCAACCCGTGTCCATATCCTTCAGTGCAGCACAAGGATAACGGACGCACGGACTTTTGAACAGGGCGAACATCTAGATATTGATGTGAAGATTGGCGGCGGCACAGATTTTCAGCCCGTGTTTGATTGGGTTGATGAGATGGGCATCAAGCCAATGGCCTTGGTCTACCTAACGGATGGATATTCAGCCTGTCCTGAAGAGCCAGACTATCCAGTGTACTGGGGTGTCACTTCAGAAAGGCAAGGTCATCTGTTCGGTGAGGTTATGTCTATCAAGTTTTAGCTGCGAGTTATTGCAGTCAGGAATCAATATTTAACAGTCAGTAGTGGAGAAAAATATGTCACATGTATTGAAGCACATACAAAAATTTACGGGTGTAAAGGTAACCGTCCGTAATGAAGCACAACTGGATTACCTTGCAGCCAAAGCCAGAATGAAAGACTTGCAAGAAATATTCAGGGCTATGGGTGTGTCCAAGACCAAGCTAAAAAGAATCTCAAAATCCAATAACGCCCATGCGGTAAGGCAAGCAATGAACCTAGATAGGGGTGGGCTAACTGGGTTTAATTTTGAAAATGACTATATGCGGAGCAAGGATACGCTGACCCGACAAAGGGCTGCGTTCAAAGAGAAAACGCCAACTGGTCTTGCAGCGGCGGTGGATAGATATAGCGAACAAGCAGTGTGGTTGGCAGATAGATTGAGAAAATCCCCGTGGTTGAGGCCAGCGTTTTACAGTTGTGAATTTAAAGCTGAGTGGGACGGCGACAAGCCCAATGGCAGGGCTAACTTGCACTGCATAATATACCTGAACGAAGAGGGTAAGGTTTGTAAAAAGTATGACACTGGCTATCAAACACATGAAGTCTTGCTTCCAGTTCCGATGAACTGGGCAGAGCAAATCAATCTACTCAGGACAGATGATGACGAGGATAGGTCATTCAAGTCAAGCAAGGCTCAACAACATGTCACCATTGAGAACAAAATCATCAAGTCGGTTGAGCCGATTGGCATGTTCGGTGATGTCGAAGGTTTCCAAGTTGAATACTACAGCAAGGGTTTGAAAGCCAATGACTGGTCAGAGCAAGAAGGTTACATCGCAAAGTACATGGGTTCGCTCAAGTTATGTAAGAGCCGCATGCATATCAAGTCTGTTGCCAAGCGCAAAGCTAGTGCTGAGTTTACCTCTGATTTGTTGGGAGCCTTGGAATGAGAAAGCACCTGAGGGATGTAAAGAAACTAGCCAAGCAAGCTGGCTTTAACGTGGTCAGTGTGGACGTTGGCAAGCATATCAAACTAACACTATCTACCCCTAGCTATGGCGGGGGTAGGGTGACGGGTCAGTCGGTGTTCAAGGTTTCAACTTCAAACACACCGTCATGTAAAAAGAGTTTGTCCAATTTTAAATCTGACTTGGCGAGGTTGAAAAATGAAACGACCTTTTAATATTAAAAATAAGATAGCCAAAATACTACGCACCCCTCTCTATCGTGGGCGGGTTGTGAAACAAAAGAAAGGAAGGGGGTCTTATAAAAGAGATAAGACAGAAAAATATAGGTATTAAATATGCCTAATCTGTGTAACTCTATAAACGCAACTAAGTCTTAATAACTTTTAGTAAGGAGAAAGGACAATGTTTTTTAAGTACAACGCGACTGGCGTTTACTCCATTTTTATAATCTGGGGAACGTTTGTTGGCTTGGTTGTCTCTAGCTGGAGCAACCCTTCCAATGCCCCACCAGTGAAGGAAGGAAATCAGATATGAATATTGTTTTCTATACTGGCGCGGGTATCAGCGCAGAGAGTGGCATCCCCACATTTCGTGCAAGCAAGGCTCTATGGGCCGAACACAATCCAGCCATCGTTGCTCAGACTGGCGGCTGGTTGATAGACCAAAAGCAGTTCACCGACTTTTGGGACAAGGTGACTGCTGAATATAAAGCAGCAAACTTCCAACCGACTATAGCACACAAACTTATTCGTAAGTTTGAACGTTGTGTCGCGAAGCGTAAGGGTGGCTTTGGTTTAATCACAACCAACGTTGATGACCTACATGAAAAGGCTGGCTCTAAAAACCTTTTCAAAATTCACGGCTGCATGAGCCGTACCCGTAGCATTCGAGAAGGTGTTGTTATCCCTGATGTCGTGCTGTTTGGAGAAGAGAAGATGCATGAAGAGCAGACTGACAAACTTCTGGATGAGGCTGATGTCTTAATTGTTGTTGGCTCTTCACTGTCAATCAGTGGTGATAGTTCGATGGTCTTTAAGGCGAGGCATAAAGGCACTCATTGCATAGAGCTAAACCCTGAACCAACAGGTCATCCAGCGTTTGATGAGGTCTTGAATATGCCAGCGACTGTTGGTCTTCCAATCTTACACAAACGCTTTGATGAACTCTACAAGAAGAGGCAACGGGCATGAAGAAAAAATATCTCAAAGCAAGGGCTGCTTGGAAACTTAAGCACGGTAAATTTAGTTGGGATTTAATAAAGGATAACATGAATGCAGAGTTATTATCGGACACAGTTAAACTACTCATCCTCTTTGGAGAGTACCGAAACCAACACCGAAAATATCTCAAGTCCCGTCCTGCCGTGCGAAGGTGGCGGCTACAAAATCGTGTCAGGTATCGTGAGTACGACAGGATTTACAAACAAAAGTACCGCGCAAGGAAACGTGAACAAGTGCATTGAGTGCGGTGCAAAAGGGGACGCTTACTTTGGTGCAGCTTTGTAATGCGCCCCCTGCGCTTAAATATTTAACCCCTCTTGTCAGTAGGAGAATGTAATGTCGAGATACAACTGCGACTACATTGATGATGGCTACAAAGAACGAAAAGTAGGAGCCGCTAGGGTTCCTAGACAGGGTCACTTAGAGACACTGCCCCCAGTAAAAACGAAACTTAAAGACATGGGTCAAGAACACTTCCCCACAAACCAGCGTTGTGGTGGTGGTGCTATGATGAAGCTGAGTGAGGTTACCAAGGTAATCCTTCAGGATATTCAGACTGGTGAGATAGTTCTATCGGACGACTTGCCCCGCTGCTGCGTGTGCAAAGAGCCACTGACTACTCAATCGGAATTCCTGGACGCAACAACCAGCACATCGTGGAAGTGTTCGGCCTGTATCAAATTAAAACCACCGTCAAAAAATAAAAAGAAATTCTGCTTCATAAAAGAGAAAGATGACGAAGATGATTGATGAACAACTACGGACTATTCAAAGCACAGTGTGGCTGGCGAGGTTCATTGTAAAGAACACTGACCACCTCAAAGGCACAGAGGCTGACGCGATTATCAAAGAAGCCAAGAAGATTATGCTCAAGGATATGGGGCAGAAACTCCAGTGTCTTTATGATGATTGTCGTGAGTTAAAGATAAGCACTCAAGCCGTATGCATGGCAGAGGATGGAGTGAATGATGAACTCAGCCACTTGTCCTGAATGCTTAAGAAAAAAGAAGGGGATGGATTGGGTTTCATTCCCTGTTCGTATCAAACACCTAGTCTGGATTGACAACAAAGGTGTTTGGCACATTCACAGAGAAAAGTTTGACCGCACATATTGTAAGAAGGAGATTGAGTAATGGTATTTAGTGCAAAACAACGTGTGAAAAAAATCGTTGAGTGGGCCACGGGTGACCCTAACTATGTTGATGATATGCAAGTTCATTGTGAAGAAGATGTAAAAGTAATTCTGTCTCAGGAAGACCTTTACAATATCGAAGACGAAATACGCACCGCATATGAGTTGGGATATCAAGAGGCAACGAAAGGTATTTCCCTAGAGGAGAGTAGGTATGGCGTTGATAAGCGTGAAGAACTTGAGGACGCAGATTATGGTGATTGCACTCGTCTACATTTTAACAGCTTTGGCACAAAGTTTGTCCTCGATTTGTGCTATCGGCGTGGTGACCGTGATTTAGCTGAAACAAGCATAGGTATATTTCGTGAGGAGACAGTAACATGAGTGACTTAAAAAAGGAGAACCAAGATGCCAAAGTTTAACGTTGATATTGTGGCCTCTATTTCTAAAACGATTGAGGTCATAGCTGACTCTGAGGAACATGCTGAAGAGTTGGCACATGAGATGTTTCATGCTGGCTATGATGGAACGCCTGAAATATATGAGCAGGAAACACATGACATTGAGGAGATAACCGATGCCAACATATAATATTAAGGTGGAAGCAACAGTTCAGCGTGACATCATCATAACGAATGACTCAAGAGCAAAGGCTCTTTTAGAGGCTCAGAGTGAGATGAAAGGGTTAGTTGGTGGAATAGAAATGACAATAATTGAAGTTGAGGAGATAACCGATGAGTGACCTCAAACACCGTGAGGCTCTGGCTCTCCTGTCTCAGACAATCAATGCAACCACCTCGCTGATGAAAGAGAAGGGTGAGGGGTTCGACCTGTTGTGTGACGCAATAGGTTGCATGATGGAGAGTCAATCGCTATTGATTAAATGCATTCAAGAAAGGAAGTAACATGAACAATGAACGTGATACAACATCTCACATTGAGAAGGGTGCTGATGGTTTGTGGGCAGTCATTGTTCACAATGAAAATGATGAGGGGTGGGATACTCCCTTCCATAACAAAAAATTTAAAACTCTCAAAGCCGCAAAGAAGTTTTACCATGAGTTGCAAGAAAAAGAGGGATAACCTCACGGCTACCCCTCTCGTCAGTAGAAGCGAGGTATGCAGCCTCGCCCCTAATATATAACTACCAAGTCAAATCAAATCAATACGGACAGGCAACGTCATACGTCATAGATAACGTTGATAACGAGGCATTATTTTTTCAAGGGTATCCAACCCTATTCGTAATGTCTCTATGCCTGTTCGGGTTTTTTGGTTGTCATGTTTACTGAGGTTTCTCATTGACTCGTCAAAGATAACTACAGACCTCAACACATGCAGCGTATAATCATTATTCTTTAATTTAATATCAGCATCCACCAGCTTGAGTGTAATCCTAGCATCTGCTTGGCGATTGCTTATCTCGCGAGGCGCACCGTCAACCCTCATGCCACCTATTTGTGAGACAAGGTGAGGCGTGGTGTTCGCTGTTGCTGCTAGGTTATGATACCACTCAGCCGCCTTGTGTTGTTCCGATGTCAGCTTGTCAGACAAAAGCAATCGGTCAACTGTGCGTTGGTCAACTCTCCGCATGCGGGGCTTGTTCTTGTCAGCCCACTCAGGGCGGAGAACACCGAGCTTTGTTTCAACTAACTTACTCAAAGATTTCTGGGATGTACTCATTGAAATGTGCCGTCTCCTCATCAAAGATAAAATGTGTGTCACCGCGCTTGCCTATAACATCCTCGTAACGGGACTTTGCAACCCGTGCTAATGTCACGCCATCCCTGCGGTGAATGATGACCCCAAGGTCTGCCTTGTTATACCACATGGCTGACTGTTCAATGTCATACAGCGTTGGCAGTTCAACGTTGCCCTTTGCATCTTTATTAATCTTGCGTGGGTGGGCTACGACAATCACATGCACGTTGTGCTTACTGGCAAATCTCTTCAGTGTCTTGATGAACCACCCGATATAGAGCGTCATGCTCTCTCCGCTGGTGTTGTGTTCCATCTCGTTGAAGGGGTCTATGACAACGATGTCACAATCTTCCTGCACAACGGCGGCAGTCATGCGCTCCATTAACCAGTCAATATCTACGCTATCATCCCAACTGGGGTAGATAATGCGGAAGTAAGTATCCAACCATGCTGAAAATTCTTCAGCATCAGAATGCTTTTCAAATGTTTTGTGTGGTGCGGTGATGTTCTTGTATGACCAGTACCACCACTTCCTTAACGCACGATGATGGTCTGTCTGTGGTGATTGTTCAAAGCTGGCGAAGCATACCTTCATGCCATGTTCTTTAATCACCTTGCACATCATATGATTTAAGAAGGTTGACTTACCGCTGCTTGGAACTCCAGTTACTACAGAAAAATCCCCGCGCCTTAGTTTGTAATGGTCATCGAACCCTGACATACCAAGGTTATAGACTGGCTTGTCCTCAAGCGGTGGCAACTGAGAGAAGGAGAACACACCGTCAACAGCATACCACTTGGCACGTTTGATAGTCTCCTCTACACCTCGCGCCCCGTATTTATTGAGTGCATCGTTTAAATCCTTGCACTCTTTAGGGTATGTCACAAACTTACAACGTGCGCGGCCTAGCCTGATAGCTAAGTCATCGCGTAAAACCTGACCGTTTGTGTCACCATCAGTGCAGAGAATTATCTCCCGACACTCCTCAAGTAAGGGCAAGATATCCCGGACGAAGGCATACTTGTTGCTTACATCATCCCTTGACGGGTCAATGGCTTGTGATGGTGCGCCTGATGGCACGGATACAGACCTGATATACCCACACTGTACAGCAACGCAACAATCCCATTCGCCCTCAGTGATTATCACTGGCTGGTCAGTCAGAGATTGGTCCTCTAGAACAGAACGGTTCCAAACTATCTGCTCTCCACCCTTGTCCTGAGACCAAGAGGGTACGCCGTTCTTATCCAGAAAATTCTTGTACTTGTGGTTTACAATCTTCCCATCTTTCAGAAAAGGAAAGGCGAGGCAGTCAGTACCAAGGTGTTTTAAGGCGTAGACCCCCAGACTTTCTGCCGTTTCGACTGTGATTGAACGACCTTCCAGATACTCCGAAGCTGCTGGAGTTAGAGCCATTGAAGCCTGACCGCCATCCGCAGTTGTGACAGATAACATATATATCCCCTTCCTCAGGATGTCTCACACCAAGACATCTGTCCGTTTTATTTTTCCTAGTGTCGGAACATTTAGGGCAGCGACATCTGCGCCAACCACTAAAGGTCTTACCCAGAACGCTCTCCAGTTCCGTACCGAATGCACCGTGTTTGTTAAGGAACTTATCAACCATCATTGATAATCCCAGTCAGACGAATAGAAGCTGTCCTTTGGACTGCTGTCAGTTAAGTACTGTTTCCAATGCTCGTCCTTTAAAAACTTCTTAGGATTGAAAACGTACTGACCATCTGCCTTTTCTTTTGCGTAGTTAGTCGCTGCCCTGCACAGTTCTACAACTGTCGCGCCTGAAGCTACTGCTTGTTTAAATAAGTTCTGTGCTGAATCCCGACCAGTCTTAGGCCACCGCCTTGGCTTGCCATTATCAAGAAGACCTGACGGATAAGACGAATGAAAGTCATCCCAACCAGCTATATATATTTCTTCTTTTTTATTTATTCTTTCTTTATGTGGCACTTTCTGTGTCACCACTGTGGCATCCGTGTGGCTTGATGGATTATATTTATCGTAATTACAGACAGTTACCTGTGTCATTCCATTGTCGTTTACTGTGGCAATCATGTGGCACTTTTCAAGGCGTTCAAGAAAGCGCGAAACCTTCTTGGCATCCCAGTAAACGTGACCACATAAGGTGCGTAGACTTGTGAAGAATGTACCACGCTTGACCGATACACATTGACCGTTGACAAATGTTTGAGTGTCCTGCCAAGCGGCTCGTTCAATAATAGATAGCCAGACAATGCGCTCTTCACAGTCCTTCAGGACTGGGTTGTCCATCCAACCACGATGCATTTTGTAATAACCTACTGACCTCATAGCCCCCACCATTAAGACTTAAAAAAGATACTGTCAACATATTTCAGATGACAGTATCTCTAATACTGGCTGCTACACTCCACACGAACCGCCATGCTGGGTGATGTCACATATGTCGTGGGTTTCGATGGACTCTTCAAATTCATCGCCAGTTTTTTCAACTGCTTCAGAGTATTTCACAGATGTGAGAGGTTGTCCACCCCGCGCTCCATCAGGGTATACGGTAAAGCCCCGCAATCCATGAGCGTAACGGGCTAACGTCTGTGCAAAATCCTCAACCTTATCTTCATTGTTGAGCGGTGTACCCCACGAAGGAAGATTAATTGTACTAGATATTGACATGTCAACGTAAGACTGAACATCGAACTGGAACTTCATCCGCCGCTCGTAATCATCAGCAAGGTCAATCGCGGATTCAATCTTATCAGGGTCAGCACCGTGAACATCAATCATTTCTTGTGCGGCTGCGTCCACAACATACTGATAGTGCCATCGATTATTCTTCAGATACCTACGCTTGTAGGCTACAGCAAACAAAGGCTCTACGCCTGTCGTTGTGCCAGCTATGATGCCTATGGTTCCAGTCGGGGCCACCGCTCTCTTTGCTACAGGACGACTGACATTTAATTCATCAGCGAACTTTGTAGAAGTACCATTTGATACATCCTGATACACCTTGAGCCACCGATGTAACTCAGGTGTTACCTCATACTTTTCGCCTCGCTTAATCAACCATTCGTGCAGCCCCATGAGACCAAGGCCAAGCCGCCTGTTTTTCTCACGGGTTTCATATATCTTTTCATAGGGTAATTGCGCGACAATCGTACCGCAGATAAGAAACTTGGTGACGAGATAAACAATAGAATTTAACTGGTCAATGTCATCTATCCTAGCAAAGTTAAGACTCGCAAGGTTACAAAGGTCAGAGTCAGAGTCGCTGGTAACTTCCGTACATGCGTTACGAAGTGTCTCGTTCTCTTTGTCAAAGAAGTTAAAAGAAAATCCCGGCTCTGCTGTTGATAAAGCCTGACGACAGTTCTTCATAAACACATCACCAACCTCGCCTGTCTTCCAGTAGTTAAGCAGCCATTCTGTGTCGTAGTTCACAGAGATGTTTGTCATATCAAGCGGGGCAGGGAAGTTGAAGTCATCCTGCTTGGCATCGAAGAGGGTGTATCCTGAATTACCAATAGGCATGTCTTGCCAGTTCTTGGCGTTAAGAAAATCATAGATGTCACCGTGTTTCCAGTTCAGACTGGCGTATATTGCTGACCGCCTCGACCCGCCCTGCATAACAGAGCGACCTATCTCGTTTATCATCCGCATCTTGGTCACTGCACCTGATGCAGTACCACCAGTTCCACCCAGTGCTGAACCCGCTGGCCTGTATATTGAGTAGTCAATACCTATTCCACCACCAGTCATCAGACAACTCTCGGACTTCCAACTCAGGTTTGCCCAATCTTCCCGCGTGTCTTCTTCTGCTTTTAATAGGAAACAATTATTAAAGAATTTATTTTTGCGACCAGCATAATATAAGTACCTTCCACCAGCTACCCACCTAAGATTGGTGAGGTGTTCAATCAATTCATCCTTCTCATCCTGAGGCATCATGTCACGGCAGACATCCTCAACGAGGGTGCGTGATAGTTCTGCCCATGTGGTTGCATTTTCGTGTGCGTATTTTGTATTGAATATATCCTCAGAGAATTTCGTCCTGAACATCGGGTTCTTGTTCGACTTCCACGCCATCAGTTAGTTTCCTTCCTTGCTTGGCAAATGTATCTCGCCATTCGATTAATAATTTTTTTGCAGCAGCGTCACCACGGATAAGCCGCTTGGCAAATTTTCGTATTGCTTCTTGAGGGATGGTTGCAGCATCACAGACATCAGAGAAATCTTGACTGTCTTCAGAAAGCCATTGGATGGCTTCCTGTTTTACTTGTGTGTGTTTCCATTCAGGCCAAGAGGCGTTGAGAGAACGGCCTAATCCCGCTGCATCAAGTAATGATTGCAGGACAACTGCTCTCCACATTCTGTTTATCGCTTCTAGAGATATTCCAGTCAACTATTTTCTCCTTAGCCTCTGATACTGACCGCACTACAGCAATGGAACACCCGATTGCTTGTAGTTTTTTATGCAGTGCAAGCTGCGCTGGAGAGAGTTTTCCTATCTTTGTCTTCACCTCTAGACCATAGAACATTCCGTCACTTACTAGCTGAATATCAGGCCAGCCAGCCTGAAGTCCAGCACGTTTCAGTTTAGCACCTCTTACCCTACCACCGCCACCCGCTGGGAAGGCAGTAAAGCAAACATTTTTCTTCAGTTCCTTCTTTAGCATCTCAATTATTTCTATTTGAATAGCTAATTCAGGTTCTTTTCGGACGGTTGAAGCCCTACGTTTCACGGTTTTTTTCTTTTTAACTACAGATTTCATACTGAAAAAGGCAATGTTCCTGTTTCGTTCACTTGTTTGTTAAAACATAAATGTATATGTCAGACATATGGAAGCCCAACCTCCATGCATAATGTCATTATAAAAGGAGTTAATATATGGCGACTTTAGATAAAAAAATCACGAGAGTTAAACGTGATTACCCGGAATTTAGAGAGCGTATCAAAACTGTGTTAGCGTCAAAAGACATGACGCAAACCGAAGCCGCTAAACTGGTTGGCATGGATGCTCGTACATTTAATCACGTTGTCTCTGGCCCAGTTCATCCAGACCTCATGCTCATCCGTGAGATAGGACAAAAGCTAGACATTAACCTGAACTACCTGTTCGGTCTTTCTAAACAGAAAGATAAAGCACCTGACTCAGTCAACATCAGGGATTATGTCGAGGCCCGTATTTATTCTGCCTCAGACGGTGATGAAGAACTCAGGTTTCTGACAACCATAAGCATGTATAAAGACTTTCAAGCCTTGAATATTAAAGGTGATGATAGAGAGTTCTTTTATGTAAGGGTTAGCAACACAGATTGTGATGCATTAAATAGTGAGGGTGTTACCGCTGGAGTAGTTACACAGGAAACTGTCAGTAAGAAGGGCGTATATTTAATAAAGAACAACAACCGTTTGTACTTCCGCTGGGCTGAAGTAAGGTTTGGTGATGAAGATATAACTGTCTCAACTGATGTTCTTGGTAAAGACGCTGTAAAGGTTTCACCAGAGAAGGTCGAGGTAATTGGCATGATGACTTGGAAGGGTGCGGATTTCTGACTTAGCATAGTCTGAAATATGTTGACAACCTCATACCGTTTTGATACGGTGAGGAATGAAATTAGAACGCACCTTTTTACCCCAGTCGTTGGAGAATTATCTCCACTCAGAAAACTACGATAGTGGCGCATTGCCAACAGATATCAGTGCGACAAGGCTAAAGGACTCGCCAAGAGTCCATCGGCTTCAGAAAAAACACTTCAAAGATATTAAGATTGACTACCTCAAGCGTGGCTTTGCCAAGCTGGGAGAGGCATGGCATGCACATATGGAGTTCTACGCTCCGAAGGATTGGATAACTGAAGAACGTTTCTATGCTGATGTTGATGGTAGATTTATCTCAGGTGCTATAGATGCAATCGAACCTACTGAAACAGGTGTAAACATCTGGGACTACAAGGTGATGACATCTTACAAGGCTCAGTCAGATATGCTTGAGTTTGAACGGCAGCTAAACATATACGCTTTCCTGTTACGTCAGAATGGAATGAACCCTGAGAGACTGTTCATCAGTGCGGTTGTCAGGGACTGGTCCGATATAAGAGTGACGGGTAACTATCCAGATACAATGTTCCCCGTGTTTGAATTAAACATGTGGTCACCCGAAGAGACGGAAGCATATATAAAAGAACGGTTAGAGGTACACTTCTCAGAGGACATGCCGCTTTGTACTGACGAAGAGAGGTGGATGTCTCAACCCAAGTACGCTGTGGTCTCCCAGAAAACTGGTAAGGCCATCCGGGTTTTTAACACAGAAGATGAAGCCCTAAACTATAACACTAAATCATCTGTAAGGATTGAGAAGAGGACAGCGGAGCCTATTCGATGCAAAAGGTTTTGCGAGGTGGCTGAGTTCTGTGAGCAATATCAATCTGAACTTTTTACTCAGGAGTTAGTAACTAATGAATGATAAAATCAAAGACCTTCAGAAAAAAATCAACGATGCCGAAGTAGGTAAGGTTGATATAAAGGGCAAGGAATATTCGACAGTCCCTTTGAGGATGGAGTTGTTCAGGTCAAACATGACAGCAGAGGACATTCTTCCTCTGACCAATGTGTTTACACGGGTTGATATCACTGACGAAAAGGTTGTTACCCGCGCTTACTTGGCTGAAGAGATTGATGTCATCATCAATGAGGACGGCTTTGAGTGTGTCTCTATGAAGAACGTAAAAGCAACAGGTACTGCTGAAGAACTAAGGTCTGCTCACAACATAAATAAAACCAGTGCTGTCGAGAATGGAGAGACCTCGGCTCTTGGGCGTTTAATCGGGAACCTTGGCGTACATGGTGGGCAGATGGCTTCAGCAAATGAGGTTCTTGATGCTATCGAAACAGGCAAGGTTATTCATCTAATCACGGCTGACAAACTCCTCGACAGGATGAACTCTTGCAAGAGCAAGACAGAGGTAAACAGTTTGCTCAAAGAACATAAGGGTTTTCTTGAAGACCTGAAGTCAGATTCAGAGGAAAAGCACTCTGAAATAGAAAAAGAAATTAAAGAAATCAGGAACAGTCTTCCTGATATAGCATAAGGAAAAGAAAATGGCAGATAATTTACAGTCAATCACATTCAGCGGAAACGTTGTTGACGATGCAAAACTATTCGGTAATGACAAGAACGTTCTGATGTTCAAGGTTGCTCAAAATCAATACGACAAGAAGGCTGAAGACAACCAGCATACACACTGGTTCAACTGCTATAAGTGGTTCAAAGATGAGGGTATCGCGTCAAAGTTTATTGATGGCTTTAAGAAAGGCGCAACCGTAACAATCATGGGTAAACTCTCAGCAAAGCTGAACGAAAAAGATGGCAAGAGTTACATGAACCTTGACGTTAGGGTTGATGATTTTACTCTTCCCCCAAAGGGCGCGGCTGCTGCCGCAACATCTAAGTCCACTGTGGATGATGACATCCCGTTTTAAAGAAAAGAAGGTACGGTCAAAGAAACATCTGGACAGGGTAAGGTCTTTACCTTGTCTGGTTTGTTTCCACCCACCTCGTTCTCACGCCCATCACATTCAGTTCTCTGAAGAGCGTGGGTTTGGGCAGAAGGTGGGTGACCAATACACCGTGCCGCTGTGTGGAATGTGTCACCACAAACTGCACACATGTCGAGATGGTGAGCGTCTTTTCTGGGTACTTGAGGGTGTGGATGCTTTGAAAGAAGCAGAACATTTGTGGAGAGAAACAAATGCCGAAACCTAAGTTAGCCGACGAAACAAAAACATATAACTTGTTAATGCCTGTGCTGGATTGGAACGTCCTTGCAAAGATTGCCCATCAACAAACGCTTAAACAAAACAAACATATCTCTGTTGGTGCGCTTATCCGTGACGCATATCAAGCTGTGTATTACGAGGAGTTAGAATAATGAAACCTATCCCTCTGTCAGCGTTCCAAGAAGTCTCTGGGTTTGAGGCAAAGAAACACAACATGCGCCAAACCAATGATGGACTGTGGCAGCTTACATTGACCGTTGCCGAGTTTGGAAATGCTGACTGGCTGATACACGCACAGCCGGGAACTCCGTTGGCGATTGGTCTTCAGGCTCTTGACTATGACAATCCTGAACAGCCGAAGGAAAGCCCTAACAAACGGTACATCCAACGAGCCGCGCTTCTCTGTAAGGAAGAAAGTTTCCAAAAGTTCATGGAAGTTAAGTCAGCGGTCGAAGGGTTCTATGGCTGGGGACTTGGAGACATGGAGAAGGAAACCGCATGTGCTTTAAGAGCCTACCTACAAATTCAAAGTAGGTCTGATTTAGGCCATCAAGATAATGAGTTGGCCCGTGCAAAAATGGACAGGCTTATCAAGGAATGGAAGTCATAACTTTGTAGTTATATTGACCCGGCCCGGCCAGGCGCTGCTTATAACTTTTAATATTAACTAGTCAGGGTAAGAGATGAAAGAGCAAGATACAGTCTTAACAGTCAAAGAACTAATGAGTAGGTGGAATGTATCACGGTCCACTGTGTATCGAATGATACAGCGCGGTGATATTTCAGTCTTGGGCTGTGGACGATTAGTACGAATTCTGTTATCGTCCGTCTGTTCTTACGAAAATAAAGGAGAAGGAGAATGGAATATATATTGCGAAGGAAGGGACAGAGAAACTTTGAAATCTTCTGGCCTGAACGAATCTTTAGGGAAGGGCAGTGGAAAACAAAATATCAAAGCATTTCAACAGGGACTAAAGATGAAACAGAAGCTAGGCTATTCTATGATAACTTCCTGAAAGGATTAAACTCAGAAGAAACAGGGCCTTATACCAAGATAAGTCAAGTGTTGAATGAATATACGAATGAATTAATTGCGAGGGGAACTTGGGGGAGAAATCTTGCAAGGCATAATTCTATCGTAAAGCAACTTCTTACATACATGGGTGATTTGGAAATCTCAACGATTACAAATCGTAAGTCGGTGGAGTACATACGAAATCGTAAGGTAAAAGGCTCAACAGCTTCACGCGAATTAAACGTACTGCATGCTGCGTTAATGTTTTGTCGCAAGGTCGAGTTGATTGACTGGAACCCTGTTCAATTTGAGAACGTTAACTCTGGCGTGAGAGATAGATACTTGTCGCGTGAGGAGATTGCTGCGCTTCTGGAGTCCTCTGACAGCTATCACTTAAGTTTGTGGCTCAACATAGCCCTGTCAACGGCAGCGCGGTCTGGAGCCATTCTAGGGCTGCACAAAGACCGTACAAGGATGGACGATAATATCATAGACTTCCGTGACCCAACAATTAAAGGCCGCCAGAAGCCACGCCCAGTTATACGGATGCCAGCAAAACTTAGGCCGCATCTTGCTGATGCAATTAACAGGTCAAAGTCTGGTTATCTTGTGGAGAAAAATGGTAAGCCGCTTATCTCAATCTATCCCGACTTTATGAAAGCGGCTGAGAGGGCTGGGCTATCAGCCGATGTCACACCTCACATAATGCGCCACACCTGTGCTGTTCACATGGTGAAGAACGGTGTGGAAATTTACGAGGTGAGTAAGTATCTAGCCCACACAAGCATAGAGATAACACAAAAACACTATGCAAAATTCGACCCTAAGTTCATGGAGAAGAGTTCTGAGGTTGGCTCTTCTCTTATCGAAGTGCCTAAATTTTCTGTGGTGCAAAGCTGAAACAGCTTGACACACTGTGACACACTGTGACACAAACTCTGGTGCAATTTACTTGTAACCATTTGAATTCATTCAAAAATGCTGGCGGAGAGACTGCCATATTTTTTAAATGATTACAATAACTTACAAGGCGTTGCACCAGACTTGCACCACTCTTTTTAAAGGGAGTGGTTGAGTAATAAGGTAACATGTGTTACGAACATTTACTGGAGATAAGCAATGCAAAAAAAGATTATCGAGACGAGAAAAGAAAAAGACTTTGACTACTCAATAGAACATGGCACAAGCCGAAAGCCAGTTAAAATCGACCTAGCCGCCTCTGATTTTTACATTAGTATCCATAGACAGGCATCAGCTAATTTAGTTCAGATTTTTTATGATAGTAAATCTATGCCGTTTGGGGGTGGCCCTCAGTTATTAGCTACACTTCCGCTTCAAGACGAGGAGTCTGAGGGTTTTGCTATTGTTGAGGACACTTTAAAAAGAATCACTGAGGAATTGAAAGACGGGCGAAACGCTTAGAAATTCTTTCCGCTCTCTCTGGGGTTTGTTTACTCCAGCGAGAGTCTAGGATTTCGGTGGCTACGGAATCCCACTTACCATCTTCGGCAAAGGCTATTGATTTTTTAAACTGAGATAGCCGTGGCCTTCCTAATTGAAAGCACATATTTGCAAAGCATCGCTGTGCTTCCTCAGGATAACTTTCCCATGACTTAAATATTATCATACAGTCAGCAACACAGGTTGCTACGTCCTGCTCAAAGACTTCCCGTACCCGCTGCATTGACACCTCAGTGCCAACAGGTTTACCCCACTCCGGGTCTTCTTTACGCACAGCATGTCCGATTCCAAACGTTGCTACGGATTCGGTACAAAGATATGTCTCTGTTTTACAGCCCTCATCAATAGTTAATTCTTCCATTAACAAGTCAATCTGCATCCTTCTTACCTCGCTCTTCAATCTCTTCGATGGTTCGACCACAGGCTGTGCAGTATTTACCTGTCGAATCGAGTGTACAAACCTTTACACAGTCTTTCATTCTGTTCTTCCTCGCTTGCTCTGGGGTTGTGTGATTGTGCATGTCCCACATAATCATTCGACAATCCGAACTATGTAGTTGGAGCCGTCTGCATTTTTGGATACCTCAACAGTCTTATTCTCGCAGGAGTACCGCACTGTCTGGCTCTTCTTGTACAAGTTTCGCTCTATGGTTCTTTTGGCTTTTAGACATTTAGATATCTTTTCAAAGGCGGTGTGTTCAGTTACATCACCGTGCATATATAATATGAGAGTTATGGTTTTAATGATTTCCATTTCTCATCTTCTCTAAGTTTTCCTCTAGGCTGGTTATTCGTTTCTCATAAAATTCCAGTGTCAGCTTTTGCTGCTGGTCATAAGGAGCTTTGCCCCCTGCGATGTCGGCCTGTAGTTTTTCTAGCTCACTTGCCAGATGCTCTATCAGCAAGTACTGTTCAGAATCCGTAGTCGTCTGTTCAGATTTTTTAAGCAAGTCAGCATTCATTAATTCTCTAGAAGTCTCTAGCGTGTTCAGTCTTTCTATCACACCAAAGTATGCCCAAGTGCAGAGACTAGCCGCAGCAACCATGCTTATAATGTTGCGTAAAGGTAGGGCGACCTCTGTGTTCTCGTTTAATTTTGTAGCCATCACTCAATGCCTAGAATCCTAGACAATCCAAAAACTTCTAACAACATAAATGTAAAGAAAAGCAATAAGATACTACCCGCAATTAATTTACCGCTGAAGTTTGTGCTGCCTATTCGTATAGCTATGAACTCGTTACCTAGTATCCTGAGTATCAACTCAAAACTATTCTCAGTAATGCTAACGGATACAGGCTTTTCCTTATCGCTCATTTCTACTTGCCCTTGCGTAGCATCTTGGCTGCTTGACCCACACCCTTGATGCCAAAAGAACTGCTAATCGCAATGAATAATAGGTACTGATACCAATCGGGAAGTGTGGCTAAGATTTCAAAACCTTCCTGTACTTTATCAGGAACAAAGTACACTCCAATTGCTGGAGCCATTAGGGCTACCAGAGCAAACTCGTCCTTCCAACTTGACGCTGTATTTTCTATAGCGGCCTGTTCCCAATCAATATCACCTGTCGCTTTTTTCTCAGCGATAGTTGCTCTACTTTTGGCTTCGGCTACGTTGGCTTCTGCTTTTGCTTTCGTGGAGGCTACTTTACCTTCCATCCATGTACCCGCAATGGTGGCTATGGGTGATAGTAGGCTGGACCAAATCATAGTTTTGTTCCCTTCAATTTTTTGCAACGGAATCTTTGAGGCCGAACATTGCCTTGCGTAATTTCCATTATTGAATTTCCGATTTCGTAGGCTCGTTTGATACAAACATCACGGCTCTCATACGGACCTCTTGTGTCTAAGTATTCCCAACAATCCGTTGGACTAATTACAAGACACGCAAAGACAATTGTCTTAAACATCTCTTATTCTCTTCTTCAGCTTCGCCATATCTGACACGATACGGTTGCGCTGAATAATTAGTTGGTTGAGTTTTTTCTGTTTTGCTTCAGGCTCTAATCCTGAAGACTTCACTCCTTGGATTTGGTCGTTAATTTGATTGAGTTTGACGTAACGTTTGTTCAGCGTCTTCTTGATAGAGATGAGTGCGCGGTTGTCTTTCCTCATCTCCAACGCTGCTTCGTAGTCACCTTCCTCTCTCAAGCGATTGATGCCTCGCACAACTTCGTCAGCTTCACGCTTCATCTCGTAGAAATCAGACATATACTTTGATGCGGGGTCAGCAGGGCGGTCCTTAACAAAGCGGTTCAGACCAAGCGCAGCCGCTGCATGTCCAGAGATATCGTCACCAAACACCCCGGATGGTTTCTGTGGAACAGCCCCTGACCAGCCAAGGATAGAGTCAACGCCAGCTAAGAAGTAGGAACCAAGGCTACCAGCGTATCCGTTGATTAAAGTCTCAGCTTCGATAGGAGAGATACCCAGTGCGCTGCTCACCCTTCCAATCTGTTTTGCTGTCTCGCTTGTTGTTGAGTAGGAACGCATCTCTGTCGGCAAGCCCCTGACACCAAGGCTTTCAATCGCCCGACCTCTAAAGAAATCATAGTTCGATGCTACCTCGACCAACGGCTTGACTGCCTGAGGAATGGGGTTAAAGCTGAAGTTGTTCAGGAATATCTGAAGCACAGCATCCTTAACCTCTTCACCATCACGTTTCTTTATATAATCAAAGAACAGTTCAGGAATGGTGCTGAAGACCGCGCCTATTTCAAACGGCTTTGGAATGAGGAACTTCTTATCACCAGCGTAAATGATATAGTAATTCAGCTTTCGGTGGAGTGGCTCTTTGTCCCAGTCATCTTGACTGCTTGAGATGGCATACAGCCCAAGGGATAACCCCATCAGGCCAAGACCTTTCTTTATGGTATTCCTTGGAGTTGCCTCAGTACTAAACGCAGTGCCAGTTCGGTACAAACCTTGAACCCTTGCATTCAAGAATGGAACAAGAGGTATTAGCATGGAGAATGTCTGAGCCAAAGCACCCTGTGGGTTGCCTCTCCTTGAGTAGTTAATGAGGTTTAGAGCCTCGTAGGCAGCGTCTGACTTACTTGAACCAGCTTCGGTCATCTTCCTAAAGATGGCCTCTCTCGTAGCCATCTCCGTTGCTTCACCAACGTTGTTCACCTTTTCAAAGAAGGTGGCAATCATGTCGCCCATACGCTGGGGTGTGTCGATGATATCGTAACCGTCATGCCGCCGTTGATGACGCTTCATCTTCTTAGCAAAGTCGGCGTTGTTGTCACCAAATGTGTAGCCGCCAAAGCCACCAATCGTTTTCATTTCTTGGACAGTTTCAGAGTCTGTCAGTGCATTTTTCAGACCGCGTATAGTGTCCACAAAAGGAACCAAAGGTGCGTCAACGGACACCACACCAGCCATATCACCACGGATAAGGTTGGCTATCATAAAGGATGGAGTTATCGTGATTGCGTTTCGGAAGAACCGACCTACAGCACCAAGCGTCTTGAGGAAGCCAGCTAACTGAGGCGGTGTGAAGGTACGCATTGCTGTGATTAACTCACCGTCAGCCCCGACATCGTAAAACTTGGTGACACCATTCTCACGATAGGTGAAGTGATTGTCGTTGTTCTTTGCTTCGTCTTTATTAATTTTCTTTGGACTGTCCACGCCCTTGTAGAAGTCTGTTTCGTTCTTTAGGGATTCGACAACATCAACGGTTCGTCTAGTGGCTACGTTTCTAAGTCCAGCAGATATGATAGCTTGTGTGTTGCCAAAGATATTTTCGTACAGGTCACCAATCTTTTCTTCGCCGCCCTTTAGTTTGCGAATGACGTTACTAACCAACCTGTCAGGGTTGTCGAATGCAGAAGTTTGGTTCTGTGCAAAGTCATTGCCCTGACGCAACTGACCGAACAGCCCCTCTGTGTATTGCTCTTCTTCGATGATGCGGTAAAAAGGAACGTAGTCTGCCGTGCCTATCAGTTTGTTCTTTGTCTCAGTATTAATGGACCCTGTGTCCACAAGGAACTGCATCAGTGCTTCGTTAAACTTTCGGTACTCCTGAAACACACGGTCAAATTCTGGGTTAGCTGCGCCGTAGCCTAGACCTTCAGCAATCTGTGCGTCAGTCATCAGGTTCTCTCGACCTTCCTGCTTCAGTCGCTCCGCTCTCTTGGCGTAGACATACATCTGAAACTGACCGTACTTTTCACCCTGTCCTATGGGTTCAAAGATTTTCTTAAGACCCTGCGTTGTTTCAACTATTCCCATTGACCCGTCAGGGTTAAGTTTAGGCGCACCGAATTCATACATCATCTGCATGCGGCCCGGAATTTGCTGGGCTAGTTCGGTAACCTTGAACGCAGACTGTGCAAACGGCAGATACCTTCTGTCTCCAGTTCTCTTTTCACTTAAGGCTAGTTCACGCCTTGCGAGTGGGGCGAGGCCGTGTACAAATTCATTGATAAACTTGCGTCCTTCGTTGGCTCGTCCTTCCTTTGTCGTAAACCTTTGTAGGAAATTATAGACTCGACCAGATAATGTCTTGGCGGTTGGGTCGCCAAGAACACTTCTCATTCCATCGGTTGTTCGATAGTCTGCTGTTGAGAATCGGATTGACTCTTCCTGTCCGACATTGCCTTTAGACTTTTTGCTAGGCTTTTTATCTGCTTTTCGGACAGATTCTCTGACAGCGTCAAATCCGCTTCCTCGGTCCACGGAGCGTATCCCAGTTGGGCCATTGATAAGTTCTCCAAATGTTGTGTCATATGATTGATTTAATTTTTCAGCGTTAGGTTTTCCGCTCTGAAGCAATGAGTACAAGTTCTTTTCAGGATACCAGATGATAGCCTGAAGGTCAGCGTTGGTTATGTTGATTCCATTCTGACGTAAAACATCATTAGCCTGTTTAACCACTGACCGTATCCAAGACCGCTGAGACGGGCCTCTGGGTTGCTCAATAGTTTTCATCATATTGGTTATATAATTAGATGACTCTTTCTGAGATGGAGACTTGGGTATTCTGTCTTCCTTTTCCAGACCTTGCTCTTTAAGCCTGTCAGTCTCAGCCTTGTAATGTTTCTCGCCGTCTCTTTTTAGGCGTGTGACTATGTCGAATGTGTACTGTTCGTCAGTTCCAAAGAGATTGCTGTCAAACTCAATACCTTCTTCGCTCATCATCACCTTGAGCTTGTCTATGTTTTTTGCTGCTGCCTCAGGTTTTCCAACCAGAGTACCTGTCATGCGGCCCCATGTTCTCATAAACCACAGGTCAATGGTGACAGGGTCAAAGTTGCCCATCAGGTTCTGATAAAAGCCTTGCCCAATTTTTGGTCCGAAAATAAACGAACCATATACCATTTCATTTACACCCTCGCCAGCAAGGTTAACACCCCCTGTGCCAACCTTAATACCCGCATCAGTAAGTGCTTGCTCAAGTTCTTTTCTAGAATACTGGCGGGATAGGAAGTTTGTGAAGTCATCCCCAAATGCAGCCTGAACCTCGTTAGCAAGACGGAAATTGTTTTGCATCGGACCCGCTGCATCGCCTTCACCAAACAGAGGGAAGCGACCATTCTCTCTCCAGAATTCGTAGGTTGCCAATCCAAGCTGAGAGTTTCTGTCAACTACTATCTTCTGGCTTGTGATTGCCAGCGCAGCGGCAAAAGCTGAACGATGTTCAGGGTCAGTAGCAACTTCTGGATAAAGCTGTGCTACAGCATCAATCGCACGTTCAACGGAAGATGTGTACCAGTCAGCGGCTGATGCCTCAGGGTTATTCTTTAGTGCTGCCATGACTTCAGAAGCAATCACCCTTGCAAGCATCTGGTCTGTCTCAGGATTGGACTCTGTAATCTTTTGCCCACCCAAGATAGCAAGTGCCTTGTTCTGAAGGCCGTATCCTACCTCTGCAATGCTTCTGCCTTTTGCCCTTTTCCTTCCATCTCTACCTTCTTCGGTATCCTTCTGCGGTAATTCGTCTTTGAAGTCTGGATTGTAAAGAATGTCGAGAGCAGATAGCGCACGTTCCCGTGGGCTTAGTACAAGCTGGTTAACGATGTCATTGTTAGCAGGGGACGGCTGAGACTGAGTAAGGTCTGGAACCCTGTCAAGCCTGAGTGATGCCTCTTTACCAGCATCAGGCTTTGCTGGCATAAAACCAGCCATCGTTTCAAACTGACCCAGATTTTCAACATTTTGGGCAGCGTCAAGTTCCGGGAACATGGCGCGGATTTTAGGGTCTCGCGCAATCTTATTATAAACAGCTTGTTTCTTGTATGCGGGTGAGCCTTCAACCCCACCAGCCGCTGTAAATCCAATGCCGCCGAATGCATAGTTGTTGTCATCAATGGCATCCAAAACCTTTCTTATTCCAGCTAAAACCTTGCCGAATATTTCGATGGTTTGTTTTGGCGGCGTATCCCTTTGAGTTGTATATTGTCCATCAACAGAGAAATCTATGTTCCAAACGGACTCTTTATTAAACGCGGAGTCATAATCAGAGTTTGAATTGGCTATGACAGTTATTTTCTTGTCACTTGTGGCAGTTCTTTTGCCAACTAATTCGTTGTTAAAGAGGTCGTGTATTTGTTCGTCTAACCTGAATGTGGTTAATTCATAGTCATCCAGAAAGGGGCTGGTAAAATCTTCTTCGCCTCTATGTCCGACCATTGCAATAGAGAAATGTTCTTGTGTTCCATACTCAGCGTCCTCTGGGAACTTGAATGAAACCACGTTTACGTTGTTTTTGCGGTCCTGATAAACCTCTATGCCGTCATCGCCCAGCTTCCTGAATATATGAGAAGCGTCCAAAGCGAGATTAAATTGCATGTCCTTATCACCGTCTTGCTTTGCTTCGTTCCAGCGAGCAACCGTTTCATTGAATTCTGCGCTACGGCTTTCTCCGTCATCTTCATTCGCATCATGCAATCGTAGGATAGTGTCCAGTTGTCGTGTGTGCTTTTTACTTCCTAAAAGGTGGTCCATCGCCATGACAGCCCTACCTTTTCTATCCTGCGTTTCAAAATCAAAAACAGTGTTCTTTGTTATTACAGGATTAGTATCCGCAACGAATCCTTCAACCCTGATTTGAGATGGCTCATTGGTGGTGACTTGCATAGCATCCCTATGCTTTTCAGCAGCCATCCTTAAGGATTGTTCAGAGCCTTCCTTGTTTGCCAGCTTCTCAAGTTGTGAGTAGACATCCCTGGGAGTAGGTTCTCTATCTACAGCGATTGACTGCTCAGTACCTGATTGAGTGTCTCGTGAGCTTACCTTTTTTCCCTTTATCTGTTGTGCAGTCTTTCCTGAAGCAGCGCGAGTGAAGACATCTTCGGCTGTCTGATAGCCAAAGCCACGCATGTAATTCCTGAGACGCGGAAGGAATCGACCTACAAAATCAAAGAACCGACCGTAGCTTCCTGTCAGTGGGTTGGACTCTCCTGCCTGTTGAGCCTTCTTGTACAGTTCAAATGTCTTCGCCTGAAACTCAGCGGGGCTGGACATTGCTTCAGGCAGTGTTCCGTCAAGTGCCATTCGATGTAACTGAGGGTCGTACTCTTTCCACAGGCGTTTGATAGTGCCGGGAAGGGCTTTGAAGTTTACCTTTCCGTCCTTCATCTTGTAGACAGACTCAAGCAATTTGGAATCTGAAGGGCTGTACTCTGAGTAGAAGTCTTGCAGAATGTGGAATGCTTCGTGACTGGCTGTCTGAGCAACCCGCCTTGGGTCATCCTCATAAAAGGCCAGATTGATAACAGCTTGATTTCCGTTGTTTACATATTCTTTAAGACCCTCAAGGGAGTGTTTCCCATTTCCTTTAAGGGTCTTGTGAAACATAAGGCCAACGCCACCAGATATTCCCTCGCCACCAAGAACATCAACAACAGCATCACCAGCCAAGAACGCACCAACAATTTCCTTCGCGCCCATACTCTGGTTATCCATAACCTGTGTGCGAATACTGTCGGCAACTCTCTTTCCTTGTGCGCCTTGTTTTGAGAGGTTGTTCAGCCTCATGTTTAGGTAACGAACCGCACCTTCATACTTGGTGTTAGCCTTGGTTGTGGCGGCTTCGTCAATCTCGCCGCTCTCGTTCATCCTTACGGATGCCTCACCACCACGCAATCGGAGTGCTTCAAGCAGGGCTGAGTTTACTACAGGGCCAACCTCTTCGCGTAGCTGTGCGCCTTGTTCTGTGTCCTTGCGCCTTGACATACGGGGCTGAAAGGCTTCGTCAGTTGACTCGACCGTACCTTCTTCAGCAGTTTTTGGACGCGGCCTAAGGATAGGGTCACCAGTCTGACTGGCCTGTTCAGCGGTTGCTGGAGTTACATTTTTACGAGTTAAGTACTGGCGTAGTGCTTGGGCCTTTACATTATTATTAACACCACTTCCCATGATGTTAGCAATCTGTGGGTCATTCGCTTTGTTTTGTTCTCCCCATTCTAAAAGTTGTGGCGTGTTTAATTTTACAGCATCACGTTCTTCTTGACCTACCTTGGTTGGTGTTAGGTTTACATCTTGGACATCAGCAGCTTGTGCTTGCTCATCCATAAATGTCTGACCTTCTGGGCTACCTAGAAATTCGTCAACATCGAGGTTGTTGTCGATGGCGTACCGCGATGCATTTTGAACAAACACCGCATTCTGCCTAGCGTCCGTTGTTGGTGCTGTTTCTGGGTCCAGTGTTTCAAAGAACGGCTGTTGGTCACCAGTTAGAACTCTTGCTGATGAGCCAACTTCACCAACGCTTGGGGTGTCCACAATGGTCTGGGTTCTACCGTCACTGTCAGTAACTGTTCTTTCAGTGCGTTCACCCCTTTCCACAATAGGAACCGTAGCTTCACGGGTCTCTTGATTTTGAACCGTTGGGTCAAAGCCAATTTGCTGTACAGCATCTGGTCCAGTCAGTTGTTCTGTTGGGGCAGGGCGACCTTCAGCGTAGGTTTGTGCAGCATCAACAAGTTCTGGGTCAGTCTCAGGAGTTGGTCTCCCACGGGGCATTCCTGTTACAGAGCTTATAGCACCACCGCCAACCGAACCACGGATGCCAGCCTCTAAGACACGCTCTAGGTTTTCACCCCGCAACAGGTCAGGGTTATTATTTATATAGTCAATAGCTGCTAGTTGGTTGGCTTCCTGCGTTCCTTCGGTCAACCCCTCAACAAACGCACCCTTGCCACCAGCTTTCATCATTCGTGCAAATATGCTACGGGCTACATCCTTCCTTGCACGACCTGACAGCTTACTGGCAATTGCGGCTGGGAGTAGGGAGTCTAGGGCTGCGTTGATAGAGCCAATCATAAAGGCTGCGCCAGCCCGTGGCTCACCAGTACCCTCTGCGATAGAGGTGTATGCTTCTGGTATTGTCTGAACGCCACTGCCAGTAAAAAATCCAGCGGTGCGACCAACAGTCTGCGCGGTTGCTAGTTTTTTAGCGTAGTCGCCAGCCATTTTAGAGGCGAACCTTTCGGCAACTTTCTTTCCAACAAAACCACCAACACCACCGCCAGCAATGGACGTAAGAATAGACGGGATGAACATGCCGACTGTTTCACTGGCGTAAAGCGCAGCGTCACCGACACTGTCTACGTCTTTATAAGTGGGAACATAGCTTGGAGATTCTTTCTCCATACGTTCCATACTCTCAGTGTATTCTTTTAGTTGCTCATCCCTATAATCATCATACCCAAGAGAGTCAGCAACGATAGCTGGTAAGGCATCGCCAACAAGTGCAGATGTCTGGTCAATACCACGCGACAAGCCCCGTCCAAAAGCATCAAGGATTCCGGGGTCTTCCTTTTGCTGTGGTCCATAGCCCATCTGTGCAAAAAGATTTTGCCGTGCGGCCTCTATGTCTTCCTGAGAATGTCCAGTCACATCATAAAGTTTGCCGTCAGGCATTCTTACGGTATTAGCCATATTAATCCTATATCTTAGGAAGGAGTGTAGAGAGGGGGATTGCACCGTCATCGCTGTCGTTGGATGCAGAACTACTGAAGTCTGAAGCCCTAGACCGTGCCATCTTGTCGTAATACTGTTCCATCATGTTCATGGTAGCTGGGGTTACTTCAGTCGCATCTGGTGGGGCAAGACCTAGTCTTTGGGCTTCTGACAAAGCTGCTAGTGGGTCTTCCTGTAATTTGTAAAACTGACCCATCACAGAGTTATAGACTGAGGCGTTAGGCTTCGGCGGTTGGTTTGCTTTAGCCAGTCTTGCTTCTGCATTTATTCCAGCCGCATCACCCATTTTCTGACGGTAGCTAATTTGAGACAGAGTATCTGCAATACCAACCAAGCTGACGTTCAAGTCCATTGCCAGCTTTTGTCCCTTTAACTTGTGTTGGAATTCATCGTTAGCAATGTCGTATGCCATCTTATATTTTTTGAACATGTTCTCTTGCTGTTGCTTGGTCATGTTCTCGTAAGAGGCTATACCCTGCTTTGCTGCGCCAGCTAGTGCGCGACCAAAGTTAGCTTCGGGAGAGGCGGCAAGGTCAAGACCTACCTGTATAAGCGCATCAAAGAACATTGACTGAGGTGTGCGCTTCTGGGCATCGAACTGTGCCATTAGCTCCTTACGAGCTTTGATAAGTTCTGTTGTTCCCTCATTATATGTGTCGAGGAGAGCCTTGTTCTGTTCTGAAATCTCTTTAATCTTTGTGTCAAAGAAACCTAGTTCGCCTATCTGTGATAGGTTGGTCTTCCCAAGACTGCTTTTTGTTGAATCCTTTACAGCGTCAACAACAGCTTTTGCTGTTGAACTGCTTCCACCTCTGCTTGTGATTTGATTCTCTAACCTTTTACCAAACGCTTCACCCGGCTTTCTGTCGCCGGGAGATATGGGTGGTCCACCATAGATACCTGAAGACCTACCCTGTCCATCATCGTCACCGAGCAAGCTACCATCTGTTGCATCATCATCTCTTTGGGTTGTGAGGCGGTTAAAGAAACTTTGTATTGCGCCGCTTCCCCCTGCCTTTGGTTTAGGCTTTGGAAGCGGAACCATGTTTGTGTTCATCTTATTGCCAAACTTTTTCAGATAGGCAGACTTTATCCCAGCAGCAGAACTCATATCATCTTCCATGTTTCGACCTTCAGGATTTTGAAGCCGACTGTATGCTGCTGCCATGTCCCGTTGGGAGCCGAAAGGAAACTTTGCCGCTTCCGCTTCCTGTGCCGCCTTGGCATCGTCTATTCTCTTAGGCAATGGGTTAGCCGTTGAAAAACCTCTGCCGCTTATTGAACCTATGCCAGCCCTATCGGTCTGTGCATTTTCTTGGCTTGGCACAAGGGGTTGTCGATTTGCAGTCATTTTACCTAGAGCGTTCTTCGCATAGGTCTGTACTTGCTGTCCGTAAGTATCAACGACTGACGGGTCAGTGGCTAATGCATTAAGACTCCTCACATCTTTCGCCGCAACTAACTCATCTATTGTGTCTAGGATTTGAGGTCTACCTGAACCAGTGTTGCCTGAACCGAACTTGGCAATCTGGGCTTTAGCCTTATTAACAAGCTGTTGGTTTGACATGTTGGCTGTAGATGGTGGCTGATTTACTGTAGAAACCTGACGCTTACTTACACCGAATGGGTTTGTATTCAGGTCACCAGATAACTCAAAGGCTCTATCAATAGTTTCATCACTATATCTGTTTTGCCCATTCTCAAATACTATCTGCGCCTTTAACAACCGTTTCTTGAAGTCAGGGTTTCTGAAGTCAACCTTATCGTCCACACCTACGCCAACAGCATCTGCTACAAACTTCTTATAGTTCTCTGTGCTTGCAGCATTGGGCTGGTCAGAGGCTGGCGCAAAGCGATTAATGTAGTCGTTTATGTTATCAATTCCACGATTTGCAGATGCATCCATGTTAATAAAGCCAGCCCTAAGTCCAGCAATGTCGCTGTCAAAGGTTGAGTAGCCTTTGTTTACACCTGTTGTTCCAAAGAACTGCTCACCAGTTAATGGTCTTAGGTTCAATGGGTTGCGGTTACGCTCACCAAGAGATGGTCGCCGCATCGGAACCCCGCCGTCATACATACCCTGAGGCTGTTGGGCTGGTTGGCGTTGAGCGGCCTGAGGCTTCATTTGTGGATGAGGCATAACAGACATGTTCTGTGCTTGAGCCGCTTGCTGTGCCTTGCCTTGAGTCCTCATTGCCTGACGGCGATTTATTTCAGCAACCACAAAGTTGGTCGGTATTTTGTCGGGACGCTTAAGCATCTCCATTAGCTGTGCGTCCTGAACTTGACCAAGAACAGACTGAAATTTAGCAGGATTAATCATGTCTCATTCCTTTAAGAGTACGGGTTACCCGTGGTTGGGTTAACCCCACCAAATCCATATGGACTGAAACCACCCATCTTTCCGTACAATCCAAGACCAGCTAGTCCTAAACCAGCTATAGATTGAAAAGGGGAAGCGGTCGGTTGTGTATAGCTTGTTGTAGACCCCATTGGTGCGCCTTGAAGAAGATTTGCCATAAACCCTACTTGACCATAGGGATGCTGCTGTTGCGCTTGGAAGTCCTGATAGGCTAGGTCGAGGCCAGCCTGACCCATCTGTTGATTTGCCCCACCAACTTGCATCAAGGCATTTGCTTGGTCGTATCCAAGTCCTTGCTGTGCGCCAACAAGACCTTGTATGCCCTGTGCTTGGGCCATTGTTTGTGCTGAGTCTGATTGTTGGGCAGTTAGGTCGGCAGCTTGGTTTAACTGCTGTGCTGTCATATCCATCTTCGCATCAGTAGCGTAGGCAGACTGTGCGTTCTTATATGCTTTAGATAACTGGTCAGCTTCCATCATAGCCATGCGGTCTTGGAGATTTTTCTGAGCCTCTGTGTTCTCAATAAACCTTCGTGAATTGTCACCGAAAGCCCCAGCAGCTACCTGTCTCGCCGCACGTTTTTGTGCAGCTATGTCTTCAGCGTCAAAGGCTCTTTGTCTTGCAACATCGAGGACTTGCTGTTGATACGGGTCCATGTACTGTTGCGCCGCAGCAGCATCAAATGTTTGAGCCTGTACATTTTGGGCTTGGATTGGAGATAACCCTTTGATGCCCTGCATCGCCTGACCAAGGTCAGCCTGACCAGTGCCTTGCATGTCACGAATGTCTTGAAAGGCATCAAGCTGGTCTTGTGAATAGTCCTGAATCCTATCACCGCCGTATGTTTGATAGGGCTGTTTGACCAGATTAGCAGCTACACCAAGATTATCCTTCAACGGGTCGAGGATATAATCAGGAAGCCTCGTTGTTTGACTTGTGGTCTGTGTACCTGAACTACAAAATGAACCCATAATTTATCTCCAAAGGAATGTTCCTGTGTCTCCAGTGATTATTGTTGTTCCAATGTCTCGCCCAAAGCGGCGATACAATCTTGACTTTATGTCTGTGTCTACGGGGCCAAAGTTTGCAATTAACAATGGCATCCCAGCTTCAACAGCTATTTCTTTTGCCTTCTGGACCAGCTTGAATATCGCCCGTGTCTTCCTTGCTTCAGGCTTGACGTAAGTGAACTGGTCGAACAAAGCCACATCATCGGACCACCAGAAACCATCAGGACGTAGACCCATGATGGCAGAGACCAAACCATTGACCTCTACAACGAGTATACACCCCATCTCTCGACAGTGCCGTATTGCGTTAGTTACCTTTTGCGGGTTGATAGAACCCATGCCAGCTTCGCTATGCATAGCCATTAACAAGTCAAGGACTATTGGTTCGTCAAGCTGCCCTGCTATTCTCAGACTTAACTCGGTCACGGTATTTCCTCAATGCGGCGTGGCGTTTTTTCTCTAACACCTCAATACCCCGCTTATAGTTCCCATTTCCTTCGTCAAGCACACGCTCGTATGGTTCTACATACTCACGGTTGGATAGGGCGATTGGCCCTACCAAGTCGTCCTTCGGCCCACCCGGACCTACAACCTCACCTGTAGGTTGTCGTGGTAATTCTTTTTTTTTTAAAGATGGAAGCCCACCTGAATCCATATTCAGGATTCCGGGCATCTCAGTAAAGAAACGATACTCACCCTTGCCATCTCGACCGTAGCGACTGAGGTCAGGGAAGGGTTCTGTGTTTAACTTAAATGATGTACCGCGCTCACCGTCTTCGTCTGTTTCAACTTTGATACAACTGTTAGACTCCTCGCTGTAGACGTATCCTTCAGGGCAGGGGTCTTTCTTTTTAGCAACTTCAGAGTCACCCCCGTCATCACCGTTCCAATTGCTTTCGTCAAAAGGATTTAGGTCACTGTCGCCCGTGTAAACTTCATTAATTCTACCGTACTCTTCACCAGCAAGGTTCTTCCCACCACCAAAGAGTGATTTCATTATTCCTGAAAATCCTAGTGAGGGAAGCCCTGAGTCGTGAGTGTAACCGCCAACTCTGTTTGGGTCATCTGGGTCTATCATGTACCCAAAAGCCCCATCCTTTACGTTTCCTTGTTTGGCAGCGAGGTGTGCTGCATACGCTTTCTTTCCAATCGGGTCTTTTCGCTGACTGAGTGCTGTAACTTGGTCCTTGGTTAATCCACCAAATGCGCGAGGTGCGCCTGTTGTTAGGTCTTGTCGGTTTAAAGAATAGGGGTTATAGCGAGCCGCATTCAGGCGACTGAATATACCCCTAATGCCCGTTGGTTTGTCATCAGCTAGTGTTCTCTGGTCTGGTGTTCTGTAGGTTCCATAGCTAGTTCCAAGAGGAACCTTACTGACCATGTCAGCGTATTTTTGAGCTTCCTTCCTATTAGCGAATTGACGGCCCATTGTTGCGGTATCTTCGTTTACATAGTCATATTGAACGTTAGGTCTGTTGTAATCGTCCCCAAAGTCTGTCCCAAGGTCTGTTCCATCACTAAAGCTACCACCATATGACCCACCGCCAGCACTGTCTGGTCCCATATTCCCAGAGGTGTCGCCACCATATGGGCCATCCATGTCATCAGCGGGGTCATCATCGCTGAAATCGCCAAAGCTACTTCCACCGCTGACAGCCCCTGAACCTTCTCCCAAAAAGAATGACATGATTCCCATTGGGCCGGGTTTACCAGCACCGCCAGCGGCTTTTAGCAACCCACCTTCTTGAGGTGTAATGTAGGCCAGCATATGTTCCTGACCAGCAATATCTGCGGTGAGGGGTGGACCGCCGTTTCTCATCCCACGTTGTATGACGCACATTACGCTAATATCCCTTTGTTTCTCATGGCCTTAATTAATGTTGCTAGAACGGCAGCAACTTGAGCAGTGCTTGCAGTCCCTGCGTTCAGAGTTTTTGTTTCTGTAAAGTTAGAAACAGTAAAGCCAACATCAGGGTCACCTGTGTTGGCTGCTTGGTTAATCTTTTCTATTTCGTTTTCAAGTTCGTCTACCAGTACATCACCCCAGTACTGCATGTTTTCAGTTGGTCGGGGCAGTACCATTATCTCTCACCATCTGGTTGCATATCGACTCTCGTATGGCCCAACCGCCAGCTAGTCCCGACCGCATCTGATTCAACCTTGATAGACAGTTGCCGCCCTCGCACCCTTGGATTAATCTTTGTCGTAGTAGGGGTGATTGAAAATGGTCCTTTAGTTGCAGAACTGGACATAGCGTCTTTTCTGGTGGAGAAGGATATTTTTGCTGTCCCGTCAACGATGAGGTCTGGAAGCGCACGTTGGATAAACATAACTTCTTGACCATCTCCGATATCCATGTCGGCACTTGTAATAAACGAGTCCATCGCCGTGCCATCATCATCATTCCCGATTTCGTGTGAGTACAGGTATCCTGTTGTTCCTGCCCCAATGTTGTTCGGGAAGGTTGAAGCGTCTGACCACGCCGTGCGTGACATGGTTCCAATATCCCAAACGTTCTCACGATAATTATACTTAACATATCTATTGTTCTCGTTATTGCTTGCATCTGGATAGAACCAGAACACCTCACTGTGTTCTTTATCTAGTCCAGCAACCACCTTCTCAATTTGAACTGAATTCAAATCCTCAAATACAAAGTTATTTACAGGACCGATTAACGGTCTAACCGAACCGTCAAAGGCAAAGAACTGCTTTATGCCCATCCAGTAAACGATACCGCCAACCTCAACCGCTGCTAGTGGACCACTGAGACCACACCCAGTAGCAAGCTCTCTGAATCCGAAAGTGTAGGGTGGTCCCCTGAATGTCATCGAATGGAGACTTGTATCAGTCCATATCAATATTTGACCGCGAGTTCTTCTCGCTCCAATAATTTTGGAGCCGCCAGTAATCCGTTGAGTACCCGCTGTATTGGTTGCAGCGGGTGTCCAAGTGTTTGTTGTTTCTTGGCTTGCAAATGCAATTGTTAAGGGGTCATCAGCCCCAAGTGCAATTAGGTGTCTGTCAGGTGTGGATACAATAACACCACGGGTTGTATCTGGTGTGGCTGAGTCACTTGTATATGCATCGTTAATAAAGAAGGCTCTGTTGCCTACACCGTTGCTGGCATCCCACTGTATCAATGGCTGACCAATTACTGATGCAACCAAGTCCTCACCCAGAATATCAAAGGACCAAGTTCTTGCATCAACCTCAACACCAGTTGTATTGGCTGGAACATTCCAGCCGCCACCAACTCTCGCTGTATTCCATGTTCCAACCCCGTAACCATAATCAAACACAGACGATGACTGACCGGGGTTAAGAAGAAAGGAGTAAGACACTGTCCCGCCTGTGCTAGAGGCTGTAGCGGATGCGTTGCCACTTGGCGTTGCCCCAGCAGTCAGGGGTTGTGAAGCATCAATAGTAAATGAGTTTGTGTTTACAACAGTAACCTGAAACTCTGTGCTTGCCGCCCAAGTTATACCGCTAAAGTTAGCGGCCCCCAGTATGATACGATTACCAGTGACTAGTCCATGTGCGTTTGAGGTTATTGTCACAACGCTTGAGCCGCTCGTTACTGCAAAAGCATTGCTCAAATTGCCTGTGGCTGTTGCTGGGGTCACATCATACAGTACGCCGCCCTTGTATATATAAAGGTGCGTGTGTGTGCCTACAGCAATTAGTGCGGATTCATTATTGTCACGCCACTGAATAAGCCCTCGACAAGAACCGCTAAATTGATTTTGACTTAACTTCTGCCAACCCTTCAGTTTTTCTGGTTTGCCATTCCAGAAGCGTATCTTGTCGCTGTCTACCCATCGACCCTCAGAGGAATAGCTTGTGTCATCTTTTACAATTCCCGCTGCAAATTTTAACGTAGCTAATGGCATTATGCTGCTGACCCGTAAAAGTTGGACATTGAAATCAAACCGCTAGTTGGCAAGTTGGAGTTGTTGGAAACAACTAAAGTATTATTGCTGGTACTGCTGCCGCCAACGTGAACAGTGATTGCTGCCCAGCCAGAAGATGGACCACTTCCAACGGTTCGTATTACCTGTCCAGCACCAAGAGTAAGTGTGTTACTTGCTGATGCGGTTTGATTATACCCCGGAGATAAAGTATGTGACCTGATAAGACTTCCGTTTGCGTACATACTGACAGTAGCTGAACCAACGCCTTGTATGTAATACGCAACGTAATAATTGTAGGTTCCAGCTTTATCGACAGTAAAGTTTCTGTCCATAGTTATTGTACTGCCGTTATCACCCCAAAGGGCTTGTGTGTACAAACGACCAAAAGTATTTATCTGAGGAACATGTCCCCCGAACTGAGGGGTTCTCGCTCCCGGCTGGTTGGAGTTGCTCCCACCAAGGCTAGATGCAGTGACAGTCTCTATCGCTTGGTTTGGTACTAAACCACCATTCTTATAATATTCACTTAACGAATGTGGTGCAGAGCCACCGAATTCCGTGGCTATCTGACTCATCTTAATTACAGACCCAGATGACTGTAACGCCATTAGACTGTACCAAATGCTGAGATATCATCTTCACTGGTTATCGCGCCATTTGTAGCAATCTTAGCTACGGTGGAAGACCCATATGTAAAGACTAGATTGTTACTTCCATCAACAGAGATTGACCAACCACTGCCACCAGTAAGGCTTAAGCTGCCGCCGAGAGAACTTGATGCCGAGGCCCAGCTTAACTGACCAGAACCATTTGTTGTTAAAACCTGATTGGCTGAACCTTGCCCTTGCGGAAAATTATTTCCATCTAAAACCACTGAGCCAGTGCCGTTGGGGGTAATCGTAATATTCCCGTTAGTGTCCGTAGATGTTATTGCGTTTCCATTTATATTGATGTTGTCAACGTCAAGGTCGCCAGTGATGTCGGTCGTGCCAGTGATGGTTGTGTTTCCAGCAGCTAGAGTTCCTGACCCTACAATGTTCGATGAAACATTTAGTATACCAGTTACATCCACACCACCTGATACCGCTTGCGCTTTGGTGACTCCATTATGACGAAGCTGATTAGCCGAACCCTCTGAAAGAGAATGAACAGAGTTAACCCCGTCTGTATGAATTATTCCCGATGAGTTTGCGTAGACTGTGGCGGTGACAGAGTTGCTACCAACCTGAAAGGTTATGTTCTGACTGTAGCCATTTATAACATTTATTATTTTCTTAACACTACTTGGAAGGGTTACTGTTACCGCTCCTGACGGGGAACCCGAATACTTATATGTAGCAAATCTCGTAGATTGATTGGCTGTTCCATCAGAAGGGGCAGTTACAGTCTGTGATGTGGCGCTGGATGAAATAGAATATATGCCAGCAATAGCCTCATCAATCATATCAAAATTGGTATTAGTAATATCTCCCCAAGAATTGGCGTTCTCGCCCGTTCCTTGTTTTTCAAAACCAATGTTAGTGTATGTTGATGCCATTACAATCCCCAATAAAAAAGCCCCACTTTTAGGTGAGGCAGATTCCTTATTTTAATATATCATACCGTTAACTGATACTGCTGAACTATCTCAGCCAGTTATTCCAGCTTTCAACGTTAGTCGAAGTTGACAAGTCAACCCAAGTCTCTGTTGTAGAGGAAGCCATAGATGTCCAATTTTCTGCTGGGCTACTTGTGTTAAGAGTGGTCCACAACACGGCCCCGTCTGTTGTCTGGATAAAAAGGAACTCTTGACCACTAATACCAGAGTACACAGCCATACCCAAGGTAGACTGAGTGAAGGAACTTTGCGCGGGTACTACTCCCCGCATGACTAAACTGCCAAGGGCTGACTTCGTAAAATTAGCTGACTGTGTAGATAAAGCAGACCGAATTACAATACTTGCAGACTCCTGAGTAAAGTTAGCTGAAGATTCGGCTGCACCTACAGACGTTATATTTCCTGCTGACTCCTCAGTAAAAGAAGTTATTAGTGTACTAGCGCCACTCGCTAGGCGTAAACCATCAGATGACAATGTAAAGAACGAGTCTAGAGAGGCTTCTGTAACCTTTATTTTGTTTGCTGCTGCGCTACTCTCAAAGCTGCTTATACATTCCTGTGCGCCAGAGAGTATGGCAGATGCATCAGATGTCTGGGTGAAGTTTATGTCACCAGTCAAAACACCAGACATAATGCCTACACCAATAGAGGCTGTTATATCCATTGTGCCACTTAATTCAAGAACGCCTGTAAAAACTGGCGTGGCGTTGCCCGAAAGTTCAAAGTCAGAGGTTAAAGTTTCAGAACCAAAAAGCATTACTCCTTGGGAAGCTATAGCCCTTTCGGATAATGCCAACTCACCAAACATCAGGCAGCTACTTCATTAACTATAATTCTTGTTCCTGCGTAAGAGTAATTTATATAAACAATGCCTTCACCATTACTTCTCGCTGTACAAGTTAGTGTTCCTTGAGTGGTAGCGTTGTTACCCACTTGATAAGGGATAAAGATTGTATACTGGTCCCAACCAGAGGGCCGCGTATAAATATCCATCACAGTTAAAAGTTCTGTATCAGTCCCACCTCTCCAATTTAATTTCAAATCCATCCTATTGCTTGCTTCACCTAAAGACGGAGTTGAAATATAAAAATACAAAACACTATTTGAACTAACTGGTGTGTAATCAATTGTCCATGCAGCGACATACGAAGTTGAACTTGATACATTAACTTGTTGCATAGCAGAATACATAGCTGCATTGAGCAAGGAACCCGATGGCATATCACCCTTCACAAGAGACAGCTTAGAAGACGGAACTGTAGTGCTTGTTCCCATTAAATTAGCAAGTATACGAGCGTTGCTCATGTCTTACTCCGGTTTGGTAGGCCACTTAACATCGTCAAGGCTGGTAGCGCTTTTGGTAATATCACGCAGTTCCTGACGATATGCTTTACGCTCATCGCTCATTGTTAGGTCGCTAGATGCCCACCAGTCCACTTCGGCAAGTCGTCTGTCGCGCTCTGCCCGTAGCAGTTTCATAGGCTCTGCTGCCTTTATCTCATCAGCCTTTGCTTTGACCGCTGACCAAGTTGTACCCCAGTCATCAGGGTTGTTACTTTCAATGGCTGTTCCAGTTTCATCAGCGCCTGTAATTTTGCGGAACATCTCTCTAAATTCATCTTCTGTTGTTGGCTCACCACGAAGCACCCATTCGTTGATGCCTAGTTCTGTGAGTGCTTGTGATACGCTCATTTTCTTCTCCTATCCTATTCTGAAGCCATTAAAACTACTATACGACCCTGCGTACAAAGTCGCATTACCCTCGTGGAAAATTCTCATGGTGTCGCCAGCCGCCAAATTGACACACATCGTTCCATCAACGTAGTCGTAGTCGCCTCGTCCGTAGTAATGAGAAATATTAGTGCCGCCTACCAACGAGTTGTTTTTGTGAAAGTAAAGGTTTTTGTAACTAGTGTCGGGGTTCGCTGAAGAGTTTTTGTCATAAAGCAATCTGCTATAGAAATAGTAAGTACCATTTGCGCCTGTAGGAACTGTAAAGATACCAGTAGTATTGTTGTACCCACTGCCTTCATTGGTATCGACGCTTTGGAAAATAACATAGTTTCCGTTTGCCAGTGTGCCAACAGAGCTATCAATGTATCTGGCATGAAACGCTACCACTTTGGGTGAAAGATAACCTTGAGTGTTAATCGTCAGCGCACTAGTCCCGTTGGTGTGTTGTACCTCGCCTACCTTTAAGATGCTTGTCATCTTCTATCCACCTACTTCTAACAAAATTAATGCGTTCATATTGTCAGCGCCACCTGAACCGTTAAAACCATAATACCAAGTTGCATTGTTGTGGGTTGTGTATTGAACTTTGTACGTTATCGCAGAAGTTGTAGCTGGCTCATCAATAAAAGCAGCATCAAGGCTCGTCCATTCACTGGCAGCTTTATATTCTACAGCTTGTCCGTATTGATTAGACCCAGTTGGAACAGCATAAGCACCGCCGCCAATGCTTCGCACTGCTTTACTATAATGATAAGTGGCTACATCGGCGTTCATTCCTATTCGACTAAAAACCAAGATTTTACTACTTGTTGATGCTGGGGTTATAGAAGCCGTAAGTCCCGTATCAATATAAGTTCCAGCCGTTACAGAGCCTGTTAATCTGGGAGTGGCGGCGGCTC
>CEPW01081396.1_pt1 | contig 39437 bp, 39 predicted proteins | sample 356211 | NCBI WGS metagenome assembly CEPW01 (sample SAMEA2620021, study PRJEB7988) | marine metagenome | biome: marine biome (ENVO:00000447); feature: deep chlorophyll maximum layer (ENVO:xxxxxxxx); material: "saline water (ENVO:00002010), including plankton (ENVO:xxxxxxxx)" | depth 25 m
CATGGGAGCTCTGGACGAACCCCTATTTCAACAAAAAAACCAGCCCTTTGGAGGATGCGTTTTGTTGATGGGCGGTTGAAGCCACTGGATTAGCCATCCATCTGCGGATACCGTGTCTCACCCAGCGTCTGCAGCTGCGGCCACGCCAGGCCACATCGCAGCGAATTCGGCGTCGGAGACGACGGCTGTGACCTCAAACTGGATCCCAAAACCTTTGATCCAAGGGCCTAAATGCGCCCAAACTTTGCCGATGTCCGTTGCTTTGGCAATCGCTACCCCACTGCCACTAATCGGTTCGCAAACCCGGTACACCAGCTCAAACCCTTCGAATGAATCTCCAGTTGCCCCTGCGTTGATGTAGTCCGCAAATCCTGGGCATGACTCCCACGACCCCTCAACGGTGGGGAACGTCCAAACAATTAGATAGTGCTGCATGGGTCTTGCTCATCTTCTGCATTGATAGTCCGTTTTTGGTTTGTTGTTCGTTTTGAGCAAAATGTTCAAGAACCAGGTCCCTGAGGTGTTGTGATTTCCATTCATTGAAATGTGTCTTTCTTTCGGTCATCAGTTCCGGCTTGTTTCTTGCTGGTCGGATTGCTATGCCGGTTGAATTGATCTTTCCTTCGAGTGATGGGTTTTTCTCGGGCTATTGGTGTTCAGCTGCATCAAAGAAAAGAGCTTCTATACAACCTTGGTGCGATCTCGTCGTATCTGTCGATGTTGATATTTCTGTGGCATGGAATTCTCATGTTGCTGTCTCGGGAGCAGCCAAAGCACACGTTGGTGCTGTACGCAGCGTCGACGTTGTTTTCGATTTTGGTGATGGCACCGTATAAATGGGATAAAAAATGGATGCGAATAAAAACATCAATTGGGATTCTTGTATTTGGCGTGTCTTTGATTATTTACCTGTTTTGTGCTTTGGTTTATTGAGGTTTTCTAGGGGGTTGGATGTTAATGAGATTTGTTTGAAACATTTTCCTGAAAGATGGTTGGGATGTTTTATTTTTATGACACTGTCGGGCTCTCTTGCAAGAATGAGTGGCGACTCTCCTCCCTATGGCTGAATACGGCAGATCATCGAGTGCTTCCCTGGACACTCCTTCGTATCGATGTCCCAAGTGCGATTCTGTCCGCTATGAGACAGGGCAAATCAGAGTGTCTGGGGGCTTTTGGAGCAGTTTCTTTGATGTTGGTAATCGACGTTTCAGCTCTGTTTCATGTCTCAACTGTGGATACACAGAATTCTATAAGCGGACGGTTTCTGGAGTTCAACAATTCTTTGATTATTTAGGTAGTAGTTAATCGCTGGATTGGCAAAACTCGTTGCCAGAATGATCAGCTCACTTCAAGTCCTTGATCTAATCACGGATGTCGTGCACAAAAAATGGCCCCCAAGGTGGAGGCCATCACAATGTTTGCTGTTGTTCTGTTGACTATTCAGCCCGGTGAATCAGGCGTCGTAGTACATGGTGAATTCGTGGGGATGAGGGCGCTGGCGTAGTTGCTGCACTTCCTCGTATTTGAGGTCGATCCAGTTATCGATGAAGTCGTCGGTGAAGACGCCACCCTCGGTGAGGAAGGCGCGATCTGCATCGAGGGCTTCCAAGGCGCCGTTGAGTGATACGGGCACGGTATCGATCTTGCTGAGCTCTTCCGCTGCAAGCTCGAAGAGGTCGCGGTCTTCGCCTGCACCGGGATCGATTTGGTTTTTGATGCCATCGATGCCAGCCATCAGCATGGCGCTGAAGGCGAGATAAGGGTTGGCCAGAGCATCTCCAGAACGGAACTCCAGGCGTTTTGCCTTCGGGCTCGGCCCTGTAAGAGGGATGCGAACTGCAGCAGAGCGGTTGCCTTCGGAGTACACCAGGTTCACTGGAGCCTCAAAACCTGGCACCAAGCGTTTGTAGCTGTTGGTGGTGGGGTTGGTGAAAGCGAGGAAGGCCGGAGCATGCTTCAAGATGCCGCCGATATACCAACGTGCCGTCTGGGACAGGTTGGCGTAGGTGCCCTCACCGAAGAACAAAGGTTGACCAGCGTTCCAGAGACTCTGGTGAACGTGCATGCCACTGCCGTTGTCGTTGAAGACTGGCTTTGGCATGAATGTTGCGGTTTTGCCGTACTTTTTCGCCACATTCCTTACGACGTACTTGTACGTCATGACGTTGTCGGCAGCGGCGATGAGCTCAGCGAACTTCATTCCAAGTTCGTGTTGGCCGGCTCCGGCGACTTCGTGGTGGTGTTTCTCAGTTGGGATGCCCAATCGAGCCATATCGAGGAGCATCTCGGTTCGGATGTCCTGGGCTGTGTCGTTCGGGGCGACGGGGAAATACCCCTCTTTGGTCTGGATTTTGTAGGCGAGGTTGCCGCCTTCTTCGATCCGACCGGTGTTCCATCCAGCTTCGATGGTGTCGACGCTGTAGAAGGATCCACCCTCTGCTGAGTTGTAGCGGACGTCGTCAAACAGGAAGAATTCTGGCTCGGGGCCGAAGAACGCTGTGTCGGCCAGTCCAGTGCTGCCGAGGTAATCGAGTGCACGCTGAGCAAGAGCCCGTGGGCAGCGGTCGTAGGGCTTGCCGCTTCGGGGTTCCTGGATCGAGCAGATCAGGCTGAGAGTCTTGTGTTTGTAATACGGGTCGATCCAGGCGGTGCTGGGATCAGGAACCATCGACATATCGGAAGCATTGATCGACTTCCAGCCACGGATGGAAGAACCGTCGAATGCCAGGCCTTCCGTGAAGGATTCCTCTTCGAGCAGATCAGGGCAGACCGTCAGGTGCTGCCATTTGCCGTGAAGGTCAGCAAATTTCAGGTCGATCATTTCGACCCCCTCGTTCTTCACGAGGCTGAGGACATCCTGAGGAGTTTTGGCCATTAGTGGGCAGCGCGCCGCGGGTTGTTGTGTGGACCGTAAGAAGCCCTTGTGAGCCATTTTGTATCAGTGGGCACCAACTGGCTCACTGTGTAAATCGATATGCGCGCTGCACTGTCGCGAACCCCCGCTGACGCCAGATTGCGTAACCGTTTCTGTCAACTTGGCGGGAACCCAGCCAGCAAGCGCGTTCTCACTGGTTCAACAGTGTTAGTTTCCAACCAGATTCTGTCTGGCCACGCATGCGCGACGCCATCACCGGGCTGATCGGTCGCTACGACCAGCTTGGTCGCTACTTCGATCGCAATGCAGTCGACAGCATTGAGGCCTATCTCAGTGAATCCGAAGTTCGGATCAAAGCAGTTGAGCTGATCAACCGCGAGGCCAGCGAAATTGTGCGAGAAGCCAGCCAGCGCTTGTTTGCTGGTGATCCTGAGTTGCTTCTTCCGGGGGGGAACGCCTACACAACCCGTCGTCTTGCGGCTTGTCTGCGTGACATGGATTATTTCCTTCGTTATGCCAGCTATGCGCTGGTTGCCGGAGATAGCACCATCCTCAACGAGCGTGTCTTGAACGGACTCGATGACACCTACAAGAGCCTTGGTGTTCCGACCGGTCCAACAGTCCGCAGCATTGTTCTCCTTGGCGAAGTTGTGATTGAGCGGCTTCAAGGCGATGACGGGATTCCTTCCGATCGTCTTGCGGTTGTTCGTCAACCGTTCGATCACCTTGCAGCAGGTCTGGGAGAGACGAATATCCGTCAGCGTTGAGGCAAAACCCCTTCATCGCATTGCAAAGCGTCTGAAAACCTCCAGCACCGAAAGGCGGGTACGTAGGCTCTTCACTCAGCTCTGACGATCCAGCTTTGGCGACGACGAACTCTCTTCCTGCAGTGGACGCGCGTCATCGCAAGGAGTTTTCTGCCATTTCGACCCCGGACCGTCTCCTCCTCGGCCCGGGGCCTTCCAATGCTCACCCAACTGTCCTCCAGGCCCTTGCGAGGACACCCATCGGTCACCTTGATCCGCTCTACGTCGAGCTCATGGGCGAGGTCCAGGAACTGCTGCGGTACGCCTGGCAAACCGACAACCGTCTGACCTTGCCGATGAGCGGCACCGGCAGTGCTGCGATGGAGGCCACCCTCGCTAACACGGTCGAGCCCGGTGACACTGTGCTTGTTGCCGTTAAGGGTTACTTCGGTCTGCGTCTGGCAGATATGGCCGGTCGCTATCGAGCTGACGTCAAAACCATTGAAAAGCCCTGGGGCGAATGGTTCTCTCTCGAGGAGCTGGAAGCTGCACTCGTCGAGCACAAACCCGCCATCCTCGCGATGGTGCACGCCGAAACGTCCACGGGTGTCTGTCAGCCCATGGATGGCATCGGTGATCTGTGTCGGAAGCACAACTGCCTTCTTTTGCTCGATACCGTCACCTCCCTGGGCGGTGTTCCTCTCTTTATTGATGAGTGGAAAGTTGACTTGGCCTACAGCTGCAGTCAGAAAGGTCTGAGCTGCCCTCCAGGGCTGGGACCGTTCACGATGGGTCCGAGGGCTGAGGCCAAGATGGCCGCTCGTTCAGGAAAGGTTCCCAACTGGTATCTGGACGTGTCTCTGCTCAACCAGTACTGGGGCAGTGATCGGGTTTATCACCACACGGCGCCGGTGAACATGAACTTCGGCATGCGTGAGGCTCTTCGTCTTCTTGCCGAGGAAGGTTTGGATGGCTCTTGGGCTCGCCATCGCAGCAATGCAGAACGACTCTGGAATGGGCTTGAAGCGCTCGGTCTGGAGATGCATGTCCCCGAACCGCAAAGGTTGCCAACCCTTACGACCGTCCGGATTCCGGACGGTGTGGATGGCAAGGCGTTCTCCCAACACTTACTCAACACCCATGGCATCGAGGTTGGCGGCGGCCTTGGCTCCCTTGCAGGAAAAATCTGGCGAGTTGGCTTGATGGGTTACAACTCCACCCCTGAAAATGTTGATCGTTTGCTGAATCTGTTCGAAACCGAACTTCCACGATTCAGCGGTTCTGTTGCCGTCGCTGCCTAAACCAGCTCTCTAGCTGCAGTCTGGCTTCGTTTTCCATCACTCCCGCGACCACCACCATGTGGTGGTGGGCGGAGGGGTGGTTAGCCAGATCAATTGTTCCTCCAAGCCCTCCCCTTTTGCGGTCGTGGGCGGCAAACACAACGCGCCCCATCCTGGCTTGAACCAGCGCAGCTGCGCACATGGTGCATGGCTCCAGAGTCACAATCAGAGTGCAATCGTTGAAACGCCAGTCCCCGCGTAGCTTTGAGGCCTGACGGAGCGCCACCAATTCGGCATGACCTAAGGGGTCTCGGTCGCGTTCTCGCGTATTTCGCCCATGCCCGATGCAACGCCCCTCGTCATCAAGAATGATCGCTGCCACGGGTATCTCTCCCTGCTCTCCAAGCAGGGCGGCTCGCTTCAGTAGCCGTTTCATCCATCGTGACCAATGGCTGATGTCTTCAGTCAGCTGCAACGCGTCCAACGCTCCGTGATCATCCCGCTTTGAGCTCTTCCCCACGAGACGTCAAGATTGGTGGACTTGCTTCAACACGTCTGCAGCCTGATTTGCCAGCCGAGAGTCTGCTGTCAGACCTGGTTCCTTTCGCCTCTCCCTACGAGGCTGATCCAGAGCTGAAGACTTTTCTGCATCGCACCGCCAACCTGCTGTGCGATTGGATCGGGGGTGCCGCCTCAGGCCAGCCGCTCCCAACGGTCTGGGCACAGCCCGATGCCACACCAGGGCCTCAGGGGGCGGATGTCGACGTGTTGTTGTCGGATCTTCAATCGTTGATGGAGGGGGCTTTTCAGCCATCCCATCCCGGTTCGTTGGCGCATTTGGATCCACCGCCGCTGACGGCATCGATCGCCGCTGACCTGATCGCAGCAGGGCTGAACAACAACCTTCTCGCTGAGGAGCTCTCCCCCTCACTGACCCTTTTGGAGCAGCAGCTCGTCCGCTGGTTCTGTGATCGTTTGGGCTTGCCCGGCTCTGCAGGTGGTGCGTTGACCAGCGGTGGCACCCTGAGCAATCTCATGGCTCTCGTGGTAGCCCGTGACCGGCTGAGCGATGCGTCTGGGGTGGTGCTTTGCAGTGAAGACGCCCATGTGTCTCTCTCAAAAGCCATGCGCGTGATGGGCCTGGGTGGTCCTGCTCTGATCAGGATCCCCGTGGATGCCAACGGCAGCCTCTGCCTGACTCAAGCTGAAGAGTGTTTATCCCGTTTGCAGCGGCAGGGTCGACAGTGTCTCTGTGTTGTTGCCACAGCGGGGACCACCGTGCGCGGAGCGGTGGATCCGATTCCTGCCTTGGCCTCTCTATGTCGTCGGTTCGACATCTGGCTGCACGTTGATGCAGCCATTGGAGGCGTCTTCGCTTTGTCGCAGCAAACAGCGGATTTGGTTCCCGGCCTGGGTGAGGCGGATTCGATCACCATCAATCCCCAGAAGCTCCTTGGCATCACCAAGGCCTCGTCGATGCTGTTGGTGCGTGAGGCCAATCAATTGCACGACACATTTTCGACCGGTCTTCCTTATATGGATGACGCTTCAGCCGGATATCACGGCGGTGAAATTGGTCTGCAGGGCACGCGTCCGGCTGAGGTGTTGAAACTTTGGTTTGGTCTCCGTCAGCTTGGAGTGCCAGGAATCACCAGAGTTCTCTCCAGCGCACTCGAGCGTGCATCAACGTTCAAGCAGCGTCTTGATCTGGATCGTCTGGTCTGTCAGCCGGGTTCTCTCCACCTTGTTGCTTTCCATCCGTCTTCAAGAGTGAGCAGAGATGGCTCCAGTTGGACGTTGGCCTTACGCCAGGCTCTGATGCAGGAGGGTTTCATGCTCTCCAGGCCGCTATATGCAGGCTGCCATCACCTCAAATCGGTCTGGGGCAACCCCCATACCACCGTTGCTCATATCGACCATCTTGCTCACTGCATTAACCGTTTTGAACGATGACCAACAGCCCTCAACGACCTCGATGGGTTGCAATCATCACCGGTGCTATCTCCGTGTTGATCGCTGTTCTTTATTTGGCGTTAATCACGGTTCTCGACGCCCGCGGTCCGATGCTGCCCCCGCCTCCCGAGGCGCTGGGCGCGGAGGCAGTTGACGCGAACGATTCCGTCGCAGTGGCTCCACCACCTGACGAACAGCCATCTCAAGGAATTGCTTGAGGGATGCTTCACGTCGATTCAGTTCGAATTGTTCTTGGACGACGGCTTGGATTCCACCGTCCCCCCAGCTTTGATCCTGCTGGAAGTAGCGGATAAAACTGGCTCCAGCCACGCGGGTTAGCCATCCAGCCGTCACCCCTTGGATTGCTCGCCCCGCTAACAGCGTGGGCAGGCTGAGATGAAGCCCCGCGCTGACCACACTCATCGCGCCTTTAATCGCGCCCAGGGTGGCCAACGTCCGTCCTACGGAGACGGCCAGTGTTTTGGCCTGTTCCTTTCCAAGATCCACGCCATGGATCCCAGCAATCTCCATCACCATTTGAGCATTGACCGCGGCTGTTCCAAGGAGGTCAACCCCTGGTAGCGGGGTCGCTGCCACAACACCAGCGCCGATCCACGTGTAGCGATCAACGCAGCGTTTTGATGCGCTGATGCGTTGCCGTCGCAGCAGGGCACGCCCTCGATCATCGAGTTGCTGACACTGCAAGAGGATGTTGTCGGCAATTAATTCTTCTCCATCGGCGTGAAGAACAGCGGCCAATCGCTGGACGAGAGATTGAACGTCTGGACGGGGTTGCAACGGAGTTCGGCCAGGCCGTGGAATGGTTTGTGGTGCTGCACTGCAAGCCATGACGTCGACGTCGGCGATTTGCCCTTTGCAGCGTTGTCTCAATATCTCGAGCAGTCTTTGCTGCTCATCAACACCACGGAGGTCGCATTTGTTGAGCACGAGCAGCATGCGTTTGCCGAGATCGAGCAGTGTGTCCATCACGGCAGCCTCAGAGGCCCGAAGATCGCCATCGACGACGACAACCATGAGGTCGGCCTTCGCTGCTTGCCGGCGAGCCATCTCCTCCCGCTTGATTCCGTCGTCATCCGCTTCCAAGATGCCTGGTGTATCGATCAGCTGAAGACCTCGATCCAGGCCCCGCAAGCGAAGGCGATAGGTCGTGGTTGTCCTTGTGGACCCCATGGCGGCTCCAACCTCCCCGACGACCTCGTTCAGCAGTGCACGGATCAGCGATGTTTTACCGCTGGAGCCAGTGCCGAACACCACGATGACGAGATCGCCCCGTTCGAGTTCAGCCTCGAAACGTTCTCTGTCTTCCTGCAACCTGGCCCGACAGATGTCGTCATCCAAACGCTCAAGCAGATGATCGATATTGGTCAGGCTGATTTGCGCTGCATCACGCCGATCACGGGGAGCTTGCAGGTCGTTGTTCTTGAGACGTTGTGTGGAACGGCGGCGTTCTTGCAAGCGTTTCCATGTCGGCCAACCCAGCTGCAGTCCAACTGCAACGATGAGACCTAGCCCAAGCAGAAGGACGGGGGCGAGCAACCAACTCGGCAGGAAGTAACTGAGATCCCAAAGCAGCGTTCGGATCGCTTGAAGGACGCCACCCAGAATGATCAGCCCCACCAGAGATCCCGCCAGGATCAACAGCAGCCGCGTGCGATGGCTCTTCACAGCTGATCAGCCATGGTCTGGTTTGCGGGGCTGTTGAAGGAGGTCAATGGCAAAGCAAGCCACGGCCAGGTTGATTGCGATGTCTGCCGGATTAAAGACTGGGAAGTTGATGGGCACCAGCGCCAGAAAATCAACGACATATCCCAGTCGCCAGCGGTCTAAACCATTGCCGAGTGTTCCCCCTAATAAAAACGAGACCGCCAAACCCTGCCAAAGAGGTTGCTGAGGTCTCCGCCAGATCCATCGGCTCAGCCCTGCGGCGACTAACAGGCTCAACAAACCAAGCCAAGGGGTGGCATTGCTGAGCAGGCTAAAAGCAGCACCGGTGTTGCGGACAAGGTGAAGCTCAAGCAGCCCTGGAATGGCCGTCACCGTGCGTCCATCACCAAGTTGTTCAGCGATGATGGCTTTGCTGAACTGATCGATGATCACGATCACCATGGCCAGGGTGAGTTGTCGTCCCCGATTGATGATTGGTGAATCAGTTCTGGATGTCATGGATCAACCACCAGGAGACGCCGAAGCACAACGGCCAAGACTGCCGCCGAGATGCACAACAAAAGCTGACCTGGAAGTGGACCGATTGAATATTGAATGAGGAGCTCCAGTAAGGAGGGATCCCAGCGATTCAGAGCAGCGCCAAGCAGCAAATTCACCAGGCCACAACCTTGAAGCACGATTAAGCCAGCCACAGCAGAAGCGCTGAGTTTGATCACATCCCCCATACCGTCCTGCTGGGCTAGACGGCCGGTGAGCCACGCCGCAGGGACAAATCCGGCGAGGTAGCCGAAGCCGGGTTCGAGGACGTAGGCCATGCCACCGCCTCCCTGGAAGACCTGCAAATCGCCTAGCCCAACGGTGAGATAGGCCACCGACGCGATGACACCTGCTCGAGGTCCGCTGACCATCGCACAGAGAAGCAGGGCAGGAACCTGCCAGCTCACGGGGAGATCGACCACCTGCGGTGGCGCTGGCAGCAGAATTGCTGCTGGAATCAAGCTGCCGATCAGGATGGTGAGCAGCCCCACGAGTGCACCGCTCCAGATGGCTAGGGCCCGCAACGAAGAGCTACAACTCGGCCCATCCTGCTTGAGAATGCAATCTCTGCCCAGAGCACATGTCGTTTTCGATTGGGGACAAAGTGAGGCTTAAGGACGTGGTGTCTTATCTGAAAACCGCGGACCCAATGCCCATGTTGCGGCCGCCGGATCTCATTAGCCCTGGGGAGCAGGGTGAAGTCGTCGCCTTGCATCCGGCGGACACACTTGCCGTTCGGTTTCGTCGTGGGTCTTTTCTGTTATCGACATCGGTATTGGAGATGCATCCAGACGGCTAGTCGTTCCAGTTCTTGTGGAGGGTGGTGAGCAACGTTTGTGGCCCGCAGAGGCTCAACTTCGGGCTCGTGAGGTGGTCCTTGGCAATCCGTTGCAGATCCGATGACGAGATGGTTTCGATGCGATCAAGGCACTCTTGGTCGTGGTTCTCCGGAAGACAGAAGCGGCTGAGTTGTGCTCTGCGTTCAGCCCTTTGCGAGCAGGTTTGGCGACTGTGGGCCAGTTGCCCAACAAATTTGGCTTGCGCCAGCTCAAGGTCATTGGTGCTTAAACACTCCTCACTGAGCTCATTCCAGACCTCACACAGCAGCCGAAGGGCTAATTCGGCTTTGTCGCTACCGCTTGACGCATGGAGAACGAAGGGGGAGGCACCCAACCGATTGGGGTGATGGATGCCAACGTCATAAGCCACTCCATGGTCTTCCCGCAGCCGTCGGAATAGCAGGCTGGACATGCCATAGCCCAGATGGCATTGCAGAAGTCGCAGGCCTAGGGCATCAGGATGTCCGTGTGGAATCGTTGGCTGTCCCAGCATCATCACCACCTGTTCGGTGTCGATCGGATCCATCTGGATGGAGCTGTTTGGCACGTCTTGTGCGGCTGTGACGTTCTCCTGCTCCACAGATGCGTCCGTCGTTGCTGGGGGCAGGATCACCTCTGCCAGCCTGTCCTCCAGCTCTGCAGGCCATTGCCCTGCAATCGCAAGAACTCCTTTGCTGGATTGCAAATTGCCAAGAATCGGCTCCAGCACCGATAACTCCAACGTTTCCAATTCATCGGCTAAACCGAGCGCGTCGTGGCCGTAACCGCCGTTGCCATACGCCAGGTGCCTCCATCCATCGAACGCCATTTGGAAGGGATCTTCCTGTTGGCGCTGCAGGGTTTGCAGGCTGAGGCTGCGCTCCAGATGGAATTGATCCTCCTCGAGATGGGGCTGATGGATCATCCAATCCAGGATTGAAATCAGCTTCGGCGCATCGTGACTGCAACAGCGCAGGCTGATCAGAAGGCCATCCTCGTGGGCATCGCTGCGTAACCCTGCTCCACAACCTTCAACGAGATCAGCGATCTCGTTTTGGTCATAAGGTCCGCAGCCACGGGTGAGCAGCGACGCCAGCAATTGATGGGCACCACGGCTTCCGATGCAGTCGTGACCACTCCCCCTGGGCAGAAGCAGCTTGGCGCTCATCACGCCAGGCGTTTGAACCGACTCCAGCAGCAGTTCGCCGTTCAACATTGTCCGCTGGCTCCTGGTCGTGCGATGAGAGTGAGCGCTTGGTCAGGACGGAGTCGCTCGGCAGCGGCGTCCTGAAGACGCTCACAACTCCAGGGGGCCATCAAGCTGAGTGGATGGAGCAGCGACTGATGACGATTCCAAAGTGCCTGATTGGCTGCCATCGCTGTGACCTGTCCGGTGGATTCCATCGCGAAACGCAATCCATTGCCGACCAACTGCATGGCGCGATTGCGTTCCCCATCGTTCGGCGTTGTTGTCGATAGACGGTGGAGCTCTCGATGAACCTCCGCTTCGACAGCCTCGAGATCCTCCACTTGGCAGCAGATCTCCAAGGTGATCAGGCTTCCGCGTTCAAGCGACGTGAGATCCATCTCAACGCTTTCGGCGATTTGGAGTGTTTCTCGCAGCCTGGCGACCAAGCGGGATCGCCGACCCTCGCTCAACAGGGTGGTGAGCAGATCGGCTCCCATCACCCAATCTTGATCCGCGGCCTGTGGAGCTGGCCAAAGCATCATGAACCGAGCAGCTTCGAGGCGGTCGACGGTGAGTTCATGGCGTCCTGGCCGTAGAACCAAGTCAGAAAGACTGTTTTCTGCAGAGTGATCAGGCAGATCGGCCAGCCGTGAGGCTGCGACCATGGTTTTGGAAATGGCCTGATCTGGCCCTGCGATAGCCAGGCAGAGATTCGAACCGCGGTAAAGCCTTTGGTGAAACTGCCGCATCTTGGCCGGAGACATGGCCATCAAGCTGTTCGATGTTCCCAGAATCGGCCGGCCGTAGTCGTGATCGGCGCACCCCAGCGCCAGGAGCTTCTGCAGGACCTGCTCGTCAGGTTGGTCTGCATATTGAGCGATCTCTTCGAGAACCACCTCCCGTTCCGTTTGGAATGCGTCTTCGGCCAGAGCCGGACACAACACCAAATCCAGAAGCAGCTCCAATGCGCGTGGAGCCTGACCCGAGGGAATCAGGACGTGGAAGTGCACATCATCAAAGCCGGTGGCGGCATTGCTGCTGCCTCCGAGCGCTTCGATTTCGCGGTCGAAGGCACCAGGTGCCAGGGTGCTGCTCCCCTTGAACACCATGTGCTCAAGAAAATGAGCCATTCCATGCTCATCGCTCCGTTCTCCACTGCTGCCAGCTCGGCACCACAGATCGATGCAGGTCAGTGATGCATCGGGCATCGACGCCTCGATGCAGGACACGCCGTTCTTCAGAGTCCACAAGTCGAGAGCTGGGCTATTGCGTGAAGAGGACAGAACTGCGTGGCAAAGTTCCATTCTGTGCCTGCCCAGCGTGAGTCCGTCTTCGATGCCAGACAATCCTGTGGCACTTCACCCATTGGTGATGGTGCTGGCGGATCGGATTCGCGCAAAACGTGCGGATTTGCCTGAGCTGGCCGATCTAGCTCTGGATGAGGAGCTCGCTGCTGTTCAGGGAACCCTTGACGGTGAGCGGTTGTTCATCGGAAACGAGCTGCATCGCTGCAGGGGCATGCGCAAACTGCATCTCGAACTGGCACGCCTCGGGAATGGCTTGCAGATTCTTCACTGCGTCTGGTTTCCAGATCCTTGCTTTGATCTACCGATTTTCGGGGCCGACATCGTCGCTGGGCCTGCCGGTATTTCAGCGGCCATCGTCGATTTATCACCGGTGAAACCAACACTGCCGTCTGGCGTGGAAGCCAGCCTGAGCAGTTTGGCCATTCCCCCGTTTCGTCAGGTGCGTGATCTTCCTGGATGGGGAACCATTTTTTCGTCCTATGTCCGATTTATCCGGCCTGATGGAGCGGAAGAAGAGGCTTGGTTTGTCGAACTGGTCGACAGCTATTTAGGCGTGTTGTCAGAGGCGGTTCGTCAGTCCACTCCCGATTCAGCAGATTCACTTTCTACGATCGAGCGTTATGAAGGTCAGCTGAACTACTGCCTCAAGCAGAAGCGCAACGACAAGACCCGTCGGGTTCTCGAAAAAGCATTCAATCCCTCCTGGGCTGACGCTTATATCGAAAACCTTCTCTTTGATAACCCTCCTCTCCCAGCGTGAACCGCAGTCGTTTGGTATTCACCCTCGGTGGTCTCGCAGCCGTTCTCACGCTTGGTTCGGTGGCCTTATTGAGATCTCCGGAACCAACCCCAACACCCATCGAGACAGAGACGGTCAGGCGGGTCGAACCGGTGGCAGCCCTGGGGCAGCTTGAGCCCGCAGGAGAGATTCTTGATTTAGCCGCGCCGACAGCTGGTCAATTTGGAACCCCACGGGTGTCTCAACTCCTGGTGGGCGAGGGGGATGAAATTTCCAGCGGTCAAGTGTTGGCCCTCTTCGACAACCGCGATGCACTACTCGCTGATGTGGATCGGGTTCGCGCCCAGATCAGCTCCCTTGATCAGCAAATCAAACTCCAGGAGGTGGAAGTTGAGCGCTACACCAAAGCTGCCGAATGGGGTGCCGCTGCTCCAGTTCTTGTTGAAGACAAACGAGATGACTTGATTCGTCTCCAAGGTCAACGCGATCAGGCTGTGGCTGATCGTCGTGGCTTGCTTGCCGATTTGGCCAATAGTCAGTTGCTATCTCCCATTAATGGGTTGGTTTTAGAGATTCATGCCCAGGTTGGTGAACGCCCTGGCTCCGATGGAGTCATGAGTGTTGGTGCCAGCCAAACCATGCAGGCGTTGGTGGAGGTTTACGAATCGGATGTGGCCCGTGTGCGCCTTGGTCAAACGGTCAGTTTGTTGAGCGAAAACGGCGGTTTTGACGGTGCACTCAGCGGACGTGTGGTCAAGATCAGCCCGCAAGTTCAGCAACGTGGTGTGTTGTCAACGGACCCGACAGGAGATGTCGATGCACGGGTGATTGAGGTCAATGTGGCTTTGGATCCTGAGTCGGAGAAACGGGTGTCTCGTTTGGCCGGACTCAAGGTGATCGCTCGTTTTCAGCAGCCGTGATGAAGCGGTTCTGGCAAGGGCGGCGCATCCCGCTCTCCTGGATGTTGCTAACGCGTCAACCCGTGCGTTTGCTGGTTGCCCTGGCCGGCATCAGTTTCGCGGGAATTCTGATGTTCATGCAGCTGGGGTTCCGCGATGGCTTATTTGACGCCAGCGTCACCATCCATCGCATGTTTGATGCTGATCTTGTGCTGATCAGCCCGCGATCGACCAGTTCGGTTCGGATGGCTGATTTCCCACGCCGGCGGCTCATTCAGACTCTTGCCGATCCTGATGTAGGTGGAACCTCCCCAGTGCACTGGGGTTTGATGCTTTGGAAAAATCCTGAGACCCGTCGAAATCGGCCGATTTTGGCGTTGGGTTTCAATCCAGATGATCCGTTTTTCGAAGCTGACGCTTTACCTCCGGAAGCCTCGGCTCTGAAACAGAAAGGGCGCATCCTTTTCGACCAGTTGTCCCGTCCAGAATTCGGGCCTATCGCGGATTGGTTTCGCGATGGACGAGCCGTCGAAACCGAGATTGCCGGCAATCGCGTGCGCGTGGCAGGGCTTGTCAGCCTCGGCACCAGTTTTGGCGCTGATGGAAATTTAGTGACCAGCAGCGAAACCTTTTTGGACCTTCAGCCTGGAAAGCCCACTGGTGCCATTCAGGTTGGTCTGATTCGGTTGCGTCCGGGGGCCGATGCTGAACAGGTGCGTCAGCGCCTGGAGAATCAGCTCCCGAACGATGTGTCCGTCTTCACCAAGAAGGGGTTCATCGACTTCGAGCAGAACTACTGGCGGACGAGCACTTCGATTGGGTTCATTTTCACCCTGGGGGCTGCCATGGGCTTCGTGGTGGGCTGCGTCATCGTTTACCAGGTGCTGTACACCGATGTCAGTGAACACCTGCCGGAATACGCCACGCTCATGGCGATGGGGTATCGACTCAGCCACCTCCTTGGGGTTGTCGTTCGAGAAGGCTTTTATCTCGCAGTGATGGGCTACCTCCCTGCTTATGCGGCAGGACAAGGTCTCTACTGGTTTGTCCGCGACGCAACGCGATTGCCGGTTGGCATGAATGTCACCCGCGCCATGACGGTGTTCATCATGATTCTCGTGATGTGCATGCTCTCGTCAGTTCTGGCGATGCGACGCCTGGTGGATGCAGATCCCGCGGAGATCTTCTGATGCAGAGCCAAGCGGTCCAGATTCAAGGCTTGTCCCACAGCTTTGGCAGCGGTGGGATGAAGCGTGAGGTGCTCAAGGGCATTGATTTGACGATTGCCCCCGGTGAAGTTGTTCTTCTCACAGGGCCGTCGGGCTGCGGCAAAACCACACTTCTCACCTTGATTGGAGCTCTCCGTACGGTCCAGGCCGGGGCTGTTCAAGTGTTGGGTCAACGTCTTGATGGTGCTGGGAGGCGTCAACGGCAGCAACTCAGACGTCGCATCGGCATGATTTTTCAAGGGCACAACTTATTGCGTTGCCTGACGGCTGAACAGAACGTGCAAATGGGTTCTGATCTTCTGCCTGGTTTGAGTTATCGCGCTCGTCGAGATCAAGCGCGTGAATGGCTGCGTTCGGTTGGTTTAAGTGACCACATGAGCAGTCTTCCCCACGACTTGTCCGGAGGTCAGAAACAACGTGTCGCGATTGCTCGTGCTTTGGCCGCCCATCCCAATTTGCTGCTTGCCGACGAGCCCACTGCTGCGTTGGACAGTGTGACTGGACGAGAAATCGTTGAGTTGTTGCGACGGTTAGCCCGTGAACAATCCTGTGCAGTGCTCATGGTCACGCACGATCCACGCATTGTTGATGTCGCCGATCGTCTCCTTCAAATGGAAGATGGATCTCTGCTTCAAGCTGTTGAGTAAGATGAGTCGATCTGAACCAATCTTGAATCGCGAATGGCCAAGCGCAGGAATCTGAAGAAGGAAAAGCAGGAGCGGAATCGCGCCTACGCCCGCAAATTCAAGAAGCGCAAGATGAGAAATGATGGCCGTGGAGAAGGTGCTGGTAACGGCGTCACAGGTACTGCCAACAATGGCGGTGCAGCTGACTGAGCCAGCCTCCAATTGTTGAAGAACAGGGGAGCGAGGCTCCCCCTTTTTTGTGGTCACTAGCGTTCAAGAGCCCTATCCGGGAGCGTTTTGCGATGTTGATCAGCGTTGTCATTCCGACGTATAACCGCCTCCCGATTCTCGAAAAGTGCCTGCGTGCGCTCGAGTCTCAAACCCTCCATGGAGCCCTGGATGGTTTTGAAGTCGTTGTTGTCGACGATGGTTCGACGGATGGGACCGTTGACTGGCTTCAGCAACGTGGTGAGCAGTTTCCCCACGTCAGGCTGATTCAGCAGGAACATGGAGGCCCTGCTGAAGGACGCAATCGCGGCGTTCACCAAGCCAACGGTGATGTGATTGTGTTCATCGACAGTGATCTGGTTGTCACTGAGAGCTTCTTGGCGTCCCATGCCAGGGCACTGGAACGCTCATGGCGTCATCGGGGTAATCGTCTGTCGTTTACCTACGGAGCCGTGGTGAACACAGCCAATTTTGAGAACCCAACCGAGGAGCGGCACAAACTTCGTGATTTGTCCTGGGCCTATTTCGCAACGGGCAATGTCGCCATTGATCGGGGCGTCTTAGAAGCATCCGGATTGTTCGATACAGGCTTTCGGTTGTATGGCTGGGAAGATTTGGAATTAGGCGAAAGGCTGAGACGGATGGGCGTTGAGCTTGTGCGCTGCCCTGAGGCCGTTGGTTATCACTGGCACCCTGCCCTCAGGCTGGAACAAATTCCTGACCTGGTTCGTGTCGAACGCGAACGCGCCAAAATGGGATTGGTGTTCTACCGGAAACATCCGACGCGTCGTGTGCGCTACATCATCCAATTCACCTGGTTGCACGTCTTGCTGTGGGAACTGCTCACGCTTGGTGGTGTCTTGAATGAACGGTCGCTCAAACCGCTTTTGGCCTGGTTGATCCGTCGCGGTCAACCAGGTTTGGCCATGGAGTTATTGCGTCTTCCTTTGAACAGGATCAGTGTTCGAGCCATGGTCAGCGAAGCCAAAGTTCAGGGACTCAGGCCTTCGTTTTGATAACTTCATAGGGTTCTTTCACACCGCACACCTGCCCGTTTCGGGTGATCGTTGATCCAACTAGGTCTTTTGACCTGTTGTTTTACGGCCCTGGCAGGTGGAGGCGAACCCGAAACCTCACAACATGGCTGTCGTCACTCTCGCCGAAATGATGGAGGCGGGTGCTCACTTTGGGCATCAAACCCGTCGTTGGAATCCCAAGATGTCGCGCTACATCTATTGCGCGCGCAATGGTGTCCACATCATCGACCTTGTGCAGACCGCCGTCTGCATGAACAACGCCTACAAATGGACGCGTTCTGCTGCACGCAGCGGAAAGCGTTTTCTGTTTGTTGGGACCAAGAAACAGGCTTCTGAAGTCGTGGCGCTCGAAGCAGCACGCTGTGGAGCCTCCTACGTGAACCAGCGTTGGTTGGGCGGAATGCTCACCAACTGGACCACGATGAAAGCCCGGATCGACCGTCTCAAGGATCTCGAGCGGATGGAATCCAGTGGTGCCATCGCGATGCGCCCCAAGAAGGAAGGTGCTGTTCTTCGTCGGGAACTTGAGCGTCTTCAGAAGTATCTGGGTGGTCTGAAGAACATGCGTCGCCTACCTGACGTGGTGGTTCTTGTGGACCAGCGCCGTGAATCCAACGCCGTTCTGGAAGCCCGCAAGCTCGATATCCCGTTGGTGTCGATGCTCGACACCAACTGTGATCCCGATCTTTGTGAGGTGCCGATTCCTTGCAACGACGACGCGGTTCGTTCTGTTCAGCTTGTGCTCGGTCGCCTGGCAGATGCGATCAATGAAGGTCGCCATGGCAACAATGAGCAGCGCGGTGGCGACGACGCCGAAGGCTGAGCTGTTGCACTGACACTTTGATTGAAGCCGCCGCTCTGCTGAAGCAGGTCGGCGGCTCTCTCTATCCAACCCTGTTTTTTCACCCCACTTCCGATCCGATGGCTGCCGTATCCGCCAAGCTTGTCAAAGACCTGCGCGACAAGACCGGCGCGGGAATGATGGACTGCAAGAAAGCTCTTGCTGCGACCGATGGCGACACCAACAAAGCTGTTGAGTGGCTGCGTCAGAAAGGCATCGCTAGTGCTGAGAAGAAATCCGGTCGTACTGCTGCTGAGGGTTCCATCGGCAGTTACATCCATACCGGTGCCAGGGTCGGCGTTCTCGTTGAAGTGAATTGCGAGACCGATTTCGTCGCTCGTGGCGACATCTTCCAGGCGCTACTCCGCGATATCTCCATGCAGGTTGCAGCCTGCCCCAACGTCGAATACGTCACCACCGACGAGATCCCCGATGAGATCCGTGAACGTGAGAAGGCCATCGAAATGGGCCGTGACGACCTCGAGGGCAAGCCTGACCAGATGAAGGTGAAAATCGTTGAGGGCCGAATTGGTAAGCGTCTCAAGGAGCTTGCGTTGATGGAGCAGCCTTTCATTAAGGACAGCTCGCTCACCGTGGCTGATCTTGTGAAACAGACCGCTGGCAAGATCGGCGAGAACGTGAAAGTGCGTCGATTCACCCGCTACACCCTTGGCGAGGGTATCGAGGTTGAAGAGAACGATTTCGCTGCCGAGGTGGCATCCATGCAGAACGCCGGCTGATTCGAGTGAGCACGACGGACAACAGGTCCGGTTACGACCCGGAATCGCAGTTGACACAGCTTCAGCAGCTTTGTCGGCAGCGGTCTCGGGTTCTTTATCGCGATCAAGCGCTTTATTTGCAGGTGCTACGCGATGAATTGCTTGATCGGACGCTTCAGGCGCTGTTTGCCTTGGTGAGTCGAGTGGAGCCATCGCGTTTCTCAGCACTACCAGCGGAGACGCGGGAACGCTTTCAGGCTTCGGTCACCGACTTATCAAAGCGCTGCTCAGCTCTGCTGACCGTTGAGCAGTTGATGGTGTTGGCGCAACAACTTCAGGACGAATCCGTTCGCCAGGATGAGCGCTCGCGCCAGGAAATGGTGAAGGTTCTTGGTAAGCAGCTTCAGCAGACGAACCAGATCGGAGCAGAGCCGAGTCGTCCTGCGTCTGAGCCCAAAGGATCCGTTCATCTGAGCTTGGATCCACCACTTCAGCAGCCAGAACTCTTCGGGCTGCAGCGACCATCTCCAGCATCTCAAGATCAGCCGTCGGAGATGGAAACGGAGGCTGAGCCTTCAGAGGATTCACTCGATGAGCGCGTGGATGATTTGGATGTGCTCCAATCTCTTTTTGAGCTTGCTGGTGAAGCTCTGCAGTCTCAGTCTGCTGAGGATGTCGGAGAGTCCCGTCTGACGGCTCCGTCGTCCGATGCGCTGAGTACGGATTTTCTTCCCGCGATGCCAGACGCGCTGTTGCACTGGATGCAAGCCATGGAGCTTGCGTTGGCACGTCGTCTGCGCAATCTGTCGCATGCCATCAACGTCGAGATGTTGCGCTCGGGACTCGCGAACGCTCTGTTGCCGATCACATTGCTGGAAGCGGTGCTCCGCGGACAGGTGGAGACCCAGTCCAGTGCCAGCAATGTCGTTCGCCTTCGTCTACCGATGCCGATTGGCGAGTTCGAGCAGGGAATGGATGTCCTTTGTCTGCTGCTGCGCAGCAGCGAATTCGAATTTGATAGCCCCAGATTGCGCCGTGTTCGTCATCGATTGCACGAGCACCAGGCTGCACTGCTCAAAATGGTGCAGCAGCAACGCCACTGGCAACGTCGTGTCCTTGATCGCGAAGCGCTAAAGCATTGGCAGAGCCCATCCGATCAGACCCCACCAGGGGGTTGAATCGTGAGCAGCTCGATCAGCTGCTCACTTGGCTGCGCCCGCTTCAGAAGGCCCTGAATCTTGAGGCAGATCAAGACTTTTGCGATGTTCAAGGGCGTCAGCAACGTTTTCATCAGTTTCTGTTGGCTGAGTTGCATCGGCCCCCCGATTTGCCATTCCCTCCAGGGGTGTCCGATCGTCTGAACCGACTTCTCCAGGGGTACGACAGCTACGCGACGTCAAGCCTCCCCACACGCCGGCGGTTGGTGACGGAAACCCGTCAGTGGCTGCATGAATTGCGGTTGCGCTTAGAGCCGTCTGCTCCCATGGCGCCGCCACGGCTTCGTCGTCGTGATGGTCAGTCCTCCGCGTCAGCAAGTGCTTCGGCCCAGCGGCGTCTGAGTTTGGAGAGCCCTTTGTTGGAGCTCAACGGTGTTGGCCCCAAGCTTGCGGCTCGCCTGGCAACACTGGGTTTGCTGTTGGTGCGCGATCTGCTGCGCTACTACCCGCGGGACCATGTCGATTACGCCCGGATGCGGCGAATCGAAGCCCTTGTCGTTGGTGAAACCGCCACGTTGGTGGCGACTGTGCGTCGATGCAATGGCTTTGTCAGCCCTCGAAACCCCAATCTCGCCATCCTGGAACTTCAGTTGCAGGATCCCACCGGTCGATTGAAGGTCACGCGGTTCTTGGCTGGCAAGCGCTTTAGTTCCACCGCTTATCTCAAGGGTCAGCAAAGGTTTTATCCCCTCGGTGCCAAGGTCGCTGTGAGTGGTCTTGTCAAAGACGGTCCCTATGGGCTGTCCTTTCAAGATCCTTTGATTGAAGTTCTCGATAGTGCCGACGGAACAATCAAATCGGATCAGATCGGACGTTTGCTTCCGGTGTATCCGTTAACCGAAGGTCTTGCCGCGGATCGATTTCGACAATTGATGCATCAGGTTTTGCCACTCACCCGTCAGTGGCCTGAACCGCTCTCTGTTCAAGAACAGCAGCACTACGGCGTCATTCCTGTTGCTGATGCTTTGAAGGCACTGCATTCACCCAAGACTCGGGACGATCTCGATCAGGGACGTCATCGTCTTGTATTTGACGAGTTTCTATTGCTTCAGCTTGGACTGCTGAGGCGTCGTTCGGAATTACGAGCGCGGTCGGCACCCGACCTTCTGATTGACCGTCAGGCGGATGGATTGGTCGAGCGTTTTTTGGCATTGCTTCCTTTTCAGTTCACCGCTGCGCAGTCGAGGGTGTTTGCAGAGATTGAGACCGATCTCGCGCAACCCGAGCCGATGGCGCGATTGGTGCAGGGTGATGTGGGCTCCGGCAAAACGGTGGTCGCGATTGCTGCATTGCTCAGCACAATCGAGGCTGGGTGGCAGGGGGCGTTGATGGCGCCAACGGAGGTCCTTGCGGAGCAGCATTACCGCAATCTCTGCACATGGCTGCCGGCGCTTCACGTGAGTGTGGAGCTGTTGACCGGCTCAACACCCAAATCCAAGCGACGGCGACTGTTGGACGACTTGGCCAATGGATCACTGCAGGTGTTAGTTGGAACCCATGCCCTGCTTGAGGATCCCGTTGTCTTTTCCAGGTTGGGTTTAGTTGTTGTGGATGAGCAGCATCGTTTTGGTGTTCATCAACGTGATCGGCTGCTGAACAAGGGGCTGCAGCCTCATCTGCTGACGATGACGGCAACACCGATCCCCCGAACATTGGCGTTGTCGCTGCATGGAGATCTTGATGTCAGCCAGATTGACGAACTACCTCCAGGACGAACGCCAATCCGAACGGTGATGTTGACCGCTGCCAAACGCGATGAGGCCTATGCGTTGATCCGTGAGGAAGTTCTGAAAGGTCAAAGGGCCTACGTCGTTCTTCCCTTGGTAGAAGAGTCAGACAAGCTTGACCTGCGATCGGCGGTGGATGTCCATGCCGAATTAGCTGGGGAGGTTTTTCCTGATTTATCAGTCGGTCTGCTCCATGGGCGCTTGTCGAGTGCCGAGAAACAGGAGGTTTTAACGGCGTTTTCTCAAGGTGATGTCCAGATCTTGGTCTCCACCACTGTGGTTGAAGTGGGTGTTGATGTTCCGTCGGCCAGCGTGATGGTGATCGATCATGCCGACCGCTTCGGTCTGGCTCAACTTCACCAGCTCCGTGGTCGTGTCGGTCGTGGTGCAGCAGCGTCGCACTGCTTACTGATCAACGGAAGTTCCAACCCTCTGTCTCGTCAGCGGCTTGATGTGATGGTGCGATCCACCGATGGTTTTGAGATCGCTGAGATGGATCTGCGCTTTCGTGGTCCTGGTCAAGTGCTCGGGACGCGTCAATCGGGACTCCCCGACTTAGCGCTGGCGAGCTTGGCCGATGATGGTGCTGTGCTTGAGGAAGCCCGTTCTGCTGCCCAACAAATTCTGCAGACAGACCCTGCGCTGAGCGAGCATCCTGTGTTGGACGAGCTGCTCAAGGAACAGCAACGTCGCTTGTCCGGCGGTACTCCATTGAACTGATGCGTCCTTGGTCGTGCATTCCCATCAACGAGAGCAACGAGGAACTCCGCTCTTTACCGCATGAGTTTTTGCGGCTGGAACCCCATCCCTATGCGAGTGCCGGAGCTCCCTACGGTGCTGATGTGGATCCGTTCCGCTTGCGTTCTGGCGTTGTGGAGCGACTGTGCTCTGCTCAGCATCTGCTGATTCAACGGGAGCCATCACTTCGCTTGGCAATTTTTGATGCTTGGCGCCCCATTGCCGTTCAAGCCTTCATGGTGGAGTTCACGACAACAGCCCTTTGCCAGGAGCGGGGGATTAATCGTGACGATCCGAACCAGCGATCTGCGGTTGAAGCGGTGGTCCGTGATGTCGGTCGCTTTTGGGCTCCACCAAGTCGCAATCCAGCCATGCCACCGCCCCACAGCACCGGTGGAGCTGTGGATCTCACTCTTGCGAGTGGCGACAACGGTTGCCCCTTGGATATGGGCGGTGCCATTGATGAAATTGGTGCTGTGTCAGAGCCAGATCACTTCGCCACGGCGTCATTGGCCGATCAGCAAATCTTCCATAAACGTCGGTGTCTGCTTCGAGATGTGATGGCAGCTGCTGGGTTTGAGCAGCATCCCAATGAGTGGTGGCATTACAGCCATGGTGATCAGCTGTGGGCTTGGCGATCAGGGGCCTCCACCGCGATCTATGCAGAGGCTCCAATCAGGTCTGCGACGGCTTGATCGCCGATTTTGCCGATGTGATCGCCGAAACTGCGGCGTCCACCGGCCTGTTTCCAACTCAAGAGCAAGGGCTCCAGGGTGGTTTCGAGATCTGCCAGTGGCATCTTTTCGAGGTAGGGCTTGCCCAGACGTTGCAGGTTTGGCGTTCCGCCAAGCCACAGTTGGTATTGGTTGAGCCCATTGCCGACGAGTCCAAGTTCTGCCATGTACGGCCTTGCACAGCCATTTGGACAACCTGTCATTCGAACCAACAACGATTTTTCGATGTCGAGCCGCCTGAGTTGGGCATCCAAACGATCGAGTACATCGGGAAGAATCCGTTCCGACTCGGTGATGGCCAGACCGCAAGTCGGTAGAGCCGGACAAGCAATGGCATGTCGGGCTAGTGGTGATGGGGCATCTGGCACCTCAAAACCAAGGGCTGCTAAGTCAGCCCGGATCGCTGCTCGTTGAGCGGTTCCGATGTTGCAAAGCAGCAGGTCTTGATTGGCGGTTAATCGAATTTCCAGTTGATAGGTTTCAACAATCCGGCGCAGTCCTTGCTTCAGCTCGCCATTTAAGCGACCGCACAGCAGCGGTAGGCCGACGAACCAAAGTCCAGCCTTTTGGCGGTGCCAGCCGAGGTAATCGAGCAACTTTGCTTTCGGCTCGTTGCGCAAACCTTTGAGGTTTCCTTTGAAATAGTTGCTCGTCAGGGTTGTGCGGAACCACTGAATTCCCTTGTCGTGGATTAGATATTTCATCCGGGCGTGTTTGCGGACCTCCCGGTCTCCGTGATCACGCTGTAAAGCAAGAATCGCTTGAACGACGTCAAGAACATCGCCAGCTTCCACATAGCCAAGGGGATCGGCGGTTCTTGCGAACGTCTCTTCTTTGTTATGTGTGCGGCCCATCCCGCCGCCCACGTAGACGTTGCAACCTCGGAGCTGCCCCGATGGATCTGTAAACACCACCAATCCAATGTCTTGGGTGAGGAGATCGACCGAGTTGTCACCTGGAACCGTGACTGCAACCTTGAATTTTCGTGGCAGATAAGTGTCGCCGTAGAGCGGTTCATCAGAGCTGCCCGAAAACAGGCCTGGCTCCGATTGCCGCTGTCTGGCTTTGCGGACGTCCGTACTCGGTTTGAACCGATAGCTCAGGTCGCCATCCACCCAGAGATCGAGGTAAGAGCCCTCGGCGGCTTCCGGACTGAGCAGATCGGCGATGTCGTCCGCCAAACGTCGGGCAATGGGGTAGCCCCCTTTCTCAAATGGGGCTGGGGGTGCCATCACATTGCGGTTGATATCCCCGCAAGCGGCAAGGGTGGAGCCAAGGTTGCGAACGATGGTTCCGATGACCTCTTTCAAATCTGCCTTGGCAATGCCATGCATCTGAAAGGCTTGTCGTGTCGTCGCTCTCAGCGATCCGTCTCCAAGACGGTTGGAAAGGTCATCGAGGGCTAGGAACAACTGGGCAGGAATGCGTCCACCTGGACTGCGCAGGCGCAGCATCATTTGCCAGCTGCGGACCTTGTCGGTTTTGCGAAGTTCGCGGTGGTGCTGCTGATAGCTGCCGTGGAATTTCAGCAGCTGAACGGCATCTTCACTGAAGCGGATCTCCTCATTGGCGAGTTCAGTGAGCAAGGGCTCGCGCAAATGATTGCTATCGAGCTTCCGCTGCTCCGCCTTGGGGAGTCCCTTGTTTTCGCTGTCCGCCACTGGCACCGCGCGTCCGCTCACCCGTAATTGGAGTACTTAAGTCGAAGCTAGCGAAACGGCTTCCAATACAGTCGCCATCGGCTTGATCAGTGGCGTGACGACAACGTTTCTTCTTGAGATTGGGACTGAGGAACTTCCCGCTGATTTTGCATCTCAGGCGCTTGCTCAGCTTGAGCAGCTTGTGCGCCGGGATTTGAAGGACGCACGGCTCACCCATGGTGCCGTCACCGTCACTGGGACACCGCGACGCCTGGTGGTGTCTGTGGACGATCTGGATGAAGAACAAAAGGAACTTCGGGAAGATCGCAAGGGTCCACCGGTGGCCCAGGCGCTGAAAGATGGTGTTCCTGGTCCGGCTGCGATCGGCTTTGCCAAGCGCTGCGGTGTCGACCCCTCAGACCTGGTCGAGCGTGAGACCCCAAAGGGCCCCTGTTTGTTCGCGACGGTGCTCACACCCGGCTGCACCAGCGCTTCATTGCTCCCTGCGCTCATCCTGAGTTGGATCGATGCTCTACAGGGACGCCGCTTCATGCGTTGGGGCACCGGTGCCCAGCGCTTCAGCCGACCGATCCGTTGGTTGGTCGCCCTGCTGGGTGACGCTGTGATTCCTGTCGAACAGGCCGGTTCGGACCCGGTGGTGCGAAGCGATCGCTACAGCCGCGGCCATCGTCTTCATGGTGACCAGCCTGTAGAGATCAAAAATGCATCCAGTTTTGCCGAGGTGCTTGCCGCCCAGGGGGTTCTGGTTGACCGCGCAGCCCGAGCAGCCCTGATCCGACGCAGCATCGACGAGGCTGCAGTCGCTGCTGAGGGTGTTCCCAATTGTCCTGACAGCCTCTTCGACGAACTGGTTGATCTTGTGGAAGATCCCCACGTTCTCAAAGGTCGGATTGCTGATCGTTTTCTTGCACTCCCTCCAGAGGTGATCAGCACGGTGATGCAATCGCATCAGCGTTATGTCCCCTTGGATCGACCTGACGTCGAGCTTGATCCCTTGCGGCTGTCGGCGGACGCGGTGCTTTGTCCAGAGTTCTTGCTGGTGAGCAATGGGCTTCGCTCTGCCTCAGACACAATTGTTCGGGGCAATGAACGCGTTCTTACGGCTCGTCTTGCCGATGCAGAGTTCTTTTTGGGTGTGGATCGGCGCCAGTCCAGTGCAGAGCGACGGGAGTCTTTAGCTCGTGTCACCTTTGCTGAGGGCCTTGGCAGCCTGCGTGATCGTTCCGATCGGATTGAACGGATTGCCTCCGTTTTGCTGGACCATCTCTCCTTGAAGGATCAGGTCGCGACGGCAGCCCGTCGAGCGGCTCAGCTTTGCAAACACGATCTGGTGAGTCAGATGGTGGGCGAGTTCCCTGAACTCCAAGGACTGATGGGCGGGAAGTATCTGTTGGAGGAAGGCGAGTCGCGGGATGTTGCCGTCGCTGTCGTTGAGCACTACTACCCCCGAGGTGCTGGGGATGCTTTGCCTGGTTCAGATGCCGGCGCTGTTGTGGCTTTGGCGGAGCGGCTGGAACTTTTGCTGAGCATTTATACCAAGGGAGAGCGCCCCAGTGGCTCTTCGGACCCCTATGCGTTGCGCCGAGCGGGCAATGGTTTGCTGTTGATTCTCTGGGAGCGAGGCTGGCGCCTCAATCTTGAGGCACTGCTTGATGTCTTAGCCCCGATTTGGTGCGACACCTTGTCCTCGTTCGGTTGCGATCCGAACGCTCTGAAGGCGGATCTCATTCAGCTCTTGCGCCAGAGAGTTGTGTCTCAACTCGAGGATGAGGGCCATCCTGCTGATCTTGTTCAGGCGGTTGCTGGAGACGGCGTGTCCGATGAGCAGCTCCTCAGTGATCCCCTCGATGTTCGTGAACGGATTCAGCTGCTGACCGCCTTGCGTGAGCAGCAACGGCTTGCTGCTGTTCAAGCCGTCGTTCAACGGGCCGCCCGTCTGGCTGAAAAGGGCGACTTGGCTTTGTCTTGCCTCGATCCTGCGACCGTGATCGATCCCAAGCGTTTTGAATCCTCGAGCGAAGCAGCCATGCTCGCAGTGATCGAACGCCTCCATCCGCTTGCCGCAGGTCGTGATTACAAGGCACTGGCGGATGCACTGGTCGAGGCCACGCCCGCTCTTGAAGCGTTCTTCGACGGTGATGAGTCTGTGATGGTGATGGCTGACGATCCTCAGCTGCGGAACAACCGCCTCAACCTTTTGGGTGTTCTGCGAAATCAGGCGTCTCAACTCGCCCGTTTCGAACTGATTCAGTCCTGAGGTCATGCTGTCTGGCTTGGCTACCTCAGGTCAGACAGGTTTTTCAGAATGACGAATTCTTCAGATCAGACCAAGGCGTCATCCCCAACGTCGCAGCCACCAGTAGTGATTAAGCAGGGAGGCAATGGCCTCGGATTGGTTCTTGCGGCGTTGATTCTTGCTGGAGCCGTCGTGTACAGCATCAATGTCTGGTCCACCACGCGCAAGGAGACTGCCCCTGGAGTGAAGCTTCAGCAAGGGCTTGAAAAGGTTCGAGACGCGGCACAAAAAAAGCTGGAATCAGCTCAGTGATTCCAGCTCGATACGTTGGGTGAAATCAGTGTGGGCTGTTTAGCCCACTTCTGCTGTTTCCTTGTTTTGGCTCTTGGCCTTGATGGCTTGGGAGGCTTCGTCAGCCAAGAAATCACCGTCTGAGCGACCGACGGCTGAGGGGACTGGACCGTACTTGGATGGAGCTAGAGCTTCACCACGCAACAGGCTGCCAAAGGTGCGCATGGTCAGCTTGATCTGCTGCCAGGGGTTCATCATCACCACGCGTTTGTACAGGTAGCTGTCAAACGTCAGTTTCTGGACGTCTTTGTCGTCGCACATTTCGACAAAGGCTTCCCGAGCTGCGTCGTTGCGGTAGAAAATCCGCTGCAGAATGTCCAATACGGCGTACGTGGCGCCGTACTTGCGATCCCAACGCTTCAGGTAGGTCGATTTAATCTCTCGCTCGCTGGGGATTTTGGCTCCGTTGTTCGTGATTTCGACGATGGCCTCAGCGCACATCCGCCCACTTTTCGCTGCGAAGTAAATCCCTTCGCCGGAACTTTTGGTGACATACCCAGCGGCATCGCCGACGAGTGCCATTCGGCCAACGACTCGACGTGGCCTTGGATGTTCAGGAATGGGGTGGGCTTCAACCTTGATTACTTCGCCCTTAAACAGACGCTTACTGGCCCGCTCGCGGATGCCTTTTTGCAGACCTTTGATCAGGCTCTGGTTTTGCTGCATGGTTCCCGTTCCAACCGCAACGTGGTCGTATTTGGGGAAGACCCAGGCGTAGAAATCAGGGGAAACATCCGTGCCGACATACATCTCGGCCAGATCTTCGTAGTAGCTCATCTCTTCCGGTGGAATCTTGATTCGCTCCTGGAAGGCAATCGCCACGTTGTAGTCACCGGCATCCATCGCTTTGGCGACACGGGAGTTGGCTCCGTCGGCGCCAATGATCAGATCAACTTCGAGTGTCTTGGCCTCTCCTGTTGGTCCGCCGCCGCTGTAGTCGGCGTAGTGGAGGGTGTAGGGCCCTTGTCTGTTGTTTCCTGTATCGATCTTCTGGACCAGGCCATTCACCAGAGTGGTCCCGAGGTCGGCGGCTCGGTTGCGGAGAAAAGCATCGAAGACTTCGCGCCGGCACATGCCGATGTAGGCGTTGTCGTCGTATCCGAGCGGATCCAGGCGAATGTCGACTTCGCGGTTGGAAGGCGAAATCATCTTCATGTTTCGCACCTTCCGATCGATGATGTCGTCCGGTAGGTCGAATTCCTCAACCATGCACAGAGGAATTGCACCCCCACAGGGCTTGGCGTTGTCGAGTTTGCGCTCAAAAAGCCAGGTTTGAATGCCTGCTTTGGCAAGCACTTCTGCTGCACAAGCACCACTGGGGCCGCCGCCCACTACCGCAACACGCAACATCTCAGCCCATCTCCGCTGGATTGTTCTCAAAAACTACCACTGCAACTGGGCTTTGCGTGGCTTGGACTGGCCCCCGCCCTTACGATCGAAACATCACGCATCAGCGTTGTGCCACGAGGAGCATCTGCACGACGTCAATTGCGCGATGACATTCCCGTTGCTCGCCGCTCTGTACCGTCCCGACGGAGAGCAAAAGGGGTTGGTCTTCGTCTTTTTGTTGCGTCCCTGTTGGTTTGTTCAGGGGCCGTTTTAACGGTCGTTTTCGTCCTTGATCAAACCTCCCAGCGTGCCCAACAGCCAGAGGTGCAGGAACGAGGGTTGCCAAGCCGTCCCTCGTCGGATGGGCGTTTGCTGGGGCACTTTCCTTATCTCCAGGCCGATCGCTCGGAACTGATCACCTTTTCCCCCGGCATACAACTTCATGTCGATGCGGCCGAGGCTCTTGCAGCGATGCGTCAAGCCGCTGCAGCAGATGGTGTCGATCTGCGTTTGCTCAGCGGATTTCGTTCCATCGACCTCCAGGAGTCGATTTTCTTTGATGTGGCATCTGAGCGGAATCAGACTGCGGAAGAGCGCGCAAGAGTTTCAGCACCACCGGGCTATTCCGAGCACAGCACTGGCTATGCCATTGACCTAGGTGATGGGGATGCTCCAGAAACCAATTTGTCTGTGAGTTTTGAGGACACTTGGTCCTTCCGTTGGCTTCAAGACCATGCGGCTCGTTATCACTTTGTGCTGTCTTTCCCGTATGGAAACCGTCAGGGGGTGAGCTATGAACCCTGGCATTGGCGTTTCGAGGGAACTGCCGATGCTCTCCGCCTCTTCGAATCGGCACGACGCTTTACACGAAATCCGCTGTGAGCAAGCCTGAACTCTTGGCCCCAGCTGGTGACTGGGCAGCACTGAAGGCTGCAGTCTCCAGTGGTGCCGATGCCGTGTATTTCGGGGTCGATGCATTCAACGCACGCCAGCGTGCCGAGAACTTCCGCATCGATGATCTTGATCACGTCATGGCTTGGCTGCATGACCGAGGTGTCAAAGGGTTCCTGACGTTCAACGTGCTGGTGTTCAGCGATGAGCTTCAGCACGCTGCAGACCTTTTATTGGCAGCGAATCAGGCCGGGGTTGATGCCGTCATCGTTCAAGACGTTGGCCTTTGTGGCCTGGCTCGCGTTCTTGTACCCGGGCTCGTGATCCATGGCTCCACCCAGATGTCGATCACGAGTGCTGCAGGGGTCGCTCAGGCTGCGGCACTTGGCTGCCAGAGGGTTGTTCTTGCCCGTGAGCTGTCTTTGGCTGATTTCGAACGGTTAGGCGTTCAACTCCAGCAGCGCCACCTTGCAATGCCTTTAGAAGTATTTGTGCATGGTGCCCTGTGTGTTGCGTATTCCGGTCAGTGTTTAACCAGCGAATCGTTGGGTCAGCGCAGTGCCAACCGTGGCGAGTGCGCTCAGGCCTGCCGGCTTCCCTATGAATTGATCGTCGATGGGCAATCCCTTCCGCTGGACGATCAGCGTTATTTGCTGTCTCCACAAGATCTAGCTGCCTGGGATTTACTTCCTGAACTGGAACGGTTGGGCATCGCGAGCTTGAAGGTTGAGGGTCGTCTTAAGGACTCCACTTACGTGGCCGCAGTCACCGATGCTTACCGCCGCCAGCTTGATCGTGACGATGACGAACCGCTGAACGTCAAGGCAGAGAGGCGACAGATGGAACTGGCCTTTTCCCGTGGCTTGTCCCATGGCTGGCTGGATGGGGTGAACCATCGGCGGTTGGTTCATGGCCGTTGGAGTAAGAAACGTGGCCCTTTGATTGGGCGTCTGCTTCGTGTTGAGTCCGGTGGATGGTTGCAGCTCAGAACTCAGGAACCCCTTCGCAATGGCCAGGGGTTGGTGCTGGAGATGGTGTCGTCTGATCCTTTGCGGCCACCCCAGGAGATCGGGGGTCGGATCATGTCCTGTGAATCCCTGGGCAGGGACAGGGTTCGTTTGCGCCTGGGCCCAGGCCGATGCCATGTCGCTGAGCTCACGCCGGGAGCATCCGTTTGGCTGACGAGTGATCCTTCTTGGTCTCAACACTGGCAGAAGCAAGCCAGACGAGAGGTTCCTACTCAGGACCAAAGTCTTCACCTGAAGGTCAGTGGAGTTCAAGGCGAGCCCTTGCATCTCGAACTGCTGGCCCCCCGCCTTGTGAATGGCGACCCGATGGTGGTTCAGAGTTCGATGCCTGTGCAGCCTGCGAGCCAGCGCCCTTTGGATCAAGCTCGGCTTGAAGACCAACTTGGACGACTAGGAGGCACGGGATGGACGCTTGGGTCGCTGAAGCTAGAGCTCTGTTCCGATGCATTTGTTCCCGTTGCGGAACTGAATCGCATGCGTCGGTCGTTGCTTGAACAAATGACGGCCTCTGGCCTTGCAGCCAAATCAGACCCGGATCAAGCGAATGCAGGGCCAGCGACAGACATTGCGCTGCATCCCACGGCAGCGTTGGAGCCATTGCTTCAACGGGCAGCGGAGCGGTCACCACACTCCTCGCTTCAGTCCCCAGAGTTGATTGTTCTTGTTCGAAGCCTTGAGCAACTTCAAGCACTCACCACGCTCACGGCTACTGACGCACCAATCTCTGCCGTGATTGCTGATTTGGAGCAACCAAGGGAGTGTCGCGAGGCTGTGAGCATCGGCCGCGGAATTTGGCAGGACGGGATTTGGTTGGCCGGTGCACGGATTACGCGTCCCAACGAACGCTGGACCCTGGCACCTCTGATTCAGGCCAGACCGGATGGTTATCTCGTGCGGAATGCCGATCAGCTGGAGGCGCTGACGCCTCTGGCTCCCTGTGTCGGTGATTTCTCACTGAACACTGCCAATCCTTTGAGCGTCGACTGGTACCGACGGTTTTGGGGGTTGAAGCGGATCACAGCCAGTTATGACTTGAATCTGCAGCAATTGCTCGCACTCGTTGAAGGTGTCGATCCCTCGGTTCTTGAGGTGACCTTGCATCAGCACATGCCGTTGTTTCACATGGAGCACTGCTTGTTCTGTGCCTTTCTGTCCGACGGAAAAGACCACACAGATTGTGGACGTCCTTGTGAACAGCACACCGTCACATTGAGGGACCGCAGTGGGGTTGAACATCCTTTGCGTGCGGATTTGGGTTGCCGCAACACCTTGTTCAACGGAACAGCGCAATCAGGCGTTGAGGCCTTTCCCTCCTTGATGCAGGCCGGGGTTCGTCATTTCCGACTGGAACTCCTCGACGAAGATGCGACGGCGACAGTGCGTCGAGTTCGTCTTTACGGCGATGTTTTGGCTGGACGTTTGCCGTCCCGTGAGGTTTGGAAGCGTGAACAGATCAACCATCAACTGGGCGTGACACGGGGGAGCATGCGTGTCAAGGGCCCGGAACGAACCAGTCGAATCTCACGTTGAGATAGCCTGTGTCACTGCGCCTCTGGCGTCTTTAACAATTCCTAACGACACGACCGCATGAGCGCCCAGCAAAAGGCGATTCGCAACATCGCGATCATCGCTCACGTTGACCATGGCAAAACGACCTTGGTCGATGCCTTGCTGGCGCAATCGGGAATTTTCCGCGACAACGAAGCGGTTCCGACCTGTGTGCTGGATTCCAACGATTTGGAGCGGGAACGTGGCATCACGATCCTGTCCAAGAACACAGCGGTCACCTACAACGACACCCGTATCAACATCGTCGATACGCCAGGTCACGCTGACTTCGGCGGAGAAGTCGAACGGGTGCTCGGCATGGTGGATGGATGCCTTCTCATCGTTGACGCGAATGAGGGGCCGATGCCTCAGACGCGTTTTGTATTGAAGAAAGCCCTCGAGCAGGGATTACGTCCGATTATTTTTGTAAACAAGATCGATCGGGCTCGTGTCGATCCAGAAACTGCCGTCGACAAAGTTCTCGATCTGTTTATTGAGCTCGGGGCCGACGACGACCAGTGCGACTTCCCCTATCTGTTCGGTAGTGGTCTTGGTGGCTTTGCCAAGCCAGACATGAAAACGGATAGCGACAACATGCGCCCGTTGTTTGATGCAATTTTGCGCCATGTCCCGCCCCCGGTTGGTGATGCCGATAAGCCTCTTCAACTTCAAATCACAACACTTGATTATTCCGACTTCCTGGGTCGCATTATCATCGGACGTGTACACAATGGTGTGATTAAGCAGGGGCAGAATGCATCCCTAATTAAGGACAACGGTACGATCAAAAAAGGTCGGATCAGCAAGTTGCTTGGTTTTGAAGGCCTGCAGCGTGTCGAAATCGAACAAGCAACAGCCGGTGATTTGGTTGCGGTGGCTGGTTTTGATGATGTGAATATCGGCGAGACGATTGCCTGCCCTGATGAACCCACGGCACTGCCCTTGATCAAGGTGGATGAACCCACCCTTCAGATGACGTTTGTGGTGAACGATTCACCGTTCGCCGGTAAAGAAGGCAAGTTCGTGACCAGCCGTCAGGTTCGGGATCGTCTTGAGCGTGAGTTGCTCACCAACGTGGCTCTTCGCGTCGAAGACACCGACTCACCGGATCGTTTCGCTGTCAGCGGTCGAGGTGAGTTGCACCTTGGCATCCTGATTGAAACGATGCGCCGTGAGGGCTATGAGTTCCAGGTTTCACAGCCTCAGGTGATTTTCCGGACCATCGATGGCACTCCTTGTGAGCCGGTCGAGACCTTGGTGATGGATGTTCCCGAACAGGCTGTTGGTGCCTGTATCGAAAAGCTTGGAACCCGTAAGGGTGAAATGCAAAATATGGAAACCGGCCAAGACGGACGGACTCAATTGGAATTCATCGTTCCTTCAAGGGGACTGATTGGTTTCCGCGGTGAATTCATTCGCGCAACGCGCGGCGAAGGAATCATGAGTCATTCCTTCTTCGAATACCGCCCGATGTTGGGTGATTTCGATACCCGTCGAAACGGTGTTTTGATTGCTTTTGAAGAAGGAACAGCAACGTTCTATGCCTTGAAGAATGCAGAAGATCGCGGTCAGTACTTCATCTCCCCTGGCACCAAGGTCTACAAAGGCATGATCATTGGTGAAAATAATCGTCCTCAAGATCTTGAGATCAACGTTTGTAAGTCCAAGCAGCTCACCAACATGAGATCGGCTGGTGCGGAAGAACTGGACACGCTTCAGGCTCCCGTCCAGATGACCCTTGAGCGTGCTCTCGAGTACATCGGTCCTGATGAGATGCTCGAAGTCACACCGGAGTCGATTCGCTTGCGCAAACTGCCTGCCAAGCGGATGGCGAAGCGCTGATGCCCGAGGCGGACCCCCGCTTTCAGCAGGCTGTTGATCTGTTCAATCGTCATGAGTGGTACGCCGCTCATGACGTCTTTGAAGAGATCTGGCATGAAACCTCCGATCCCGAACGTCGGACTTTGCAAGGAATTCTGCAGGTGGCAGTTGCTCAGCTACACCTCCAACGAGGCAACACCAGGGGTGCAACGATTTTGTTTGGAGAGGCCATGGGTCGGTTGAAAAGGCCTGGGACCCCAGACTTTGGTCTTGATCTTGAATCGCTGTGTACGTGTGTTTCAGAGCGTCTACGCCTGCTGCAGCTGGATCAAGATCCCGAGACTTGCACTGTCCCATCTCTCCGTCTCAGGTCTTGAGACGGAGGTATCGTCATCGAACGTACATTTTTTACGGTCTTTTGGCTTGTCGGCGCTGTTTGCTCGGTTTGGTTGCAGTCGGGGCCGTTTTGACCGCTGCTGTGACAACAGGATTGAGTGCAGCTCGGGCTCAAACCGGTTTGGTAACCATTGAATCCGACCAGCAACTCGCTGATAACAACAGTGGAGTTGTGACAGCTCTGGGAAACGTGCGCTTGATTCACCCTGAGCGTGGGGTGGTCGCCACCAGCCGTCAGGCCCAATACTTCACGAAGGAAGACCGCATTGTTCTGAGCGGTGATGTGGATGTGTCTCAAACTGATGGCACCTCGATCCGTGCTGAACGGCTGACGTTTTTGTTGAGTCAAGATCGTGCAATCGCACAGCCTGCTGAGGGAGCTCAGGTTGTGAGCCAGTGGGTGCTGCAGCAGCAGTCTGAATCCGAGATTGAGGTTGAGGCTCAATGAGCCTGTCCCTGGAAACGGTTTCCATTGCCATTGGAGGTCGACAGCTTGTTGATGCGGTTGATCTCAATCTCAGCCCAGGAGAAGTCGTGGGCTTGCTTGGCCCCAACGGCGCCGGCAAAACCACCACGTTCAATCTCGTGATTGGCCTTCTCCGTCCGGATCTCGGTGTGGTTCGACTGAATGGCATAGAAGTCACGGAACGAACGATGCCGGAACGGGCGCGTCTCGGTATTGGTTATTTGCCCCAAGAACCCAGTGTGTTCCGTCAGTTAACGGTGCGCCAAAATTTAGATTTAGCTCTCGATCAGACCACCCTCAGCTCTCAACAACGAAGGGATCGTCGTGATGAGTTGGTCGACGAGTTTCACCTCTCTGCCTTCGTTGATCGATACGGCTATCAACTCTCCGGCGGAGAGCGTCGCCGCTGTGAAGTGGCTAGGGCCTTGGCTGTTGGTCAACAGGGTCCGATGTTTCTCCTGCTTGATGAGCCTTTTGCTGGGGTCGATCCTCTTGCCGTTGCTGATTTGCAGCAGTTAATTCAATCCCTACGTCAGAAGGGGATGGGGATTTTGATTACCGATCACAATGTTCGAGAAACATTGGCAATTACAGATCGGGCCTACATCCTCAACGATGGAGCCATTTTGGCCAGTGGCCAATCCAATGCGGTTGCTAGTGACCCTCTGGTTCGTCGTCATTACCTTGGGGAGGGGTTTCACTTGTGATGATATTTCGATCTTGGTTACGTCGAATACCTCTTCTGGATCGTTGGTTATTGCGTGAAATTGTTCCGCCCTTGTTGTTTGCTGTGGCGGCTTTTACGGTTCTCGGTCTTTCAATCGGGGTGATGTTTGAGCTGGCTCGCCAGATGGTTGATGGCATGCCCGCGTTGATTGCCCTTCAACTTCTCCTCCTTAATACACCGCGTTTTCTTGTTTTATCACTGCCAATGGCGACGTTGTTCGCCACCCTTTTGGCGTACAGCAAACTTTCGGCTAACAGTGAACTCACAGCACTGCGCAGCCTTGGCGTCTCCACAGTCAGATTGGTGGTGCCAGCCATTGTGCTTTCAGCGCTGCTGACAGCTCTGACATTGCTGTTCAATGACGTCATCGTTCCTCACGCCAATACCCAGGCAGAAATTGCGTTGCAAAGAGGGATCGGACGTGCCATCGCCACCGAACAAGGAGAAGACATTACTTTCACCAATTTCGGCCGGATTCAGGGAACTGCTGCTCAAAAAAGCAGTCGCGGCTTGAAGCAGTTGTTTTATTCCCGTCGTTTTGAAAATGGTGAAATGCTCGATGTCACAGTCCTGGATTTTTCACGGGCTGGATATCGTCAGATGTTGGTTGCTGATAAGGCCATTTGGGATCCAGATGAAGCCAAGTGGGAATTTATTGACGGCATTTCACTCACGCTCAACCCCAATGGCAGTACCACGCGTCTCACTTTTGATCGTCAGTTTTACCCGCTCAGCTCTGGACCGCTTCAGGTGGCCAAAATTCCTGATGACGCCAACAACATGACAGTTGCTCAGGCGCGGATGGCTGAACGGATTGAGGCTGAGGCTGGAAATACCAAAGCTGCTCGCAAGCTGCGCGTGCGGATCCAAGAAAAATTCACGTTCCCGATGGCTTGCGTTGTCTTTGGTCTGATTGGCAGCAGCCTAGGAGCTAGACCCGGTTCACGAACCAGCCGTAGCCAGGGGTTTGGGATCAGCATTCTCCTCATCCTGGGGTATTACGCCTTAAGCGTCAGTTTCAGCTCTTTTGGTGTGAGTGGTGTGTTAACGCCTTTCCTCGCAGCATGGCTACCGGTAGCGATCTCTGTCGCTGCCGGTGGAGTGTTGCTTCGTCAGTCCAGTTGCTGACCAGAAACGTCAGAATTGCTCTCTAGTGGAATGGCCGTCCCCGATTTGTTAAACACTCCATTTGAGCTTGTCACTGGGCTGGGTTTTTCAGCATTTGTGCTGCTGCTATTGGCGTTGCCAATTGGGTTTTGGGCTGTTTCCAGTTCGAAGTCGTCCCCTGTGGTTCGATTGCTTGTTGCAGCAGCGAATCTTCTCCTCACGGCACAGCTTGTATTGCGTTGGTGGCAGTCCGGCCATTTTCCGATCAGCAACTTGTACGAATCACTGTGCTTTCTCGCCTGGGCTTGCACGTTGACTCAGCTGTTGGTTGAACGCAGTTGGTCATCGCCGATTGTGATGGCAGCAGCCACTCCGATGGGCTTGGGTTGCATTGCTTTCGCGAGTTTTGCATTGCCAGATCAACTGCAGGAGGCTGCTCCATTGGTTCCAGCACTACGTTCCAGCTGGTTGGTGATGCACGTCAGCGTGATCATGGTCAGTTACGCCGCGTTGTTGGTTGGCTCATTGCTGTCATTGGCCGTTTTATTGACCGATCGAGGGGATGCTTTGGAATTACGGAGTAGCTCAATCGGAAGTGGTGGTTATCGCAAAGCTCAGGTTGCTTCGAGTGGCGACGTTCTCCAACTTCACTCCATAGAACTCACAACCAGCGAACAAGCCGATAACCTCAGCTATCGGACCATTACGGTCGGTTTCCTTCTCCTAACTGTTGGGATTATCAGCGGTGCCGTTTGGGCTAACGAAGCCTGGGGTAGTTGGTGGAGCTGGGACCCGAAGGAAACGTGGGCTTTGATTTGTTGGCTTGTCTATGCGGCTTATCTACATACCAGACTCAGCCGTGGGTGGCAGGGACGTCGTCCTGCACTGGTTGCAGTTGCTGGTCTTGTAGTGATCGCTGTTTGCTATATCGGAGTCAATCTGCTTGGGATTGGCCTTCATAGTTATGGATGGTTTCTTAGTTGACAGGTTGTTTTTAAAAGGTATTTATAGAGAAGAATAGGTTTTCTAAACTTATCGGGTATAAGATCATCTCAGGCGACGCGATTGCTGGTTTTGTAACTTTGCTTTCTAAGCATAAAGCTTATAAATAAAATTCCTATTTTGTGTTGAAGTGTAGAGAAAATGCGATGCAGTCTACCGATTGATATAAATGAAACTAGTTCGGCAACGAATCAATGATTGGACAATACTTATTGGCGACTGCTTGTGCTGTGGGGTCGTCTTGAACACCCATCCATCCCTTATTGCCAAAGCCGCTAAAGTCGCCTTTTCTGTCAAAAGTCATGTCTTTGCAATCCAATTGATATCTAAAGTTTCGATTCTCTGTTCCGCCTGGCGTTCCTGGCGTATAGCTCGGCGCTACATATCCAACAGTCTTACAGTTAGTCGTCCCGCCGTATCCATGGGGGTTGACATATGTATTGCATACTTGTCGGCCAGGCGAGCCTGGATTGTAATATCCAGATGACCCTGAATATACATTGTTTGTTCTACCAATGAATGTAATGTATCTTCCGTATGAACCTCTAATTTTCAACTGTTTGATCGATCTCTCTTTGTAATTGTAATCCGATGGAGTGTCGACATTGACTGTGCCTGTTGCCGTCCCTTTTTCATTTCCTGTGCCTGAATGGAATTCCATGCAGCCTTTGTAGTCTGCAGCATTTAGGCATTGATCTTCATTGGACCTACTCGCTGACTGCTCAGAATTAGCCTCTGCAATAGTACTTTGATTTTGCGCAAAGGCGTGATCTGTTTGAAATAAGACAGATGTGACCATTAGTCCCGAAGCAAAAGTCGTCATCTGTTTTCTTGCCATGTTATGCATTGACTTGCATTGAGTAGTGTAATTGCTAAGTAATATCTCGACCTGAATCGATGGCTTGTTTGTTATCTCATGCCTTTCAGCTTCACGCATCCCTGAATTGAATAGGATGCGTTTTGTGCATATCATTTCATCGGACTGGATTTCTTTCTTCCATACCTAAGTTTCGACTTTCATGGTCTCTGAGGGTTGAAAGTATTTGACGAACATAGATTTTACGCCACGTCGAGCTTTTTGATGGCCTCAATATGAAACAGTTCGTGTCATTCTCTCTATGTAGATCGACAGGAATCAAGCTTGTTCCATGGTCGAAACTTCGACTCAGCAAGCACCAACGAGGTCTAAAAGAACGACTAGTTGGCACTGCTGCTGTTGAACACACTGAATGGAGAGGCGAACGGGAGAAACCCCCTGCCTGACTCAGGAAACAATCCACTCCTTTCTGTTAGCAGGTCAGACCTCTTCATTGGTGGGAAGAAAGCCAACTCATGTGTCGATTCGCCTGTCTTCAGGAGGTCATTCATTCTTTTGTTTCCTAGGCAGGTGTTTTGCTCTGGCCAGATTCGTATCGCTGCTGCTTTGCTGACCTCAAGCTTGACTGTCGGACGACTGCTCTACATCAAAGGGTCATCCAGGGAGCTGGGATATCCGCTTGAGAAGGCGTGTCAGCTACCAGCTGCAAGAACTTCTGTCAGACATTGTCGAGGGAAAGTGTGATGCCTGACAAAAGACGTCTGATTCGTACCAAGAAACCCTAGTTTCTCTAGTTTTGAAGGGTTGACAGAAGTGTTGCAAGCACTACTAATTCCCTTTTATATGCGTTGAATTGGAAACTGAATCCATTGCTGCTCATAAAAAAGAGGGCATCCCCCGACACCCTCGACGCACTCACCCGCAGAACCATG